>Ga0335085_10000900_pt1 | contig 72494 bp, 109 predicted proteins | sample Lox_Sample_45_FD_206712 | JGI IMG/M metagenome (GOLD analysis project Ga0335085, IMG submission 206712) | Soil microbial communities from Loxahatchee National Wildlife Refuge, Florida, United States - Lox_Sample_4.5 | ecosystem: Environmental > Terrestrial > Soil > Wetlands | place: USA... | reverse complement strand
TCCGTCAACGACCATTGCTACGAACGGTTATAACGGTTCAGCAACGGCGGATACTCCGTCATCGGGTACTAGCGAGACCGGCTGGACGTTCACTTCACTTTCGGGCTTTCCGGTAGCTAGTAGTACGGCAGTACCGCCTACGCAGTTTACAATCGCTGACCCGGCAGCGCCAACGGAGCTAATCTACGTAACCAGCGTAAGCGGTAACGTTGCTACCGTAACCAGAGGAGCTGAAAGCACTACTCCGGTTACGCATGCAGCCGGTGCAACATTCGTGCAAATCGTCTCAGCTGGCGATCTAACGAAGCTTAAGCAAGCTACGGGAGCTATTACTTCCCCGGTAAGTGTTCACGGAACTACAACCGAAAGCGTTGTCTGCACGTACCAGCCGGTAGCTGGAGAGGTTGTTGCCGGAACGACCTTCGAACTAGTTGCTACCGGAACGATTCAGCTAACCTCTAACCCGACAATTACGTGGACGCTCCGCTGGGGAGGCGTTTCGGGTACCTCGCTTCTAGCGCTAGTTTCCGGTACTAACTGCTCGGCGCTAACCAGCTCAATGTCCGTTGCGCGGCCTTTCGATGTTAACGGTACCGTAACCTTTATCACTGCTACGTCGGCAATCGCGAACCTCAACTTCTGGTTCGGTATCAACGGTGCCACCTCGGTAGGAACCGGAGTGGCCTCCAGCGCCTCCGCCGTTACCGGACTAACAGCTTCTCCGGGAGGCGGTCCGCTGGTACTGACCGCTAAGTGGAGTACGACAAGTACGCAGAACTCCGTAGTCGTTCCGGGGCCGCTAGCATACCGGGCAGCTTAATGGTCACCGTCCTTTGCTGCCACGTCGGAGCAATTCAAGCGAATACCGCGGAAGCCCTAGCTAAGTATGCGCCACCGGTTGATTACGTTAATGTAGCCGGTGACCCGTTTGCATATGGTAAAGCGATAGCCTCCCGCTGGAGCAAGGGTAGCGACCTAGTAATTATCGAGCCGGATAACGAGATAACCGCTGAGGTAATTCCTTCGTTTACCGAGTGCTCGCAACCGTGGTGTACTTATGCGTACGAGATTTTTGCTCCGCCGTGGACGCGAATGTGCGATACGTGTCTCGGTTGCGTTCGCTTTTCCGCTGAGCTCCAGCGAAAGTTCGACTTCGAGTACCACGTACTAAGAGAGCCGTGCGAAACGTGTAATACGCCTCATGCTACCTACGGTGAACTCGACTGTCGGATTGCACACCTGCTAACTAAGCTTTACGGACTTTCGCCACACGTTCACGGCGAGGTGCGCCATTTGCACCCGTACCAGGCTGTCGAAGCCGGAGCGATAGGAGCACGTCAGCCGGCAATCGACTTTATAGGCGGATTTAAGCGGAGAGAAGGTACCTAGTGGCTATACCGGGTAACCTGCTCTCCTACAATGCGGAGTCGATGGAGACCGATATATCGGCGTGGGGAGTCGGTACAAACTGCTCCTCGTGTGTTCAATCGACCGCCTATGCTAAGGACGGTACGCATTCGGGGGCACTCACAGCAACGGCAGCTGGGGCTTGTAGTTCGTTTCCGAATAGTGGCGGCTATGCTACGGTTGTAGCCGGTACGGCTTACACGGTCTATACTTGGATCTACGTTACCGTTTCGGGTCTGTCGGCAACGCTTGCGTTCGACTGGTACGCCGGTACAACGTACGGATCTACGGTAACCGGCTCAGCCACTCCGCTAACGCAGAACGCTTGGACGCAAGTATTCGCAGGTAGCAACGTAGTCGCACCGGGCGGAACTACCGTAGTTCGAGTATATCCCGCTTTCACCGCCGGTTCAGCTTCGCAGGTAGGCTACTTCGATGAAGTATTCGTTGGCGTGCCGGTAGTAGCACAATCGGCATTCGGTTCAGCAGTTCCGGGAATTATGCAGCCAGGATTCGTTCCGGGAAGGGCACCGGCTCCTGCTACCGTTAATATACCCGGAGCGCTAGTACTTACCGGTACCGGAAGCTTTACCGCAGGTGCGAAGGTAAACGTACCGGCTGCGGCTTCGTGGACGGGTACCGGAGCTTTCACTGCGTCAGGTAAAGTAAACGTACCAGCGGCAGCTGCGTTTACCGGTATCGGAACCTTTACCGCAGGCGCACTAGTAAACGTACCAGCGGCACTCGCTCTAACTGGTACCGGTACGCTAACGCTAGCCGCCGTTGTTAACGTACCGGCTTCGCTAGCACTAAGTGGTACGGGTACATTCACGGCAGCAGCTGGCGTGGCAGGACCGATTCCGGTATCAGCTTCCTGGACTGGTAGTGGCGTATTCACTGCCGGTGCTAGTATCGATGTACCGCGTTCACTAGCACTGAGTGGAACGGGACTATTTGTAGCCGGTCCGCTGGTAAACGTACCAGCAGCTTTGTCGCTAAGCGGTTCCGGTCTATTTGTCGCAGGATCGCAAGTTAACGTACCGGCCGGGCTTGCCCTGACCGGCCTTGGAACTTTTGTCGCAGCAGCTAGTATAAACGTTCCGGCCGCAATGTCGCTAACCGGCACGGGCGTCTTTACCGCTGCGGGTCAGGTTGGCGGTAATATATCGTCAGCTGCGGCTTGGTCCGGAACTGGAGCACTGACAATTGGTGCTCTGGTTTCCTTCAAGGATTCCCTAGCACTCAGTGGAACTGGTGTCTTTACCGCAAGTGCTAGTATTAACGTTCCGCGATCGCTAGCACTTGCGGGTACGGGTGTCTTTGTCGCCGGTTCAATTATCGGCATACCAGCGGCAGTTACGCTTACCGGCATAGGTACTTTCGTCGCTGGCGGCTCCGTAGGCGTTTCGGGAGCGCTAGCACTATCCGGTAGTGGGCTATTCGTTGCCGGTTCGCTTATTAACGTAGGTGCAGCGGTAGCACTGAGTGGTACCGGCTTGCTTGTTATCGGCGTACAGGTATTCTCTGCGAATAGCCTGCCGAACTTTATCAACTCAGACGTATATATCGATTCGCTTCAAAGCTTGTCGGTAATCGGAGTACTTTATAGCACTTCGGTAGCTGATAGGCTACTCTCGTTCGGACTGCATAACTCTCTAACATCGGAGGTGACCATTCAGTGAGCACTCCGTACGGTTATTCCGATCCGCTCGGTTATATCGAAACGCGGATTATTCTCTCCCAGGGAAACGATGCTACGCTGACGTTTACCATAACGGATCCGAATAACAGCAATGCTCCAGTAGACATTACCGGTTCAACGGTTACGTTTACTCGTAAGAGTACGCGGTACGTTCCGGATACGGACGCCTCGGCTATTCAGTATAACGCTACTCTAACGGACCCGACCAACGGTGTATGCACCGTAGCAATACCTGAGACGGATAACGCGGTGTCCGGAGTGACCTGGTATCGCCTTGACGTATATCTCAATTCGAAGAAGCGGACCTCTCAGTACGGGCCGCTGGAAATCGCGGCGGTCTAAAATGGTCGAGCACGTTAGAACAGCAGCCGGTGAAGCCTTCTACAAGGAACCGATCGGTTCGCCGATTGTTCGACACGGAAGGACAGCTAGGCGAATTAACCCCGGTTCGCGTGCTCCCGTTCAGACACCGTCACAGTTTCGACACCCGAGTACTGGGGCTCCGATGGGTAAAACAGAGATCGGTGATACCTTCGAAGAGCTGTTTCGTACCAAGGGAGCTCAGCTACTTGAAGCTCGCTTTCATCAGCCTTACTCACCTATTGCCCACGCTAAGGTAAGGGGTAAGCGTACCTCACGACAAACTCCGCTCGATTTTAGGCTGGATTCGAGGTACGGTGGCGAGCTAAAGACGCTTAACGTTAACGCTAAGAACCAGAAGACGGCTATTAAGAAGGAAGAGCTGGAACGCAAATATACTGCCGTACGCGTCGCTGGTTTGCAGCCCCTTCTAGCCGTGCAAGTTGTCGATATGGATACCGGAACCGTAAAGGTCTATGCGCATCCGAACTTCGGTTCCAAGCGCGTTACTGCATTGGAGTATCTCGGTGACTACCAATTCTCGCAAGCCGATTTCCGAAAAGCCCAACAAGCAACCGGACACTGGGACCAACGACTCGAACGAGCCGCCGCCTCAGCCGGGTGATCGTGTTATCGAGCTACGGAATGGCGTCCCGCATGTCTATATCCATCCCGGAAAGGAATAAAAAATTCTATCAGTAACCAGGAAATTAGCCTGGTTAAATGGTGTGCCAGTGGATATAATGGAAGTGTAATCCGTTTGCAGGGAGAATTCGATGCTGGACCTGGCCAAGACGCCACCGAACGAAACGCAGGGTGCTCGCAAACGGCTTGCAGCTGTCGGGAACGCACTGAAAGACGGGAGCTTTCCGATTCCTAACGTTGCGTACTTGAAGAAGGCCATTAGAGCCGTTGGTCGCGCAGCGCCCGGTAAGCGTCCTGCGCTAGCTAAGCTAATCCGCAAGCGCGGTCGTGAACTCGGCGCAATGAACGTCGTTAAGGGTTCGTGGGCTGATAACACGCAGAGCGCAACAGCGATGTCGAACGCCTTGCGTGCGCAGCTCGAACTTAGTGGCTTTGACCCGAAGCGAATCCAGCGGGAGGTAGAGCTCACTCGACAAGCTTTTGCGGTATACGAGTTCGCCTACGACCCCGATAACGACAATGACGATGACTCCTCTCCGTCCGGCGATACCGATAAGGATTACGCCGGTTCTCCGCTGTACAAGAAGGTTTTCGCAGCGATGAAGAAGCGCGGAATGTCCGACGCTTCAGCTGCTAAAATGGCGATGAACGCCGTTAAGCTTAAGAACCGAAAAAAGAAGGCTCCGGCGGGAAAAGCATGAGCCGCTCAGGGAGTGGCTCCGTAATCGACCTGGTAGGTCCGAAGGGCTATACGCACGGCTGGCATTTCGTTGGAATACCCGGTACGGCACAAGCCATCCGCTTGGATGCCGCTCAGGCGGATAGTAATGGTTATCGTGCTGCTGCCCGTAGCCTTCGTATGGCTGCGGCTAGTGCACAGTTCGGTGACCATAAAAAGACGATGAGGAACCTTCTTGATGCGCAGTCGAAAACTAACGATGAGCAGCTTCAGGAGCGTATCGGTAACCACTATGGACAGCACCAGCGGGCAATGCGTCGTAAAGCTACGACAATAGTACGAAAGCCGGACCACTCGAGTGACTTCCACGCAGCAGCTAGTACGCCGAGGTCACTGTGACTGAACGCAAAGTAGCCACTCCAGCCGGAGAAGCTAGGTTCAAGCGACCGATTGGTTCGAAGATCGAGTCGATCAGCAATAGCACGCCGCAACGCCCGATTTCGGTTCACGCCGAGTGGCAGTTTCCTACGGTACCGCCTTCGATTACGCAGTCCGGAAGTGCTAGACGTACTCCACCGGCGATGGAGACGTTTACGCTTAATGCTTCGGATAGGCGACCTGCGGAGCGAAGGGAGGACAAGGAGCAATGATCATTTCGTTTGACGCATGTCGTCAGTGCGGTCGAGAGGCTAGCTACTGTACGTGTAAAGGCGGTCCGAAGGTACGATGAAGACGCTTACCGTTCTAACGCCGTACCGCAACAGTGCTGCTATCGACCTCGGTAACTCCCGCTGGAAGAAGCAGCTGCTCCCGGTAGGGGACATCGACTACAAGGGGCGTAAGCTGTCCTTTACGAAGGACTACCTGACGGAGCTCGCAAAGAGCTTCAAGGACAAGGCGTTCGATCGCATCCCGTTCCAGCTCGCCGGTGCGGATAACAAGCATACGAATGATCCGGAACGGACTCGGGGCTTTATCGAAGACGTCGAGGTCGATGCCGACGGTTTGTACGTTGTGGTTGACCTTACCGAAGCCGGTGAGAAGGTACTAAAGGACAACCCGTCGCTGGGTGTCTCCGCTCGGATCTACGAGAACTATGAGCGTTCGGACGGTAAGAGGTGGTCCGCAGCTTTGCAGCACGTTCTCGGCTGTCTTGATCCGCATATCGCCGGAATGAAGCCGTGGAAGGAAGTTGCGGCTTTGAGCAATCAGCAGAAGACACGAGTGCTGGATCTTACCAGCGCACATTTCGATGAGGAAGGAGGGGAGCCGGTGGCTCTTACAGACAGTGACAAGACCGCACTTCGTGATCTGCTGAAGAAGGTGCGAGATGGCGGAGACGCCATTAGCGATGAGGACATCGAAGGTCTGATCGGTGACGCCGAAGGTACCGAGGAAGGTACTAGCGACGAAGAACTTACCGATGAGGAGCTCGAAGCAATCATCGCCGAGGCGGAGGCCGAAGACACGGAGCCCATCGCTGCTTCGAACGGTCATGTCAACGGTGACACCTTGGAGCTGACGCAGCTTCGAGCTCAGAGCGCCGAGCAGGCAATCGAACTGGCACGCGTTTCGGCACAGCTTGCCGATTCCGCATTCCAGAACGAAAAGGCGGTCTTCGTCAACCAGTTCGGGTTTGCTCCGAGCGATATCGAGCTGGCGCGTCCGCTGCTGGAAGGCGAAGGACACGTCATCCAGCTTTCCGGCGGAGATGAGATCGATGCCGGTCAGGTGATGCGCCGGGTGCTTACCGAAATCGGTAAGAAGGTCAAGATGCTCGACCTGAGTGGCCTTCTCGGTAACGGTATGCCGCCTACGGATGAAGAGGTCGAGCAGGCCAACAAGGAGGAAGCTGATCGTCGGGCCTTCGTTGAAGGCGAAAAGCAGCGACTGGGTCTCGTTTAATCGCAGAGAGGTAGGTGAACTATGCCCGGTGTTATTCCGAACTATAAGGACGGTCCGACTAGCTGGCCTGTCTGCGGTTACAACGGAGTCGGTGCATCAACGGTAATTACCGGCGGTCAGCTGGTACATCCGAACGCCATTCAGCCAACGATGGTTGAGGCGCAGGGTGCCCTCGGTCTCGATACTCTCGGAGTTGCTGCATTCGATGCAGCGGCACCTAGGACGTCGCAGGACAGCCAGAACCCGGCAGTGATTTCGCAGCAGCCGGATATCGTGGCAGTGTACTACGGTGTCGATATTGATGTTACCTACGCCACGAACTGCGGTTGCGGTGAACTCATCGTGTGCGCCGCTTCAGGTGCAGTGCAGGAATGGAGTAACGCCAGCGGTGCGGCCCCCGCGTTCCCCGCAACCACCGTTGCGATTCAGAACACCACCGGTGAAGAGCAGACGGCAACGATTGCCGGTACCGGCGTGTTCTCGAACATCAGTATCGGCGCATCCGGTGCGGAGACCACGGTCTTCTCCTCCGGATCGCCTACCGCTGGCGATGCTAACGGCGTATATATCCTACCGCCCGGTCAGTACTTCGTTTCGACCTATGCCTCCGGTACGCCGACGTGGACGTGGGCGCCGGGTGCTACCACCGCTTCGCTGTTCTCGATGATTATCGGTCGGTGTTCGCAGCCGGGTGGCGTGAACATCGCAGCTAACGTGGTCGGCAGTGCGCGTATTGCCGCCGTCATCTAACTAATAAGGAAGGGAGGAGAACCTAGGGATGGTTAGCCCCACTTACCCAATCGTCAGCTCTTATGACGGTCAGCGGATTACCGTTGATGACTACTTGAAGGATCCGCTGCGGATTCCGGCACTCGTGCTGGACATCATGCAGAACGAGTTCATCATCGAGACCGTCCTTCGAAACGCTGGCAACAACGTTTCGGGAGCTGTTCGATACGAGCAGTCCACTCCGCTGTTCGCTAATAAGGATGCGACGATTCGAGCTGAAGGCGCTGAGGTGCCTGCGGTTACCGGCTCGGTCGGAGAGATCCTCGTGGCGTATAGCTATGAGCGGGCAATGGCGATCAGCGTTACGGATGAAATGCGCCGTAGGCAGCTGGTCGACCCGGTAACCCGTCAGCTGACGCAAGTAAAGAACACGATGATCAAGGACTGGAACCAGGCGTTCTTCTCCTTGCTCCAGACAACGATGCCGTCAACTCAGGTGTACTCGGTGCCGTCAGCCGAAGCCTGGGACGGTGCGGAATCGATCGGCGGTGGCACCAGCACTACCCCTGCTGCGCTGGTTAACCTGCCGTACATCATTCGCAACCACATCTCGGATGCGATTTACCTGGTCGATAACGCAGCGCTTCCTACTCAGCCGCAGAACTTCTTCGGCTTCGAAGCGGATACGCTGATCATCGATCACGTGGCTAAGCTGGCCCTGTTCAAGTCGCAGGACTTCGCTCGTCCGTACATTGGCGATGCGGCGTCCAGTTCGATTCAGTACACGGGTCTGATGCCACGACAGATCATGGGCCTCGACGTTCTCGTTTCCCGTCAGTGCCCGACCGGAGTGGCTTTCGTGTGCCAGCGGAACCGGCTCGGATTCGTTTCCGATGAAGTTCCGATGACCGCCACGCCCCTGTACCGTGACGAGCCGCACAAGAAGTGGCGTTCGGATATCCAGCGGGCGTCCGCTATGGGTCTGGATCAGCCCTTCGCTATCGTAGCGATCACAGGTGTTACCGGTGCCTCCGATGCCTACCCGGCTCCGGGTGAGAGCACTGGTGGCGGTAGCTTTGCCGGTGCCCAGTCCGGTACGCTTCTGAACTAGCAAGGGAGGTAAAGTGTCCGATACTGAAGTGGAGGCCCCGGCGGCCGAGCCGATCGTGCATGCAGTTACGCTGCGTCCGATCAGCAGCCACGGAACGCTGGTTCAGGCTAACCGGCATGTCCGTATGCGTAGGTCGCTCGCCGAGGAGTTCCTGCGCAAGGGAGCCATTCGCAAGCTCAACGATGCGGAAAAGGCCCAAGTGTACGGAAAGGGCAACGAGGAGGAGTAGATGAGCGATCCGTACGTACTGCCGCAGGACATTCGGGAAGCGGTTGCCCCGGATGGTAACGTGGTCGGTACGTGCGGTGAGCTCACTGACGAGCAACTCGCTAGGCACATCCAGCGGGGACAAGACCTTGTAGATGCAACGACCGGAACGACCTACACGGCGGACAATGCCCCGTCGCTGGTCTGCGGTGTGGTTATCGCGTTGGGGTCGTACTACGCAACCTTGGCATACCGTAAAGGTAAGTCTCTCGATCAGTACCACCCGGTCGTGTTGCAGTACCAGGATGCTAGGACGACCCTAACGCAGATCAAGCAGGGCCTGCTGGATAGCACGCCAACTACGGATGCCGATGTACCGCCTACACGTTCAGGTCCTTCGGTATTCCAGCCGGGCGGTTCAACGGGCGCTCAGACCGTTCCGATGTTCCAGCTGTCGGATGTCGGACTAAAGATTTCGCAGGGAAGCGACGATGGACAAGGACCGTCAATCGACCCTGCGCTGGAAGATTGGGGAATTATCTAGTGGGCGGTGACGACTAGTGACGTTGCACGCAAGACGTGACGGTCAGAACATCGTTATCGGCGGCAACCTTGGCGTCGATCTTTGGGTGCAGCAGAGCCGCGTGTCTTCGGTAGAGATTACCGAGAACGCTCAGCACGTCGAGTACTTCCACAGGCAGCTCGGCGATCTACTCGAAGCTGCTAAGGCGGAACGGGAAGACAACGCGTGAGAAACTGGTGGCGTGCTAGACGTTCTCGTCGGAATGCGCGCCGTCAGATTAGCTGGTCGCTTAGGTACATTCAAGGCAGGTACGGTGACACGAACGTTCGATGAGGGTCTTCGTGAGCTATCCGAAAGGGTAGGTCACGGGGACCTCGTTGGACACGTAGTCGTGGATCAGATCTATGCGCATTACCAGCACGAGCGCCTCGATCTGCATCACCCGCGCGGCGGAATGGCTAAGTACCTAGAGGTACCGCTTTACGAACATCGTGACGAGTACTTCGAGGAGATTGCCCGGCAGGCCTTCGAAGAGGGCGGGCTTCACCGTGCGATGCGGGATGCTGTTGAGGACCTTGCCGGTATCGGCGGTGTCGAAGGTCATGCACCGTTCCTGTGGGGCGATCTTCATCACTCCGGTCACCCTTCAGTCACGGATAACGATGAGGTCGTTTACGAGCGACCTCCGCAGGTGCATCGCTTGACCGAAGAAGAGCTGCGAGAAAAGGCACGGCGTACTCCGCTGCCTCCGGAACTTCTTGGCTGGATCTGGTGGCACGTTGAGCATCACGAACATCCGCCGAACTACAAAGGCGGTGCGTGATGCCGGCATTGACGGTCGGAACGCTGGTCGATTGGCTTGCATCCCTTTCGACACTTCCGCCCACTCCGCCGATCAGCTGGCCTGCGATAATGATGGGTCCGTACATACACGAAATGCCGGATCGCCTAATCACGGTGACCCTTTTGCCGGGACTCGGATACGCAATGGAAGGAGCCGTAGACCAGCCTACCTTTCAGGTGCGTGTGCGGAGCGATCAGAACAACCAGGCCAGCGGTGAGATCCTCGCTCAGGATATCGATTTTCGGATTCTGAATGCGAAGTTTCCGGTAACGCTAAACTTCGCCAACGACCTAGTAAGTATCGACACCAAGGTGTCGTTGGTGACACGCGCCGCTGGTTCGCCGGCACCGCTAGGACCTCCGGATCAGGCTTTCCGCTATGACTATACGTGCACGTATCGTGCTGTGATTGGAGTGTGAAAAATGAGCGAAGCGTGGGAGGACGAAAGCAAGCCGCAGCCTACGCTGCCCTTGTCGGTGCCGCAAGGCGATGCACCACCGAATCCTCCGGGTGCCGGTAGGCCAGCGGGAGAAGAGGTAGTGGCTACCGAGAAAACGGAAGTGGAAGGACCGAAGCTGCGGGTGGTAACGCCTAACGCTATCGGCTTCATCTGGTGCGGTATCGAAATCGGTACGGACTGGACCCCGGTCAAGCCGGATAGGGTCGGACCTCTCCTCCGTGCGGCTCGTGAAGCCGGTATCGACATCGAGGAGCAGTAATGGCGAACACTACACTGGCTCCCGTAGCAATCAGCCAAAACGGTGTCGATATCTCGAATGCGGCGCTGGTTTCGATTACATCGGGTAACGGTATTGCCTTCGCGAACAGCGGCAACCTCGGTGTTATTATCTACAACGGTAGCACGGGCACGCTGATCTGCACTCCGGTTATTACTGCAGCGATCGAATCGGTCGTTCCTACGAATACTCGTACGGTAAGCATCCCGACAACCAAGTCGTGGATCCTAGGACCGTATAGCCCGGCGCACTTCAACCAGAACTTCCAGCCTGGCGGGACGATGGTTATTACGCTTTCCGGCGTAACAACGACCGTAGCTGCTGCCGTCATTTCGATTCCTACCGTTTCACCGTAAGGAGGATAACCAGTGGCTAACCTCGGTACCGAGTTCATCCCACCGGCATACGATACCACGCAGGTGCTGTACGGAGTGGCTTACCTCTTTACGGCACCGTACGGAACTGCTCCGCCATCGCTGGACAACTACGGTGACTCGACTCAGTGGGCTACCAGCGGTTGGACGTACAATGGCGCAACGGACCAGGGGGTCCAGAACGCCTTCACGCCGAACATGTCGCTGATTCAGATCGAGGAAACTCCGATTCCGGTTGCCTCGCTGGTTAGTACGGCGACCTTCCAGATTACCACTACGCTTTCGGAGGAAAACCTCGTCAATATTAACCTAGCATACGGCGGTGGCGGTACCATTACGCCTTACGCTGCCGGTGCAGGTCAGCCGCAGATGCAGGTACTCAAGCTTTCCACGAACTTCGCACTGCTGGCGTGCGCACTTCTAGGGACGAATAACCTCGGCTACCCCCGGGTGTACTACGTTCCGAAGATTATGTCCGCTGGTACCGTTACGACCAACTTCCGTCGTGCCGCGAATGCCCGACTTTACCCGATTACGCTGAACGCACTGTGCGACCTCAGCCAGATCGCGATCTCGGACTTCCTGGCCAACGCTACCTCGTAAGGGGAAGGCGAAATGGGCTTCGATGCAGGAACAATTGTCGAGCCGCTCGACTGGGACTTCACCAGGTTCGATGCGGGAAAGGGAACGATACCCGAGCCGTCCGACAAGGCTATCGATACTCTATTCAAGGATCTCTCCGGAATGTCGAAGAATGTCCTGGAGCAGGTCGGTATTACCGATAGTGATACCTCACCGGAGGAACTGCTTATCGCGCTAGCTGACCTTCCTGAGGATGCAACTATCGGTATCGCGGACGTCATGAAGCAGATGGCTAAGATCTTCGCTAAGCTGTGCAAGAATCAGCCTAGCGAGGCACAGCTGCTTAAGCTTCCGCTACGTATCCGGATGCGCTTCTTCGTTTGGCTTGCGGGTGAGCTGCGCCCGGAAGACTTTGGCGCCGCTACGACGAATCGGGCTCCGGGCAATGGTCAGCTACTGCAGCTCCCGCCGATGCGTACAGTGAAAGGCGCCTGATCTACTACGCCGCAAAGCGATATCTTGGCTATGAACCGGAGGAATGGGAAGAGCTCGAGTGGTATAAGAAGCGAATGTACCTCGAAGGCTTTCAGAAGGAGGGTGCGATGGGCAACCCGGATGCGTCTCCTTCTACTGCTCAGCCGGGTACGAATACCAGCGGCGGTCGACAGCTAACGCTTGAACAGGTAGGTATCAACGTTACGCCTATCTCAGGTAAAGCTGATTGGCTAGAGAAGCCTCCGGAGCTACCGATCGCAGGTAAGCGGCTATGACATTCGATGCCGGTGCAATCGAGGCTACGCTAACACTTAAGCGCGACCAGTTCCAGCGGGATGTAAACGCTGCTAGGGCCGATTACGATAAGCTGCGCGCGGAGCTTTCTAAAGACATTACGATCAAGGTAAAGACGGATGTCGAGGGAGGTCACCGTAGCCGAGTAGAGGCGCAAGGTCAGGGGCTACTCGGAAGCGATCCGACACTCCTTAAGAAGCTAGAGCAGTCCGCAGCTGCGCCGGGTGGCATCGGTCTTATCGGAACGGGTACCGACCAGACCCTGCAGCGCCTGTTGCGTCAGCAGTTGCAGAACCAGCTTAGAGGCGGCTCACCGCAGCTCGGTGCCGGAGTTAGCGGAACGGATACCCAGCGGGTCGTACAGGACGTTACGCAGAATGTCGTCCGTCAAGCCACTGCCGGTACGGTTACGCAGAATGTCCGACAGGTACAGGTCGGTCCCGGGATTAGTGCACCTGGAGAGGTTACCGAAAAGGTACGGGTGCAGGCGGACGATGCCTCAGCGGATGCCGCCGGTAGTGAGTCGGGGTCGCACTTTAGCTCTAGCTTTAAGTCCCGTACTATCGGGCTAGTTACTGCTATCTTTAAGGGAGGCGGTGGCGGGGGAGGAAGTAACTCGGCTGACGATGCCGGTCGCAACTACGGTTACCACTTCATTCGTTCGTTCCTTTCTAATACAACGTTCGGTAAGACCGGTGCACTAGCAACCGGTATTGCTTCGGCAATGGCTACCCTTCCGGCACTTGGCGGCTTTACCGGTATCGGAATGGGCGTCGCTCTTATCGGTGGCCTGACCGCTAAGCTAGCAGCTGCTAGCCCGCAGCTAAAGAGCGCCTTTACTAGTCTATTCGGCGGTCAGAATGCCGCTGGCAAGCAGGTAACGGGATCGCTAACTACGACCATTGAAGCAGCCTTTGCTCCGATGGTACCGGCAATTACGAAGATCCTTGGTCAGGTAACGCAGCTCGTACACGCAATTCTCCCGCAGCTGACCAGTATTTTTAAGACCATCGCACCGCAGTTGCAGCCGATCTTTAATAGCCTTGCCGGCGTTATTAAGCAGGTCCTCGATCTAATGTCGGCAGCGGCACCTGCGTTTGCACCGTTCGTTGATACGCTACTAGGACTCGTCAAGGATATCTTCCCGGGACTGATTGAGCTCGTAAAGGCTACCGTTCCGGTGATGGGTACCCTAGCACAGGTATTCGAAGAGCTGGGTAAGGACCTTAGTGGCTTCTTCCGAGATATGGCACCAGCGGTGGCGGACTCGGCTCAGGTGCTTAAAGCCGTTCTCGGAGCAATCGGACAGTTGCTACCGATTATTGGAACGCTCGCCAGCGTCTTTGCTAAGCTTCTCGGACCCGTAATTGTTGCGTTTACTAAGGCGTTCGAAGCAGTTGAGCCGATTATCGTTTCCGTTGGCGAAGTACTAGGAAAGCTGGCTGCCGCGGTAATTGGTAGTTTGGCTAGCTCCCTAAAGCTGGTAGCCGACCTGATTATTGCGATCTCTCCCGGCTTGAAGGTATTTGCGCAGGCGTTTGCTAGTGTCTTCCAGGTACTCGAAAATTCCGGCGTTATGTTCGTACTAGCCAATGCGCTTGACGAAGTTCTCAAGCCACTGGCTAAGGTAATCGAAGCTCTTCTCGTTGGCCTTGCACCGGTACTACCGCAGATCATTAACTTGTTTGCGCAGTTCGTTGCGCTGCTAGCCGGGCAGGCGGCAGCCGTTCTATCCGCGCTCCTGAAACTGCTTCTCCCGCTGGTACCGACGTTTACTGAGATTGTTAGGTGGCTTACTACCCTACTCGAAGGCGCACTTAAGCCGATGCTTCCGGTACTAGCCGGACTGGTAATTGCATGGAAGCTTCTTACTCTTGCAATGGCGACGAACCCGTTTGTGGCAATAGGTATTGCAATAGCTATTCTCGTAACGCTGATCGTGAAGTATCATGCGCAGATCTGGAACGTAATTGTCAAGACCTGGGACGCTATCGTAAGCTTCCTAAAGGGAACGTGGAACGACTTTCTCAACTTTGCTAAGCAGTGGTGGCCACTACTTCTCGGTGTCGGTGGCGTAATCTACAAGTATCACGAACAGATCTGGCAGTTCATTCAGAATATCTGGAATACGATATTCGGATGGCTAAAGGGAGTATGGAATAGCATAAAGAATTTCGCTAACGACGTTTGGTCCGGTATGAAGACCAATGCGTCGAATGCGTGGAATTCGATGTTCTCAACGATCAAGAACGTCTGGGGCGATATCGTAAGCTTCTTCGAAGCAATACCCGGTAAGATACTCGGAGCATTTAGTCGCCTCGGTAGTGGAATGTACGCTATCGGTAAGACTGCGATAACAAGTATCTGGAACGGTGCCAAAAGTATCGCAGGAGATATCGAGCACTTCTTCACTAGTTTTGCTGACGGAATCATTAGCATCTTTAAGAAGATTTGGGGCTGGTTTAGTCCTTCGAGCGTAATGTTCGAAGGAGGAAAGTCACTAATGGAGGGACTGTTCGGCGGTATTAAGGCACATGCGTTTAAAGCGGAAAACATCGCTGCTCAGACAGCAGCCGGAATTACCGGAGCACTTACGCCAGGCGGAACAGCTGGACAAAATGCTGCGCTGGCCAGACGAATGTACCCGGAATGGAGTACCGGACAGAACTGGCTAGCGTGGAACGCTGTCGAAATGCGTGAAGCTGGCTGGAACAGCCGTGCACAGAATCCGGGTTCCGGTGCGTTGGGCATCGCTCAGGCACTAGGTCACGGTGTTCCTGGTGGCGGAGGATCTCTCGGTAACGAGTACGGTGGATACGGTCTTAACCTTTCCGGTGACCGCTCAGCTAACAGCGGCGGTGCCGGCGACCAAATCGTTTGGATGCACAACTACATTAGATCGATATACGGAACGCCGGAAAAAGCGTGGGCACACGAACAAGCGTACGGCTGGTACGACAAGGGCGGACCACTTCCGCCAGGAACTCGCCTAGTCACTAACCGTACCGGAGGAATGGAAGAGGTACTAACTCCGGAAGAGCGTCGTGCGTTTATCGCACTGGCAAAGGGAGCTAACGGTGACGACATTGGACGAAAGCTTGATCAGTTGATTGCATGCGTTAAAGCCAGCGGTCCGCAGATGGGCGCCGCAATGGGACGTGTTCTTAACGGCACGGCACATCAGGCAATGACTGCTTCGATTCACGGAGCTGCGCAGACATGAGCGACAGTCTCGTTATTGCGAACGCTATCGAACTACTAGGCGGTGGCGTTAACTGTACCTTGCCGCAATGCCAAAGTGCCAGCGGGGTCGGTTCTATCTTCTCTTTGTCGCCCGGCTATGACCAGGGTGCGCCACTACCGATTGTCGATACTACGGTAGAGAACATTCTCGACGGAGAGCGCCCGTTCGGTACGCGAACCGGTAATCGCTTGATGACGCTTCCGATAGTCATTCAAGCTCCGGACTACCCTACGCTGGCCAGCTCGCGGGAAACGCTACTTCAGCTTATCGACCAAGACGAATTCATCATAACGTGGATTCGCGATAACTATGCCGCAGGAACGCCTAGTCCGGCCGTTATTAGTAACGGTAGCTTTGAATCGGGTGTCTCCGGTTGGACCGCCATAAATGGTGCAGGCCTTACTCAAAGCTCAACGTACGCACATGGCGGTACGTACTCGGGACGCATACAGCCTAATGGTTCGACCGCGTACCCGTCAATCACTGGTCCGGTCGTTTCTATATCTCCAGGTCAGGGTGCAGGGTTCAGCATTTGGGCGCAAATCACCGCTGCCTTTACTTGCTATATCAGCATCCAGTTTCGCAACAGCTCGCATACCGTTATCTCAGCGGCTACGGTTCAAAGCAACATAACACTGCAGTCAAGTGACGGCTTTCAGCAGATTAGCATTGCGGGTATAGCTCCAACCGGTGCCATTGAGTGCTTTATAACGATCGGCTTTATCGGTACTCCGCCTAACACTAACTACCTTTACCTTGACGACGGTGCCAACTCCTCCGCATCCGCATTTACGGATCTGCTTGCGGAGCCAATGATCTACAACTGCTACCGTGCAAACCAATCCGCCCTTGACTACTCCAGCAGACGCGATCGTACCACGTACGTAGGAACGCTTACCCTTAGCATACCAGCGGCACCGTTCGGTCGTAGTGAGCAACCGCAGACCGTTACGTTCGTCAACCCGCTGGCTGGAACCGGATCGGCTCCCGTTTCGCCGGTGACTATTGAGCAGTTCCAGAGTAGTTTCCCGTCGCTATGGAAGGGTATTAGCTCCGCCAAGCAAGGTAACGTAGCTGCGCAGTATACTGGCTATACTAGGAATAATAACTGGGCAGTGTACTCGAAGACCGGCTTGTCGCTAAACCTTACCGGTCAAGCTTCGCTCGGACACTGGCTAGGCTTCTCGGCTGATCCAACGGTATGGGGCTGGAACTATCTCTGGGGTACGACAAAGAAAGCCGACATCCACCTATTCTATACGCTAACCGATAGCAACGGACTTACGCTAACATTCGGTAAAACGTATCAGGTGCGTGCCAGCATGAAGCTTTCTGCTCCGAAATGGCAGTACGTAAGCGTACCCCTACCTTCGAGCACTCAGTTTAACTGGGCGAACGTCACCGGCTGGTCAATCACGATTACCAACTGGAAGTCAGCTCAGAAGCTGCGGTATACCGTCCCGTCGCTGGACGTTCTCACGGCTAACCCGGTGTCCTTGAATCCGGTGACGAATAACCGTGGCTATATGTACCAGATTAATGGTGCTCTCGGTACCGCTCGGACTCCGGTATCAATTCAGGCAGCTCAACCGCAAGGCTCCGGAGTAGCCCAAACCGTTACGTTCAACTCTCCCGGTAACTATCAGTGGACGTGTCCATTCGGTGTCAGTACCGTCTCCGTTCTTAATACCGGCTCAGGTGGTAACTCGGGAGATTCGGAAGGGGCTAACGCCTGCGCTGGCGGAGCTGGCGGTGGCGGAACGGCAGCTAACGCTTCAGTAGCGGTCACCGCTGGTAATATGTATAGCCTCTACGTGGACTTTCCCGGTGCGCAAGGTACCACGACGTTTACCGGTGACTCCGTAACGGTAACTGCTAACTCGGGTAAGAACGGTGGTAATGCACTAACCGGCGGTTCTTCGGGTACCGCAGGAGCTGGAGGAGCAGCAGGTACGGGAGGACATGCCGGTGGTTCGGGAGCTGCCGGTGTAGGCGGTAGCGGCGGGCATTCCGGCGGTGGCGGTTCAGCTGCCGGTACTTCTGCCGCTGGTAATAATGCGTCCGGTGCTACCGGAGGTGCCGCAGTTACTGGCGGTGGTCGTGGCGCAAACGGCGGTACACTACCCGGTAACTACGGCGGCCTTAACGGCGGTAACCCGGGAGGCGGTGCCAGCGGTAACTCCTCCGGAACGGGAGGTACGTATCACTACAGCGGTACCGGTGGTAACGGTCAGGTGCAGCTGACGTACACGCCGGTATATCCGCCATTCCAGACATGCTTGCTACACATTCCGGGTACGAATACGCCGGCAAACCTCATGCCGCTAGTAGGTGTCGGTAACGGCGGCGACGTTCCCAATGGCGGTACCGAGTACGCGGTTTCGTCCCTTGACCCAGCGGCTAACCCGCAATTCAACGGCACGTATTCCGTAGTGCTTGTAGCCTATTCGTGGGACACTCCTGCTAATTCCCGTACGCTTACTGTTACCGTAAAGCAGTACCCGAATGACGGCGGTGCTGCTAGCCCCTTGTCGGTTAGTACGACAATTACGCCTAACAACCTACCCCTAGGTAACGGATTCGTAACAGTAGGAGAGATTACCCTCCCGGTTCTAGATGTTGCTCCGGACAACTACCTTGCGTACTACACGATTACCGTAACCAGCACGGATACCAATGATCGCTTCTTGGACTGCTTCTTCCTGGATACGCAGGGTCAGCTGGTGCTAATTAGCTCGCCCGTTACCTATACGACATTCTACGTTGACGAGCCTTCGACCCTTCACGACATCGGTAGAGTTCTTGGAACGCAGCAAGATCGAGACTCCGCACAATCCGTCCTAGGTAGCAGCCTAGTAAGTGGCGGTCCACTCCAGCTTCAGATTCCGGATACAAACTTGCTTGCGTACTGCATCGAAGGTGCACCGAACATCGTTCTAGTGTACACGCCAAGCTGGCGTACCGATAGGACGATGTAAATGGGCGTTCAAGTCGGTACTCCAACGTGGGCGCGTGCACTTCGCGAGCAGCTTATCGAACTCCAGCGACGCTTTAACAACACTGCGTTTGCGGATTCCTGGCAGCCGGTCGGTAACTTTGCGAATGGCTGGGGATCTTCATCGCCTACCTTCCAGTTTCGACTGTCTAACGACCAGCGAAGTGTTCTGCTTACCGGTCAGGCAAGCGTCGGCACTACTACTGCGGACGGAACTACCATTGCCGTCCTACCGGTCGGATATCGACCGCTACATAACCAGTGGATTATGGCTAGGAGAGATAACTCGGTTACGTATAACGACGGTGCCTTCCGTATCGATAGTAGTGGAAATATTGCTTGCTACGGAGTTACTACCAGCGCACCTGCAACAACTAATATGTCTGTCAACAGTAGCTTCCCGATCGACACCTAAAGAGTACCCGAAGCCTTAAAAAGGAGAGAAATGACACTCGGTAACTTTACCCGTGCGACTCTTGAAGCGCGTGCTACGGAGCAGCTTAATCGGGCAATCGACGGTCTCTACCAGCTAATGCTGCTCGACGAGCGTTGTGCGGTAGAGCTAGCTGCCGGTACGCTTGACACCGCCGATTTCTACGAGGGAGATACCGTAGATAAGGCCAACATTCTCGGAATGCTCGACCAAGCAGCAGCTACGTACGCGTGGCTTACCGGAGGCGGTAACGTAGCCGCACCTTCCGGCGATCCAATGGCGTACGCAAAATCGATGATCGGACTCGGTTAGTTAGAAATGGTCTGGCGTAGTGCACTAGCTCAGATTCGGACAAAGCGTCCGGACGGTAGCGACCCCCGCTGGTTGGGCTCGTACGGTATCGTTAACCAGCTGAAGTATAGCTCTACGCGACCAGGCGGGGATGCGCAGCTTACGTGTACGCTTAATAGCGACCCGGCGTATCGCGTTCCGGCAATTGATCCCGGTAGGTACTGCGAAGCGTTTCTCGGTGCTAGTCGTATCTGGTACGGTCAAATGACGGAGCCTGTACAAACGGCTACTGGCTGGAACGTAACGGCTAACGGAATCGGTACGCTCGGAGCCAACTTCCTTGACATCTGGTCTACGTGGAATCAGAACGACGCGATAAATGAAGCGATTTCGCGAGGCTTGCCGTGGATCAATCCCGGTATCAGTAGTGGCTATCTCGGTCAGTCCGTGGATAGTGGGTCGCAGTCGATTACCGACTTCCTTAACGGAATGATGATTTCGCCTCCGCAGATCTGGTATCTCGATCGCAGTGCTACCTTGCAGGTGACTAGCGTACCAAGTACGGTAACGCGTTTGCTAGTGGCTACCGTTGGTCCCGGACGGACCATTAACGCTGACGTAAATACTATCTACGTGAAGTATACGGCTACCGACAATACCAAGAGCGGCGTTACGACATACGGACTTACCTCCGTCCAGAATGCTTCGCTGGTTGCGGCACACGGAGAAAACGAAGATTACATTGACCTTACCGGTCAAGGTGTACTCTCGGGTAGTGCCGCTCGTAGCATAGCCAGTGACGTACTATCAAAATACCAGCGGGCACCGTTCTCTACGGCTTTCACTGTCGCTCCGGGTCAGTACCTAAACGCAGGCGGTACTCCGGTGGATCTTGCGGCCGAGCAAGCCGGAGAGGTAGTACGCCTACTGATAGTTGACTCGCCATTCGGTGGCGAAGTAGTAATGGGTCCGATTCAGTTCATGGTCGGACAATACGAATACGATTCAACTACCGAGCTAGGCTCAGTAACACCGTACCTATCGTACAAGACTGACTTGTCGTCCATACTGTCACAAGTTCTAGCACAGAGGGCGAAGTGAGTGTCGAAAGTCTGGTTTCGCTAATAAGTGGCGGCAGCGGTGCTCTTACCGTTGTTGTTATTTGGCTTACGCTTATTCTTTCAGGTAAGATGCATACTGATACGGAGTTTGATCGGGAGGTAGCCCGTGGGGATAAGCTAGAGGAAGCATTGAAAGAAAAGGACCGAGCCTTGGAGGCCGCTATAGCGCGTGCCGATACGGCCGTACACGCTTCGAGTCTTATTGCGGAGGCGCTTACCGGTGTACGCGTTCGAGGAGGAGACTCTCGTGCGATTCCTTCGCAGGAAAGTCCGTGATTGCGATCTGGAGAAGGCGGAAGTACAGCTAGAGGATGCTAGGAAGTTGCGCTCGGAACAGGAGCGGAAGTTGGAACAGGAGGACGAGGCAGTGCGCGTACAGCTAACGAGACTTGCCAACGGTAACCATCTTGCCGAACTAGCATTTCAGGCGCTCTCAGATAGGTACGGAAAGAGCTAAGGTGTCGCTGAAAGTATTTCGGACCTTGGTACTTCTTATCGTTGGTGCCGTACTAGCTTTTGTTCTTCCGTTGCGCGATGCTGACTGGATCGGTACGCAGATCGTACTCCGTGCAGCTTTCTGGGGGTCGGTGCTTTTTGTTATTCTGTATACATGTCTTACTCCGTGGTGGCATAACGTTGCCGGACGTATGTACGTTTCACTGGATCTCGGAGTAGCTCTCGCTCTTCTTGGACCGATTCTTAAGCTCGATTTCGGAGTTACTCTACCGGAATGGCTACTTATTCGTTTTACAGTAGTAGCTCTAGGTGTCGTAGCCGGTACGGTACTATCTCGAACGGTGCTTCTAGGTCACCTACACGAATGGAAAGTACGCCTACCGTGGAAGCACTATCGGTAAAGATTTTATAAATTGGCTGTTATTTTGCGCCTTGCCGAATCTGTAAGTGGCTGTTAGGCTTTCCTCATGAGCAAATTGCTGGTTGTCGACTATGCCTTTCAGCATCCGACCATTGCGCAGCTTAAGGCAGCTGGCGTATATGCCGTTGGTCGCTACTTTGGCGAAGGTTCGCAACCGCCGAAGTTCCTCGACCATTCGGAAGCGTCGGAGCTATCGCAGGCCGGAATTCGCATTATTTCGTTGTTCGAGTACGGGGCGAAGCAAGCACTACTCGGGGCTAAGCAGGCGTATGAGGACATTCGCGTCTTCCGCCAGCAAGCACGCTCCGTTGCACCGCCGGACGGTCATCCGATTCGGTCGGAGCCGTGCTACTTCGCGGCGGACTTCGATGTACCCGACTTTGCGCCTCACCTCTCGGATACTCCGTCAAATGCGCGTGCTAAGCTCGGGCCGCTGGCTGACTACTGGTACGTAATTCAGGCGGAGCGAGGCCTGCACCTTTCCGCTGCGTACGGCGGGTACTGGCTAATCAAGCGACTATTCGATGCGCAGCTTATCACGTACGGCTTCCAAACCGTTGCGTGGTCCGGCGGACATATCGATACTCGCGCACAGCTTTACCAGAATGGTTCGACTGCCTTCGGGGGATCAGCCGACGTTGACGTCGAGGAGCATCACTTCGGTTCCTGGACGCTTACCCCGTAAAACTGTCGTGGACGCTGGCCTAAACTAGCGTTCTCAAGAGGGAGGACCTCAATTAACACTGCGTATCCGGGCGTCGCCCTAGCAGTGTATTTCGCTTAGGGTCACGCCGAAGCACGAACAAGGGAAAACTCGTGTCAAAAGCTTGGCTAGCTCCTACTCTTTCAGCTATTACCGTCCCGTTCCTTCTCACCGTCCCTTCGCATTCCGCAATACGTTCGACCGAGGGTGTGCCGGTTAGGGCACTTACGCATACCTCCTTCTCGGAGCGAGTGCGCACTAAATGGTTCTACTACGTTCGTCCCGGTGACACTCTCAGTGCACTGGCTAAGAAGTTCTACGGACACGCCTCCCGCTGGCCCGCGCTATGGCTAGTCAATCGGTGGCACAACAAGAACCCGAACGTCATTCGTGTCGGTGAACGCCTAACCCTCGAGTCATGGCACCCGAAGAAGAAGTGGATTACCGAGACGGCTCTCGCAGCCATTCCGAAGCCTGTCCAGCGGCACACGCGACTCGCCTCCGTGCAACACTATTCGGGCTCGCACAGCTACCGGTCTACGACAACCGTAAGCGTCGCTGGTATGGGCGCATTCCAGGCGTGCGTTATCCAGCACGAAAGTGGCGGTGATGCACAGATTTGGAACGCCAGCGGACACTGGGGCGCCTACCAGTTCTCGTTCTCTACTTGGGTCGCTCATGGTGGCGATCCTGCTCTGTTCGGTAAGGCCGATTTCGCCTACCAGACCGAGATCTTCTGGAATACCGTCCGAGCCGATGGGACCAGCGACTGGGCTCCTTACGATGGCTGCTAGCCTACGCAAGGGCCTAGAGGAACTACTCAACGAGCATTCCGCCGAGAACGGTTCTAATACGCCTGACTTCATCCTGGCAGCCTATCTGACGGACTGCCTTGCTACCTTCGATAAGGTAACGCGTGCCCGAGAGGACTGGTACGGGCATCGACACGTACCGGGTCAGCACGAGACTCCCGGAGAAAACTCGCAACTGGAGCTTTAATGAAACGGCGCATTATCTTCGCGATAACCCTAGCGTTTACCATCGTAGCGCTGTTCGCAGCGTGCCAGAGTACGGGTGCTAGTGCATCGACATTACCCAAACGCCTAGTAGCGTTCTACTGGGCCCGGACACAAGCAGGTAAGCCGTACGTGTGGGGCGGTACCGGTCCGTATGGCTACGACTGTAGTGGCCTGGTGATGAAGGCGTACGCCCACGCCGGTATTCGCCTACCGCGAACGACCTACGAAATGCTAGCCGACGTAGCCAGCGGGGAGCTTCAGCCTACTAGTCATCCCGTTAAGGGCGACCTGGCCTTCTACGGTAGTGGACACGTAGAGCTATTCGTCCGCTGGGGACATACGTTCGGCGCACACGAAACGGGACAGCCCATTGGCTGGATAGCTTACGGGTGGGGATGGGTCCCGACAATGTTCTTCCATATCAGGGGTGCCGGGTGATATAACCGCATGGGCAGGGCAGGCGTTAACCCGTAAAGGTCCGGAGGTGCTCAGGACTGGAACGGTTAACGCCTGCCCCGCCTGGCCTTTGGGTTCGCGATGACAGGACAAAGTAGATGTACGGTGTACGACGTTTCACGAACACGGAACGTGAAGATCTTATCAGGCGAATAGTTGCGAATCACGGAACGCCGCAGCGAGTTCTTGCTCGGCGATTCGGCGTAGCTCAAAGTACGATAGCTAAGTACACTGCTATTGCGTATAAGCGCGGTCTTATTTCGAAGGAAAGAGACTAACGCTTTCGCGGCCTACCGGTACCGGCAAACGAAGGATAGTTAGTATCAACAACGGTACCGCGGCCTTTACACGTGTCGCAAGGAAAGCCTGCTTTATGTCCACGCAGGGGTACACGTTGCGTCGGTGTCTCCGGCGTATTGCGTAGATAGCCAGCGCTCTTACAGTCAGGACAAGTCTTACGCGAGGGCATCCCGGGCCAGGAAACAGCTACGGTAAAAAACCGCCACTTAATCCGACGCCACAGACCGACTCTCTTCTTCGTTTTCGGTCCTGTTGGCGCAGGCATTACCTTACCTCCCTGCTGTCGCCACCGTTAATGTTCGCTTCGTATAGGACCTGGTTTACTTCCAGCTCGATTGTCTTACTCGGGTCCTGGTCAAAGACCTCTACTTCTGTGGGGAGGCTAAAGGTGACCAGCACCCAGATTTTACCGTCCCAGTTGGTCTTTCGCGAGGGCTGATAAGCGTCTACGGGGTGTGCCGGACAATGGAGAATCGAAGCCGGCGAATTCGGGTCCGCCATCCAGTGTCCGTTAAGGGTCTGCATTGTGGCACGGACCTTCGTCCAACCAGCTGGAAGGTCACCGTTAACGGTAAGCTCCTCCGCTGGGTGACCACCGACCATGCAGAACGCGGTAACCGTTGGCTCGATGCTCATCGCTTACTCCTCTCGGAATGCTCGGAACGACCCGCCAGCTACTTCGTCGGGCGTATCGTCGTAGCGGACAAATATACCGTTCTCGGTGGCGTATTCCACCGTAGCAGTGCGCCCACTGATGCGATTTCGCACTCGCATTCCGTTCAACATAGACCGATCTCCTCGATCTCGCTTTGGGATAGGTACTCGAGCTTGATTAGGCACTTACGCCACTTGCTACCACGTGGTCCGTCGTTCGGGAACGCGTTTACGATGGGCTGGCACTCGGCACACGGGTCTTTGATCTTACCGAATCCCATCGCGTGACCCCAGGCTGCCTGGGATGCACACGCGTTACACAAGCCAGCTATCTGATAGCGCTTAAACTTACGCTCCCAGACACGGGCCTGTCCGATCGTTTCAGGTTCGACGACACGCTGTCGGGCCTGTGCCCGTTGCTTCTCGAGAGCTTCGCGCTTTCGTGCCCTCCTCGCAGCGGTGCGCCTGGTAACTATCTGTGTAGTGGTCTTTCTGCGCATCTGGTCACCTCCATACTCAGTCTATCCGATTACTACATTCCTGTCAAGATATCTCCTTTTTTCCGCCTCCGAGCTTTCCTGCGCCAATGTCAACGCGCTTTCCTGCCTCGCGACCAGCGTAGCCACCTTCGTTGTATCGGGTAGATGAGCGCCGTCCCTTACGTAGTTCCGCATAGACACTTTCGACCTCCCGCTGGACGTCCAGCGAACGGTCACGCAAGGCGATTTCGGTTGAGGTGCTGCTGGCTCCGCTTTCCTTTTCCGCCTTAGCGTACATCTGACGCACTCGAGGCAGTACTGCGTTAGCAAATGACTGCCACCACGACCTACGATAACGACGATAGAGCCTCCCCGCTGGGCCGTGATACGAAGCAGCACACGCGCGTTCGCCTTGAACTAGCACAGAGTTCCATAGCATGCGGAACATCGTTACGTCGCTCTCGAAGCCGAACACGTGCGCCTTGTACTGGCTCGTACCTTTCTCGACTACGATCATCTTACAGCCCATCGCCTTGCTAATACCGTTAGCGAGAACGTCGAGCTGAACCTGCGGCTTACCGAACGTGATAAAGATACTCTTCACTTTTTCCGGCTCCTCGCGGGGTGTACCGGTTTTGGCTGCCAACGCTGCATCGATATGGTACTTCGCGGCCATTGCGAAAGCACTATCCCGAAGGGCATCAGCCTCCTTCTCGAGCTCTGGCGTTAGCCCCTCCGCCGGCATATTGCGGATATGCTCCGCCTTCTGAAGAAGCTTACGTATACGGTCCAGCTTGGTCGTGTTCACTTCTCCTCCTTCTGTGCCAGGTAACCGAGGAAGTCCTCGGATGCTCTTCGCTACCGTTCGGGTGCCAGCCCCACCGGCTCGATTTCCCTTGCTTTGTCGGCCTCGCTGAATGTCGGGAACGGCGTCACGCGGAATACCTTGAGCCACCTCTCGATAATCGCCATCCGCTCCAGCACGTCCCGCTGGTAGTCGGAATCGCCTCTCGAGTCGTGAAGGTCGTCCATCAGGTTCCCGTAGAAGTCTTGCAGGACCTGCTCGAACGGTGCCTCGCGAACGTATATCTCACCGTCCCAGTCATCCATGATCTCGCGCATGACATCGAAATCGGTAAGTGGACCTTTCCTACTCCGGTCCGGTGTCGGGTTTACGTTAGTCATGACTGTGGTCCTTCCTTAACGATTGCGAACAACCGACCGTAGATGGCTGCGAAAAGCTCTCGCAGTTCCTCGGTGGTCAGGTCGACCACTGTCTCCTGCTGTGACGACCAGCGAAAGCGAACCGCGCTTTTACCTTCCCGCTGCGCATGCTTGTCGCGAGCTTCGGTCACTTCGATCTTATACATTGCTACTCCGTCTTGTGAATCGTGAGCTGGAACTCGCCCTGTCCGTGCGGCATGGTCACGACCAGACCTTCGTTGTTCGTCATCAGGTCTTCTTCTGCGAACGAGGAAACGTGTGCTTCCTCATCGGGATAGTTATCGGCGTGCTCGATAAGCACTTCGGTGAGCCACTCGCGGAACTCTTGCTCGTTCATTGTCAGATCTCCTTTCCGGCTTCGGGGTCCGCCCGAACTGCTTCAACGAAACTGCGAACGCCCGTGGTATGTCCCGTTTCGACCAACGACTCGTGCGGTCCGTATTCGCTCACCAGGTTACGCACCTGACGAGCCTTCTTGTTCGGCAACTGATATACTTCAGCGATGGCGGCGACCAGCGCGTTGTTAGCTGCCTTGTACGTGCGACTTTGATAGCTCGCCAGCGCGTTGTTATTCGAAGTAGCTACGGACCAGTAGACCTCTGCGATCTTCTGAACCGTGGCCTCTTCGAGGTTGCGGGCATAGCTATTCGGCTGGAAGTCCCACGGCGTGGCGTAAACCGAGGGCCGCTTTATCACCGTTTCGGCGTACTTCCGGCTCCCCTCCCACGCTGAGCGGTACACCTTGACGTTGTCATCGAACGGGTCGACCGGACGGCCGAACTCCTTCTTGTACCACGCGCTGAATGCACGATCTTCTGCGGTCTGCGTAACCTCGTTCATGACTCGATCTCCTTTACCATCGTGAGGCTGAAACCGCACTCCACGCCCTCGCTGTCCAGCGCACCGAACGAACCGAACTGATCGGGCTCTTCGATGGCCACGCAACCGGTTTCGAAGTCGGTGCTGAATCGCGTTCCGGGGTGTACTTTTCCGGCCCACTTCGCATTGGCTTCGCGGATTACCTTTTCGCGCCGCTTCATGTTCACTTGGTCACCTCGGGTAAACTACGGGGACGACATCGCCCTCGCTGAGGGTTGCGAATCCGGGAAGGTACTGCTTGGTCACGGATTGCGGGTCACGGGTGTACCGGGTATTAGCGGGGGCGAGAACACCTTGTGCGGATGCCAGTGCCCTTGCCTGGTAGGCGGAACGGTTACGCCTTCCCGTACCCTTCTGCCACGCTTCCACGCGCTTCTTGGTGACGGAACCCTTTCGGCTTCCAACCGCTGTCGGGTTCACGACCTGCTCGCGGACCGTTTCGTAGCCGTCCACGACCCATTCGCGATCTTCCCCGGGGACCCATTCCCGCTTACCCTTAGGGAGCGGCTTCCAATGTCCCGGGGTTCCTTCGGTCCAGTGACCCTTTTCCTCTACGGTCCTGAGGATGGTGGCCATATCATGATCCCTTCGTTGTTCCAGTTGTACAACTGGTACAACACGGGGAGACCGCGGGTTTATGCCCGGGGAGCTGTGACAAGACAGACGCTGGAACCGCTTGACATGCCGCTGGACGCGGGTGTACCGGATCGTTGAGAGTTCAACCAGTTACAGGAGGAACCCTGCCCGGGGCACGTGGTTTGCATCGCGCCAGCTCAGGTGGTCGGTGTCTGGTGACCTGCATGTCTGTCCACGCCCCGAGAGACCGCGTCCTGAGCTGGGTCTTTGGGCAGGGTATACTGCTCGATCTGCGTGTCCACTTTGGCGGGTTTTGGCGCAGTTTCCTCTAGGTAAAGTGCGTACGCGTAGGTGGCGTAGTTCATCATGTCACGATAGGTGTCTTCTACCGATTCGTTTACCGGAGCAGTTCCTCTACGCCTAAGGGCACGTAGTCGCGCTAGCTTTTGAACAACGTTAAACTCGCATGCTTCGTATCGATTAAGATCGAACTGCTCAGCGGTCATCGCAAAGTTGCTATCCCACTGATCATCGGTGTCCGAGTAGTCAGCGCTCTTCGCTTGGAAGGTACCGACCATCACCTTGATCGCATCAACCAGCGGAGCCGGTATCCACACTTCTTCGCCGCTCTGCTCAATTGTAGTATACCCTTGCATCGCCACAACGCTCTCCCCACTTACTAGAATAGCAAGACCTGGCGGCACTCGCTTGTCTGCTATTACGTCAAACCAGTCCATGAAATGCCTCTCTCGCAATAGCCCGGATTACGTGGCTATGATGCTGTAGCAGCATCTCCGGAACGGCACGATACAGCATCTCATCCGTTATCCACGCTACGCACTGTCCAGCCCGACTCATATACTCCCACTGACACTTGCGGTGATTATGCCATACGCCTTCCTGTGTCGTATAGATCATAGCACTCCGGTCCACGGCTCTAGGTCGCCTAGGTTCGGGCCTACCTTTATGTCGATCGGGAACTGCGCATCACCGGCATCGAATGGCGGGTCGGTCATTACGTCGGTGATTACTCGAAGCGCCTGCGGTAGCGTTGCGATCTTAAGCTCGAATACTACTTCATCGTGAACTGTGTACAACGGAAAGCCGAGCTTGCGCCTTCCGAGCTCCTTTTCACACCGTACAAGGGACATCGAGCACATATCTCCAGCGGTGCTCTGAATCGGGAAGTTTACCGCCTGATTCTCAATCTCTCGCCGAGTTTCATCCGTAATTAGTCCCCAGCGGCGCTTTCTACCGAATGGCGTGGTCAGTTCACGGGTACGGAGTGCTTCCTCCTTGCACCACTGGTGGTACGCATAGTAGTCCGGATACCCGTCCCAGAACGCGTCAATATACTGCTGTGCCTTCGCCTGACGGACATGTTCGGATACGTCAACGCCACCCAAGACCTCCAGCAGCGGACCACGCGCAAGCGTAAAAGCACTGCGGTTGTAGGCAACACCGAAGGAGACCCGCTTCGCAGCATGACGGTCTCCGCTGGTAACCGTTTCTTTTGGCTTGCGGAACATATACGAAGCGGTGTTCGCGTGAACGTCTCCGCTGGACAGCGCAATTCCGAGTTTCGTGTCGCCACTGAGTGCCCATGCTATCCTCATTTCCAGCTGCTTAAAGTCAGCTGAAACGATTACGTAACCCTTTCTCGCCGGGAACATTCTTCGTGTTTCTTGTGCGAAGTCCTCATCTGCCAGCTGGCTATGAGCTCCGTAATGCGGTAGCACTTGAAGTAGCGGTCTAACTACCAGCCTACCCGTTACCGTATCACCATACTTAAAGTCGGGATGAATTAGGCCGTTAGGATCGAGAGCTACCTCTCGCTCAATGGTCTTAACGTATGTTCGGTGCAGCTTATCGTAGGTACGCAATCGCGACATCAACTGACACATCTTAGTGTCGGAGTGTCCCATCAAGAAATCTTGATCCACGCTACGAAGACTACGACCGCCGTCCCACTTAGAAGTGTACTTTCTATTAGTTGTACCATCGGTCGGGCTGAGCTCAAGTACATCGTACGCCAAATGAGCCAACTGTAGGTGACTACGAGGATTAAACAACCCGTCTTTCGCCTTAGCGATCTCCGGGTAGAGAGGCCAGCCAGCTTCAGTAGCCAGCTCTTGCAGTTCCCCCGTGAGCTCAGCTGCCTTTCCTCCCCAAAGCTCGTTTAGCTTATGCAATTGTTTCATATCTATTTCGAAGCCACGACCGGCTATTCGACCGCACGTCAATGCCAGCGGCATAAGAACGTTACGGCACAGGCCCATCGTGCCTTCTTCACGAACTATGGCGGGAAGTACCCGATTGAGGTGCCAACCGAGATAGACGTCTTCAACGCCATAGCGCGCTAGGAATCGCCACTGCTGCTCGTTTTGCGGGCCTTTAGCATGTCGGTAGCCACTGTTCTTGAGGGCCTTTTTGTACGCAGGTGCGTTGAGGTAAACTCGCGATAGTGGCTCGAGACCGATTGCCTGTTTGCGTTCCGACAAGCCAATACCCAGGACCATAGTATCCCGTACGTTATCATCCGGAGGACACATTCCGAGATTATGACGAAAGACTCGGAGGTCGTAAGCTGCACCGTTATGCATCGTCCAAATGATACGCTTATTGGCAAGTAGGCGACGTAGATAGGCTGTGCTGCGTTCGTTTTGTGCGGTGATATCGATTGCACAGGCCCTCTTTCCGTCGTACATCTGATGCATCAGCCAGCGGTCGCTTTCCGGGTGTGGCCAGCGGCCCGGTGATTGGGATTCAGTGTCCGCGGCAATTGTCAGTCTGCCGTAAAGTTCAGCCTGTCGCTCAAAGTACTTGAATGCCTTTATTGCACCTTCGGGAGTACGGAAAAACGTCCAAGGGAACGGTACCTTCGGACTCGGATCAGGTAGGTCCTCAGCACCCGAGAGGAAGCGCGATGCACGGTATATCGCATTAGCGAAGTCCGGAAAGCGCGTGTCACCGCCACCTCCCCGAAGGATGGCCGCTGGGTGCCAGGTCGGTATGAGCCATACACCGATATCTTCCTGCCACCATAGCGTTCCGATTACGTTTGTGAGGGCTTCTCGTGAGCCACTGAGCTGCTGCCACGCAATCTTTCCTAGGACAAGTACCAGCGAAGGACCCCTGGCCTTTATTTCTTCGATAAGCCTAGGACGGCAACTAGCCAGCTCTGCGGAGTTCGGCTTGATATTGCACTGCACCGAATTCGTGCCATAGCACTCACTTCGCTTAATGTCGCATTTTTTTAGCGTTGCGTTCAGCAGCTCGCCTGACTTACCGCTAAAAGGACGACCGGTAACGGTTTCGGTATCTCCGGGACCCTCGCCAACGATAACCAAGCGTGCCTTCGCTGGTCCGCTACCGCCGCACCATCCTCGACCCTTACCCGGTATCCAAGGACAGCCGTGACAACCGTTACTTAGTGTTCGTTTCACCTAGGGCAATCCCTGCGTTCTCACTACTAATTGTGCCGGTTACTACCATTGTAACCGATTTCTTGCTTACCGGCAAGACGAGCTTAGCTGATCTCGGCATGTGCTGACAATCGCACCAGGTACCGCCGGGACAGCTGCTATGGTCGTCTGAAAGACAGCATACGCGACATATCATGGCGTGTACTCGTATTCGGTAGAGTCTTTTACGCCTGCGCCTCGGAACGCCGCTCTACGAGCTCGACAGCTTGAGCATTCCCCGCAGTGTTTTTCTCCGCCCCCGTAGCAACTCCAGCTGGTCCACGGTACCTTTAGCACCTTCCCGAGCTTAACGATCTCCGTCTTAGTTAGATTCTCGAGAGGCGCAACAAGATCGATACTACGATCGTTTACGGCATACGGAACCAGCGAGCGACACTTGTTAAGCCATTCCTTCTCGTTGTCTGCATACGCATCGGCCGCTGTAGCGTTAATACCGGTTACGATACGAGCGTAGTTACCTGCCTCGGCATAGCTAAGTGCGTGCGCCATCAGTACCGTATTCCGTGCGGGACACCATTCGGACGGCACACCCGCTACCGGAGTCGTTTCGATATTACCTTCGACCAGTGTGGTATGGCTAAAGGATGGCAGCGGATGCTGTACTGCTCCGGGTAGCTTACCGAGTGCGTGTGCAATTTCGCACGTAGCTTTCCACTCGGGTACGGCTGCTCGCTGACCGTAGTCGAAGAATAGCAACGCTAGTGGCTCATCGGGAAAACGTGCGGCTACGTCGTACGAAGCTACTAGGCTATCCAGGCCACCTCCGCACAGTATCAGCGAGCCGCTACCTTTCTCTACGGGTAGCGGGTACGTAGACAGTATACCCTCGCTGCTTAGCATTCCGTAGAGATTCGGACCCATCTCGAACGGCTGCGGTGAACGCGTCGGGTGGTAAAAGCTTTCGAAGTACTTCCGCTGGCTGGCTACTCGTACGACTCGACCTAGCGAATCATACAGACCGTAAAGTGGCTTGGACGTATTCGCGAAGTAGATACGGTTGGGCTGCGAAACGTGAAACGCTAGTAGCGCGAACTGTCCTTTGAAGTCGTGAAGGCAGGAGAACCCGTCACGACTAAGCGTATCAGCTACTTGCTGACCGGTAAGGCCGACTACGATACCGTCTAGCGAAACGACCCAAGTGCGATCGTAACTAACGAACGGCGGAACGGATTCGGCTTTCTTAAACGAATTAGCATAGTCGCCACTATACGCGCAGCCGATTAGCTGCGATGCTGTACCGTCGAATTTGGTCGAAAAGCCGGGCTCGCGAAGCGTTGAAGCTTTTCTTTCAATTGAGCGATCTTCGGCGATTTCACCGTCACGAATGGTAACTAGTCCGAGTCCGTCGCGACCGCGATCTCCGCTACGCTTAATTTGCATAAACGTGTCGTGGCGAATACCGGCATCGTCTGTCCTAATTAGATTCGCAAAAATACCACTCACTCAGGTTCACCTTTCTCAGCGAAGACGGACCACCGCTCCAGATACCACTGGAGTCCGGTACTTACCCCGCAGTAGTTGAAGTAATCTACGCTTCCGCCAAGGGCTTTACGCCCCGGATACGGACGGTTTATCGGAACGTCCTTCGGATACGGAACGGCACTATCCCAGCTGGTTAGCCACCAGACAGCGAATTTCGAAGCATCCGCCGTTCCGCAATGCTCCTGAAAGAACGGGTCGATAAGCTCGCTAGCTGTCTCCGAGATACCGAGGAGGTGATACTTTGAGGTTTTCGTATACGTATTAGTAAGTAGTCCTTCGAGTCGCTGCTGTCGAAGATTTAGAGCGTCCGCATCGCTTAGTTGCCGTTCGAGAGAGATACCGAACCAGCGGCAGCCGTATCGCCATAGCTTTTCGGCGCACGCGAGGTACTCCTTCTGCGTTTTACCGTGCGGTACTCCGATATACTCCGGTGTCTGGTTAAGCGTCTTTCGAAGCAGCATGCGAATTGCTATACCCGCTTGTAGTAGCGTTTCGTCCGCGCTGTCGATACTGTCCGGTAGGACGACTGCGGAAGGTCGTAGAATCTCAACGGCACCCAACCACTGCTCAAGATCGATATCGAGACGTTCGTGAGCCGGGTAATCGAGAATGACCGTATGTCCGCTGGTTACTAGCCGACAGTAGAAGTCTCGATACTCTTCGTCATCCGTTATCAGATTCGCCAGCGCTAGATGCGTTGTCTGTTGTTCCGGTAGCTCGCTCAGCATCGACGTTGGAACCAGGTGCGACAGCTTCATCGGTATCCTTTCATTAGCGAAAGAAATTCGCTTCGTGCGTTGTCACTTGTCTCGTGAACGCCACGTACTGCGCTGGTAACGGTGGACGCATCTCCGTCACGAACTCCTCGGAAGCTCATGCACATATGCGTAGCACTAACAACGACCATGCAACCTTTCGGCTTAAGGAACTCTTCAATCGCATCGGCGATCTGATTCGTTACGCGTTCCTGAACGGTAAGCCTTGTCGCGAAGTATTCGACCAAGCGCGCCAGCTTGGATAGGCCGCAGATACCGTCGTCCGGAAGGTAACCAACCCACGCTTTACCGTTTACCGGCAAGAGATGGTGCGCACATAGTGAGCGATACTCTACCGGTCCAACGATAACTAGCGAGCCGGGGACGTTCTCGGGAAATACCACTTCGAGTATGCGACCGGCGCCATTTAGATCGACTGCTTCGAAGTCCATCAGCCATTCAGCTACGCGAGCAGGCGTCCGTTTCATGTGCTCATCGGGCTTGTAACCGAGCTCTTTTAGAATGGACTGTACGGCCTTTTCTAGCTTATCAGTGTCCACGCGAGTTACCCCAAATACGGATATGTGTACGATCGGTGAGATTCCAGTGGCGTGCCAGTACTACAGGTGCAAGGAGTTTCAGCCCTCGATCAAGCTCTTCGATGGTCGTGGCGCACGGCATTAGCCATACGTCCCCAGGTGCGATGCGGTGCGTTTCTACGATAGTTTCGATTTCGCCTATATCCCTAACGAGCTCGGCGGAGCTACCGAAACGCGTTTCAGGTACGAACTTCCAGCGGACTCGATTCTTAAGGCCGCAGTAGGCTTCAAGCACGTCCGGCTTATAGGCCTTTTCGACCGAGTTACCGCTGGAACGTAGCTTAGGCGATACGTTGAAGCTTACGTTTTCGAATACTCCGAGCTCGTACGGTGCGTGCGTACCTGCCGTCTCGATTTCGAAGCGCGGACCGTTCGGTTCTTCGTTACACGCGCTGACGAGTACCGCAACCGATTCGAGTTGCAGCAACGGCTCGCCACCGGTAATAACGACCAGCGGAGGCTTACGTGTACGAATCTCGCTAACAGCATCGAGGATCTGTACCCGACCGAGCTCTTCAAGTGGCGTGTAACGCTTACCGCTTTCGTGCAGCTCGGCCTTGTCGCCGAATGCCCACGTGTACGGAGTATCGCACCACTTACACGATAGATCGCACGACCCTAGCCGAACGAAGAACGCAGGCGTACCGCTGGACGGACCTTCGCCTTGTAGGGTATAGAACGTCTCACTAACTAGTAGCCAGTCACGCGCCATTGCTATACCACGCAATCGTCTTAGGCGTTTCGCTTACGCCTACCTTCCACGTTTCCGGATAGGTATCTCTTGCTATGTCATAGAAGTGCTTGGCCAGGTTCTCGGCTGTCGGATTGAAGCCTATCGCTGGCGTAGTGTACGTTCCATCTCCGGAAGTAACCGGATCTCCGTCGAGTAGCGTACCGTGTCCTAGCCAGCGGTGGTCGAAGTACGTATCGATATGGTCCTTGAACTTGTCAAGGTCACCGAAGTCACGAATCCAACCTTCCAGCGGCATTACACGTGCTTGGGCTAGCACTACCGTTACGACGTAGTTATGTCCGTGAATGCGTGAACACGGATGATCCGCTGGTAGCTTATCCAAGCGATGAGCCGCGCTAAACGCAAACTCCTTGCTGATGCTATACATTGTTCCTCTCTAGGTAACTAAGTACGTGAGCTGCTGCCGCAATTTCGTCCTTACCTCGAATGTCAGCCGGTACGTTGCTAACGTTCGACAATCGAGCATCCGGCATAACCATCGCAACTGCTATTCCGTTGTACTTACAGCTCCAGTAGATAAAACCGAGAACTGCTATGGTGCGCTTACGATATTTAGTAAGCCTTCCCGATCCGCGAAAGTCCTCTACGAGTACCCGCGTTTGCGAACGCGGATATCGACAAATGATACTCCACACCGAGTCCGGCTCGACATATTCTCCGTGGATAATGAACCTTCGATCTTCTACGTTGTATACTGCTATACCGGTGTATACTCCACCGGGATCTACTCCGATAACAAAACGTGTTAGCAACGTAACTCTCCCCTCAAGGTCCGGCTCAGACGGGCATGTCTCAGGAAGGTCCGTTTGAGCCGGACGTTCAAGGAAGGTTAGCTAACCTTCACGCGCACCAGGAACGGATTCGTGTTGCCCGTGTACATCGCGTCCACGTTACTGCCGCTACTACCGCTGTTCATCCGCCCCAGTCTCCTTGTCCATCGGTGTCGGTGCCGAGAATTTCGGCTACCTTGTTCGTCATACGCTCCGGGTCGCGATAGTGCGGCTCTAGCGTAAGCCTAGCCACGCACTCCTGACCGACCAGGTCTTGCTCGTCGAACTCGAATGCTCCTTCCTCCGGGAACTCGAATCCGAGTCGGATAAGCAGCTGCTTGAAACGCCCGAGCTGCTTAGTCTGCATGGACGTATTCCAGCGGAGCGTACGCTCTTCGGGGTCCTCTCCGTCCTCGCTTTCCTTGGTCATTGCCAGGTCGAGGTAAAGCGCGTCCTCTCCTGAGCTCCTTGACGGCTTGATTTCCGCCTTCGTGATGATAGCCGGGTAGTTTCCGGCTTCCCACGGTTCCGGTCCACCGGCGGTAACGCCAGTGAGGTCAACGGTAACCGGCATGGGGATCCTCCTTTGACCCTTGTCGGGCGGGTCATTTGCCCGTACCTATAGCATATATCAGCCACTACGAATGTGTCAAGACTGCTTACGTATTACTTCGGGTACGAACACCCGGTAACTAACCCTTCCAGCATCGATAGCTTCTTTAAGAAGCCTTTCGCGAGGGTTCGATACTCGACCGGTGCGTCGTGTCTTTACCTCTAGAAATACCACCTCGCGTATTTCGCCATCTTCCAAGCCATCGTATACGATGAAGTCAATGAGCTCTCCGATATGTCTAGCGTCTTTCGGATTGAACGCGAAGCCGGGGAGGAAAGGTGCCATATGTTCCGCAATTTTCGCAACCAGTGCGGACCGTGAGCGTTCATTACTCGCCTTTCGATCGGCTCGCTTTGTCTCCGCCCATTCCAGTTGTAGGCGGTGACGTTCTTCTTTCAGCGCGAGTGCGGCTTCGTCTTGTATACGAAACGTCCGAAGATTAGCTTGTTCTAGCTGCTGTCGCAGCTCAGTTATCTCTGCGTTCTTCTCCTCCAGCATTGCGGGATTGATACCCGTAAACGGCTCCGGACGCTTACGAACGTAGAGAACGACAGCTACGATTACGAGTATGGCTATAGCTGCAATTAGGAAGGGCATTCTGCGTCCTGATAGCGTGCGACGATGTTTCTACTGACTTCGTCAATGACGGTAGCAAGGCCGGTGCGGTATACGCAGGAGATGCAAAGAGTAAAGCGCGTACCGTTCCATAGCCTTATGTAGTTACGGCGTACGCCGTACTTCCGTCCGCAGAGCTGACAGGGGCGTGGCGAAATGCGTTGAAGTAGCTTAAGAATCACTTCTTTACCTCCGGCTTCGGGTATGGCTTGACGCCTTTAATGTGGTCGATCATCTTGCCGAGGTCGGGATCGACGATTTCCAGCGGGAGTTGCGGTCCGGATTTCGGCTGATGCACCTTTGCGACGATTTTTGCGGTGTTATGAAGGTACAGCTTACGGTGCCGTCCGACTCCCGGGAGCTCCAGCAGACAGCCGACATTGCTGACCCGCTGGTAAGTGCCTTTGACGACACCTGGCGTGATAGACATGCGAAGCACAAGGGGACCGTTTTCTCCGTCCTGCTTTTCTTCGCTGTGCGCTGAGAAGACAACGTTGATACCGGTCTCGCGTGCTGCCATGCACCAGTCCTTGACAATGCCGAGAACCAGGTCGTTAGCCTCTCCGAAAATCTGCCTACCATCGCGGTTCGGACTGCCTCTTTCCGTTACGTTCTGGTATGCCAGGTCGTACATACCGTTAATCGTGTCGAACGCTACCGTCTTGAACGGATGCTTTCTGCGTAGCATTTGCGCACTAAACGCACTGATCTGCTGCCAGCTCTTTACGACACCGCCTTGCTTTTCACCGGGCCACGTCATTACGTCATCGCGATCTTGCAGCGAGGTAAGGTCCGGATCGAAGTTAACGAGAAGCAGGTCCGGTGCAGTAGCCAGGAGTGTCGTTTTACCGACCCCCGGTGGACCGAACAAGGCCAGCGAGAGGCCTTGGAAGTGTGCGACCTTACTGACCGGACTCCACGGGGCCGCTGAGCTGGACGTGGTATCGGGTGCAGTAGTACCAGCACTGGCACCATTCTCCGGTGCCGCTTCGGAAGGCGACTTTACAGGTGGCTTCGGTTTTGTTACTCTCGGTGGCGTTGTCATCAGATTGCCGACCCGAAGGCGGTCTTACGTGTCTCATTTTTTACCTCCCGGTTAGGTAGAATTAGCTCAGCGACGGCTTCCGGGAGTTCGGCATTTAGATCGTCCGAAATCTTCGGAAGAATTAGTATCGGGATATTTTTACTATTCACTTTCGAACTCCTTCTTGCAGGGGCTACATAGCCATTCGCCTTGTACGCGATTCGTCGCTGGGTCACCGCACGCGAAGCACGTTTCTACCGTTTGCACAGTACACGGACAGTCGGGGCAGATGCAGCCGGCCGGTCCGAGACAGCATCTATTGAGGCATAGGCAACGGTGGTGCTTTGAGCTACTGAAGTGCGGGAAGCCGTTTGGCTGATGTCCGGGCGCAATACCGGCTCCTCGCTTGTGCAGTAGGCGTTCACGCATGTCTCGCGTTTCAGCGTAATCAAGCGTTACCGCAACGCCGATACTAGTTCGTGAACCACCTGATTTCGTACCGCTAAACCGTTTTCCCATCGGGTCACCTCTCCCTTTGAGTTTAGCAGAATTAGTCCTGCCTTGCAAGCTCAAAAAGCCTACGCGTCCAGCGGACAGGCATCGGATAGATTCCGCTGGCGAAGTACTTCGCTTCGCGTACTTCGGTCTCGGTCATCGCACTAAGCTTCGGGTAGCTGGTCGGTTGCTTTCCGGTCTTCCGCAGCCAGCTAACCAGCGAGCGTACTCTGCTGATGCTTTCCATCTCCGGCGACATTAGCTGCTCCTACCAATGCAAGTGAATGATTTCGACGTTCCAGTGTATCGGTGTTGCTGTCTTGTACGTTTCCCAGTACCATTTCGAGAATCGTGCATCGTCAGCCTTTTCAGGCTTAGTTTCGAGGAAAGCGTGAACGGCATCCAGCGGGAGGTAGACAAAGCCGAAACCGAATAGCTGACAGTACGGGTCGTAGCGATTGACCCACCACATTGGCTCATAGGTACGATGTACCCATACCGGCTTTTCAAGTGCAGTGCTTATCGGGTAAAGCTTATACGGTGCAACGTGTACGATTTGCGGCTGGTCTTTGCAGTACTCGATAAAGGTCTCTAGGGCTTCCTTCGTATATGCAATGTCCCACTCGATGAGTATGCTATCTTGCGTTAGCTGCTTTAGCACCGGCACGTAGTTGTAGTCCGACATCTTAATCTGCGGTGTGCGATTATCGTATACGTAACGCCTGCCCAGCGGAACCGAATACGGTACCGTTCGAAACACCGGTATGTCGAGATCACGGAATGCCCGCTGGTCAACGTCCTGCTCGTCGTGCATTCTCTGGCGAAATTCCTTGCCGAACTCTGTCAATGTAGTACGGCGAAATTCCTTGCCGAACTCTGTCAATGTAGTACCTTTCAGTTTTGGGTGGGGCAGGGTCATCATGGGTCCAACCACAGCACCTACGGGTTTGGCTAAAATTCCTCAGGTGCTCAGGACGGTGCCTGTCACCGACTTGGTCACATTGACACGCTCCCGGTCTGACAGCTGCAGTACTTGTGTAGCCGGTCAGACAGTAACTGGTGCACCGATCTGCAATTCGATATTGTCACCCAGGTCGAGGGTACTTGCATGTTCCTCCACTGCGACACGGGCAATACCGGCGGCTGACTTCGGTGCAAAGCCGACACGAACAAGGCGGCCCATCAAGCGAGCAACTTCCTTTTCGACGTTGGTGAAGTTGCGCATCGTCCCACTGCCGTTACCGGTTACGTTAAGATACCCCTGACGCGTCCACCAGTCGATCTGCCGGTAACTTACGCCGATTTCTTCATCTATTCTCATCGACCGAACACCTTCCTCCAGAAGTTGCTACGTTCAACGATTCGCTTCGCACAGGGCGAATCCGTACCGCAGACTATACACTTGTTATGTCGTACGATAGAGACGCCAGGTATCGGCGAACCGCCTTTAAGATCGCTATGCTTAAGCTTGTACTGAGCGGACGGCGAAAGGTTATCGCAGTGGCTTTGTAGCCAGCGGAGGATTTCGTGGTCGGACATACCTTCGGTACCGTATACCGCCGGAGCGTACGGATACTGCAAGCCGAAGACGAGGGCATATTGAAGGCAATGGCGCTCGTCAAATTGCGGCATCGAACGCTCTAATGGTCGGGCAAGGCCATGCGAGCTCGCAGCCGGTACAGTACGGACTTAGGAAGTTATCACTACGGTGCAGGTCCCAGATACGCTTTAGCACTTCGTGGTCCGCTGCGATGTGTGCTTGTAGTGCTGTGCGCTCCCTGTCAAGTGTTCGGAGAGCTTCTGCGCGTTCGAACACTACTTCCGCTGGGTATTCGAATGTCATGGCGTCAGTGCACTCCTTAGCAGGTTAGTTGCCGGGTCTTGGTACGGAAGGTCGTAGCCTTGCTCACGCCATGCGATCTGCTGTACCTTTGCCTCGTCCATGCGGATAGTGGTCTCCCAGCAGCCGTGACATGCACCGCCATGGCGACGCCTATTCGAATGGCCTCGCGAGTCGCACAGCGCTTTGGCTTTGCGTGACAGGAAGTGCTTTTCGTTAAACGCGTCCGGTTCCCACCCAGCGGTGGACGGCTTATGCCCTTTCTTGCGTCGCTTACGTGCTCGCTCCTGGCGTACTGACTTAACGGCAAGCTCTACGCTAACTCTGCCGTTAGCTACGGCTTCCTGCGTCTTAACCGAGAGCTCGAGTAGTGACAGGTAGTAGCTCACCGTTGCTCCGGTAACACCACACAGCCGACCAATATCGTTTTGGGGACGAGGCGGGTCCGTCAGGTCACGGAGGCGAGCAAACGCGAAAGCCTTTTCCATCGGGTTAAGCTCTTCGCTGTGAACGTCGGAAAGGCCTACGAGCAAGGTACGCTCTACGGGGTCCTCACCGGGAGACATCATGTAGATTCGTGCGGGTATCTTTGCGGTACCGGCTAGTCTCGCTGCCGTCCAGCGACGGAGACCCGAATCGAGAATGTAGTGACCGGTACCGAAGCGGCTATCGCCACGAACGGAGACCGGTTGTACCATGCCGATCTCTTCGATCGAGTTAGCTAGGTCGGTTACGTCGCCGGCTTCCTTGCGCGGGTTGTCGGGATTGGCGTGAATGCGATCGACTTCGAGGAACTCGATCGTGTCCTGATATCTACCCACTGCTGGTCACCTCTTTTTAACTACTATCTGCGTGTTTACTATTCGCAGCGACACTCTGCACGTCGGACATAGTACTTTCGGTTCTTTATGCGCTTCAGTAACTCGTTCGATTTCGTTAGGCGGTCCCGGATGCGAATATGTATGATCGCATTCTAGAGTAATGCGTGTGCGTACTTTACCGTTGTCCAACTACGATCAACTCCTTGGCTGCTCGGGTTACTGCGGTGTATAGCCAGCGCTTCGGGTCGCTTTGCGGCAGGTATTCTTCGATTACCATGACGCGATCGGCCTGTGAGCCTTGCGCCTTGTGGCACGTCATAGCGTAGCCGTAATCGAACAGAGACAACCAGCGACCCACTTGCTGTTGCGTTTTCGGTTGTCTGAATTGCGGTAGGTATATCTCGCCAGTGAAGTCGAAGCCTTCGTCCATCATTCCGATGGTAGCGAATGCCGTGTCGTCCTTAGCGATTTCGATTTCCTTGATACGACCCCGCATGCCGTTGAAGATACCTGCCTCGTAGTTGTTCCGTAGGCAGATTACGATGTCACCGACCTTCGGTGTGCCACTTCGGCCTAGTAGTGAGCGCATGGCATCGTTCAGCTCGTTACGTGTACGGTTATAGCCAACGATGATCAGGTCGCCGTTGTCGGGGTCCATTTCGTAGTTGATCATCTGGCTTCGTGATATCTTTACGCAACCCTGACCGTAATCACCATTGCGAATTCCGCCTCGCGTACGAGCCTGGATCGACATCTGAATGATCGGCGAGCCTTCGGCCTGACGCAGGATTCGCTCGAGTCGGATGTCGGGCTTCTCCATCAGGTTGAACTCGGACTTAATTGGCGGTAGCTGACCGTGATCACCGACCGCCAGTACGGGGACACCCCAGCGGGTAAGGTCGGTCCAGATCTTATCGTTCACCATCGAGGCTTCGTCAACCACTACCAGGTCGATACCGTGCAACGGGTTCATCACCGGAGACCATTCCAGCTTCTTTACCGTCTCGCAGCCGTCCTTAGCCTCCGGAGCTTCACCGGTTGGCGTATGCTTCGGACAGGTACCTCCGGCGTAGAGGACCACTTCACCGGTCAGCTTGCAAACGTTCTGCGGTCGTGGTCGGTAAAGCAAACGGTGAAGTGTGGACACCTCCGAACCAGCGGGCAGTTTCTGCTTGAGCACGCTTACCGCTTTACCCGTATAGCTCGCAAAGTGAATATGCTTACCGGGGAAGTAGCGCGGCAACTGTCCGAGCAAGGTGGTTTTACCCGTGCCTGCGTAACCGCCGAGCGTTAGCGTAGCACCACGGATAATGTGCGGTCGATCGTCCGGGTCGATCGCTGCACCCTTGCTCCAGTCGAGAATGGTATCCAGTGCGCTCTGCTGGTCGTCGCTGAGTTTAATAGACACGGCGCCACGTCCTTCGAGTAGCTATCTCCCAGATAGTTGCCGTCGAGACGCCGAACTCTTCGGAAAGTGCGATGCATTCCGGGTGTCGTACGCCCTTCGGTTCGGGGAGCCTCTCTCTAATAGCTCGAACGTCGCTCTCGGTTAGCTTCGAATGGCTATTTCGTTCTCCCCGTGGATGTGCGTTATCGTAGTCGCGATGGCAGCTTCGGCACATCGGTACGTAATCTTCATAGACATCTAGTCCGTCCGTATCGTGTATCTGCGACCAGTCACGTGCTTGCTCGCCGCAAGCAAAGCAGGAATGCTGAGTAGCACGTCCCCGGACCCTCTTTACTCTAAGATGGCGTCCGGCATAGCCAACGCTATCGTACGATCTACTCAGCGTTAGGGGCAACTTCGGCACCTTCTTCGGTCTCGATGGCGGCCTTCGTGGCGGGCCAGATTTCGAAACCCTCCGCTGGTACGCCTTCGTCCATGAAGTCGAGAAGCTCTTCCCACTCGACACCCTCGTTCGATATGGCTTTCGAGACGCCGGTGACGTACCACTTACCGTTGTCCGCACGAATGGCAGCGTAGGTGTACGGCATGTTCTGAGCTGCCAGCAGTACCTGTTGCTGCGCATAGGTGGTCGGGAATGCATCCCAGTTGCGAGACGGAAAGCGCTTACGGAACCGGATAACCGTACCGGGAGGCTTGTCCTCTCCGTACTGCTCGGTCAATCGTTCGAGATCCGCCATAGCTTTGGCTGCCTGCCTTGCCAGCGCCATGACTTCGCCACGGGTCATTCTAGCCATCGTTGTCACCTCCGTTTAGTAGGGTGGCAGGGGAGGTCCGTCCAGTCGCTCTCTCACGAGTACCCCATACGGGGTCAGGTTGTACCTCGCTAAACGGTGTGAATACCTCCCCGCAGATATACTGCAGTATACTGCGTCGCGACTCACCTGTCATGTCTACAAGTATAGCCGATTTGCTACAGGCCTGTCAAAAGATTTTTAGGTTAAGCGACCGAAAAGGCCCTCACATTCCCGGTGCGGGGGTCAACCGGGTGTTCCCCCGTGAGGGCCTTTTCGGGTTCTGGACCTGCCCAGACCCCGTACTCTTGATAGCCGGCCGTTCGGCTTCTCAGCTGTTAGCCTACCCCAGCGGAACGTCGCTGAAAAGCTACCTAGGCCTGGCTTACCTTCGGGGGTCCGGGCAGGGTCTTTTTAGGCGCCGGTCAGGGCACCGACGAAGATGTCGAAGTGATGACCCTGACCGGTAAGGACGGACGGTGCAACGAGGTATGGCGTCGAGCTGTTACCAGCGGGGTTGGACGCCACTCCGGTAACGGACCAGTCACCGCCTGAGTTCAGCAGGCCGTCGTTGTGTGCCCCGATGTTGTCGCTCAGGTCGATATAGGCGAAGTGAACGTACTTGTTGTTGGCGGGAGCACTCCGGCTACCGATATCCTGCACCACGCCGAAGCCAGCGTTGTCCGGGAAGTCGAGGGAGGCAAAGCCCTTACTGGACGAGATGCCGAGCGTTACGTCCTTCGCATACGCCTCGTACACTCCGGGATGCACTTCCGTGAGGTTCAGCTTGAGCGTATCGCCCTGCGGAACGCACAGAGCGGGAACCATCGGATGGAACGTCGGCAAGATACCGCCTGAGTTCAGTGGCGTCGTGTTCGTTCCAGTAGTTGCCGAGAGTGTTCCGTTACTCCAGCCGACCTCGAACTGATTCGCCACGCAGTCCGGTCCGTTACGAACGATACCAAGCTGCGCCACATTGTTGCTTGAGTCGTTGCCCAGCTGGATGCCGATTCCACTCCACTTCGGATTCGGCGTGCAGGGGTAGCTGCTGCAGTACGGGGTCATCTGCTCGGCGGCCTTGCGGATGTAGAACTGGTCCTTAGCCGTGGTGAAGTGACCCGGACCGTTCATGTCGGCAAAGTAGCCGGCCTCACCGTTAGCGGTAACCACCGCCGGGTCACCGATGATCGAGGCGGAGGCCGCCACGGTGCCGAAGATGGTGGCCAGTGCCGCAAACGCAGCAATAGCCAAGAATGAAAGCTTGTGCATGTCTCTCCCTAGTGCGGGGTGAATTGCTATGCAGGACAAGCCTATCCGATTTCCTTAGTGGTTGTCAAGGGCGGGCAATGGTGCGTTCCGTAGAACCAGCCTTTGCATGTTTCGCATTGTAGCCATTTGCTACCGCAGTAGTTGCACGTACCATTAGCGTCGAAGTTCTTGCGAACGTCGTGAAAGGTTAGGCGTATTTGGCGCCATAGCCATTTTAGCATTACCTAGGCTATCTCCTTCGTAGGCCAGGACATGGTTTTGGACACGGTCGGTATGCGTACGCTGGATACGATCCTAAGCACCGTCTACTGCAAGGACACGATAGGACACGAAAGTTGAGAACGTTGGGATTCATACATGTAACCTTACGGGTGCATGTAAGGTACATGGTATATGTGGTGTATTTACGTGTCCTATCGTGTCCTTGCAGTAGAAGGTGTTTAGGTACCATGTCCTTATCATGTCCTATCGCCTCAGTATCTTATAAAAGATAGTGTCCTAGCCTATGTTAGACATGGTAGTCGGTAATAAGCCGAATACCCGACCAACCTTTCCTTCTTGGGGAGCCGCTAGTACGATAGCTGGAAAGGTTAAAGGTGCGGCTAAGAGTCCGTCCGAAGATCGCCGGAGATGGTAGCTTTTCACCGGTGTCCTCTGCCCATCGCTGAGCAGCTGCATAGAGATTTTCGGTTAGTTCGCTGTAGGTCGGGTCGAATTCGCAGCACGTAGTACCGAAAGCATATATCGGGTTTTTGCTGAATTGCGCTTCGGTAGGATCACGGGGGAATTGCGCAAGCGACCACCGCTGGTAGCCATCGATCAGCTGCGTTAGCACATAGTCTTTGGCGGTTATTCGTAGGCGCTCTTTTAGCATCGGGTCGGGCTCACGGACAGTTACGTTCCACGGTACAATCAGCAATCGCCTCCGAACACTGGCGTCAAGGTCGTTCATCGGAGGCGGATTGTTCATTGATACGTGGAAGGTATGCGATGCGCGAAACGTGTGCATGTTTTCGCGCATGCCACGCGCCTTTACGGTCGATTCCGATACGAGTAGCCGCAGTTGCTCGGGTGAGAGACTTCGCGAGCCCATATGAATGATCGATACGCGTTTTCCGCGAAGGTCTTCGAGAATGGTTTCGTGAGCTTCTTCACCGATTTTGTGGAGGACCTTCCAGCTGGCCTCATCAGCGTAGTCGCCCAACGCTTCACCTACGAGATCGAGAAAGGTGGATTTACCGTTACCGCCACTACCGGTGTGGAGGAAGGCGTATTCACCGAACACTCCGAGAAGTGAGCAGCCAACCGCTCGCCATAGCTGTTCTTGCCATTCAAGCGTTTGTACCTCATCGAAGTATTCCGTAAAGTCTTCGGGTGCTTCGATATCCGGGGAGTATACTCCGCTGGTTATGTGCGTAATCATGTGCTTCGAGTCGTGCGGGAGTATCTCGCCAGTTAGCAGGTCGTATGTGCCGTTTGGTGTGTTGAGCAAGTACGGATTAGCGTCGAATTTGTCGCGGGTTGTTACGATCGGTCGCTTCGTGCGTGCTATTCGGCATACCGCTGCGATACTGGCTGCACTGCAACGTGAGCGTGCTACTTCGCGGTACGGATTTGTCTTTGTTCCGCTGCTAGACATTTTCGGAGTGTCTTCGAGAATCTGACGACACATTTTTTCCGCGAAGTGGAATGCTGCGTCGTATTGATCCTCGCGCCATCGTCCGTCGCTATAGTTTAGCCATCGGTCCTCTGGAGGTATGTAACGGAAGCGATCACCGTATTCTTCTGTAAAGCGATCCGCGTATTCGGATTGCGTGTAATCACCGATAGTGCTACGGTCCTTGAGGAGCTCATCAGCTTCTTTGCTCATCTTAGCTTCCGCAACGCTCCATTCCAGTGACGGTAGAAGTCACGCTCCGCTTCGTATTCGCGTCCTTTGAGTTCGGTATTGTCCACGATGTCTTGCCATATTTCGAGTGCGACATTCTCGTTTGCTCCCCATAGGCATAGGAGGAAGGTGATATGGCTTAGTAGGTTGTCGTGATCCGAGTTCGGAGGTAGTCCGTCCTTTCGGTATTCGCGTACGTCGGAACGTGTGACTTTCTCGGACTCGCGGTGCTGCGCTTCGCGTTTCGATGGTAGCGGAGAATGGTTCGGCCATTGCGACAGCGCTGTCCAAATAGCAAGGCCAGAGTCATTGCCGGTTCCTCCATCTGGATTGTACTCTAGCCACTTGTATGGCAAAACTTCGCCGGTGACTTTGCTCGGCTTGCGTGAAGGCGGAATGGCTACCCAGGTGCGTTGACCTTGATAGTCAACTCCGCGAGTAATAGGATTGCGCTTTGGCTTTTGTAGGGTACGTACCCAAAGATGGTGACCGCCCGATGGTGTAGCGGTTATGGCTTGCACACAAAGAGACTTATTGCCAAGCGAGGCGTAATAATCGAGAAACTCGGCTAGTGAACAGCCATTTTGCGGGTCGAAATCGAAGACATCGTACGTACGACCCATGACGGCACCCAGAACGGTACCGACACCGCTCAACCATTGGTCGAGTGTCCGCTGGTCAGGCGTTTTGTCCTGCCATGCCTTCTCGATAGGATTGACTTTTCCGTTCGGCATCGACTTAGCGATAACCAGCGGAGTACCACTGTCAATTAGCTGTTGCGCAACGAAAAGGTCGAACTTGACAGGGCTTTTGGAGCCTGATAGCCTATCCATATGACCTCCTGCCGGCACGGGAGGTTGGAAGGAGCTTCCGGTCTGGTCGCCGGACCTCCTGAGAAAGGGCTTGGGTCGTCACCTCCCCAGGCCCTTTCTCCCTACCTAACCCTTAAAGGGCTAGCATATCAGACACTTTATAGGCCTGTCAAGACTTAAGTACCCTGAACCCGCTGATATGCCTTTTCCAGAGATTCCGAGAGGATGCGTTCCGTTTCGTCCGCATCCTTGGTGAAGTGCATCAGCGCGAAGAGTGCCGTGCACCATACGTCGGCGATCTCTTGTAGCATTTTTTCGTATGCGCCTTCAATAACGCCTTTACGCGGGTTCGCACCGGTTGCCGCGATTAGCTCGCTGATAGCTTCGCCTGCTTCTTCAGCAATCTTTGCGACCCGGGTCCAGGTTTGTGCTAGTGGCTGAGCTTGGTAGATGCCGCTTGTCTTCTTGTCGAGGAATGCATCGATTATTGATGCTTGCGCCTTTACGCGCGGTGTTAGTGTTGCGGACTCGAGCTCGGTAAGCTCACGTGCTAGCCTGCGGACAGTGTCTTCCGGACGTTCCGTTTGATTAGTCATTGGCTTATTTTCCTGTCCTAAAGAGTTCGGTTTTATCCGGTGAAACGCATTTACCTAAAGGTAGCTTTAGGTAAATGGCGATACCCATGGGGGTATCTGATGATTTGTATGACAAATGTCTATGTTGCTTCCGGCTGGCCTACGGCATCGCGTACGATTACCTGCTTAGTACCTTCGTTCGTTTGTATCTCGAACCAAGCTTGACCCGGTTCGGAGAAAACCGTACCTACGGAGGTAATATTGCTATTGAACGTCTGTAGTACCGGGCCCTCGTGAAGTGCTAGGCAAATCTCGGAGTTTAGGTCTTGAGCTTGCATTGCGTTCCTTTCGCATCTTCTCTAGTCCGACTTTTAGGTCGTTGTCGGTAAGAACAGCTACTGGCGGGCGCGCGGCGGTAGCACGATAGCGCTTGATTAGCTCCTCGATAGGCGGCATTCCTTTCTTAGCACTTTCAGCGTCTTCACCTAGCATTATCGACGCTAGTAGGTCAAAGCGATCGTAGGTAGCTTGCGTTGCATCGCTAATAGCCTTAGCTAGTGCTTCCTCGAACTCCTTTAGTCCAGCTATTAGCTTATCTTCGATTTTCTGCTTTATCGTGTCCTGACTAAGCTGATGCTTTTCGAACTCGCGTGCTTCACGTATTGCTTCCTTGAAGCCTTGCAGTATCTCGTGTCCTTCACGGATTGCGCTACGCAGGTCCTTGAGTGCTTTTTCCGCCTGCTCTAGCCGATCCATTACGTGCCTCCTTATGCAGCTTGTCCGAGTCATCCGGTAGCATATCATACGCACTGATTAGCATTTCCGTTACTGGGTGTGCAAACGCGTTACAGTGCTCTAGGCCGTGACCGACTGGAGTGTCCTCTAGTGCTTCGCTCCAGTCGCAGTCCGGGTCCTTACAGTGCGCAATTAGGACTATTCGTGGTTCGCTTATCTTAGCCACTAACGCAGTCCGACCTTTCTAATTGCACGCGTCCTCCGCTGGGTATGGTACGGACGATAGAGCTCCGTTTGCGTAGGGTAAACGCTGTTCTTAACGCCTTTAATGTACGTAATGCTCGGAAAGCAAGGCGTTCTCCCGCTAGCCCAGCATACGGGACAATCGACGCACTCGATAGTTAGCAGGTCGTAATAGTTAAGAATCTCCGCTATCAGACCGTCACGTGAAAGTCTAGCTGCGCTAAAGCAGCCCGGATTCAGCTCGAGTATTTCCTGTAGCAACTCGAGCTGACGCATTTGTGATAGCCGTCGCTTAAGTATCGTATACGGCTCGCGTCGGTTTAGCCACGCTACCGGACCTAGTGCGGTATTCACAGTCGCTCTTTAAGTAGACGTATTACTTCCGCCTTTTCGTCCTCGGGCAAGGCTACAAGGGCCTGCTTCATTAGCTTAGTTGCTACTTCCGTGAGCTCGGTGCGACTTGGAGTGGGAGGCAGCTTTTCATCGGGAAAGCTACTTCCTAGGACCATTTGGTTATACGCTTCCCAGACGGGATATACCTCCGCCTCTGCGATGAAACGCACTGCCACGAATGCTACGACTAGCTCGTGAGTATCCATTACTCCTCCGTGTTAATAAACGCACCGAACCCGTTCGGATCTACGGTTACGCTGCGTATTTGGACCCAGCGTCCGGATACGTTTACGGTTACGTTCTTCTGACCGCTATTCGATAGATCTACTAGTTGCAGGATAAGATCTTGAAGAGTAGTGATCACCTACTTTCCTGCTTCCTTAGCTATCTTGGCGGCTTCCTCTAGGAGTACCGTAAGTCCGCCTTCCTTTAGCGGACCGTACGCCTCGATACTAATATGTCCTTGTTTGTCAACGATGACGGTTACGCGAATAACTTTCATCGCTTGCTCCGAATGTTCGGCATGAAGTCGTGGAAGCGACGCATGTCGTTGGGCACGCGTTCGGGATCGTCGAGGATTTCCGGTAGCAGGTCGTAGTTGCCGTTAGTCAGATTGGCGACAAAGCGTTCCAGCACGCCTCGCGAAACGCGGTGGCACGTAGCATGGCACCACCAGCCGAAACGCCTACCTTTCGAGAACGCATCTGCGCTGGTACGGTTAAGTCCTTTACGCCTACGCGAGCGTTTTACCGGCTGCTCAGACAGCCCGCACTGACACGCTTTTGTCGGCTGAGCGATAACCCATTCGATATGAGCCGTACAGGGAATGACGGTACTGATATCGCCTTCGTTCTCCGTCAAGTTCTGAGCTAGGCGTTCAGCCTCAGCGTTGTCTTTGAAGCTCAGTAGTACTAGCCTGGCCATTCTCGCACCTTCTCTTCTATCTCAGCACCGAGTACGTGCCATAGCCTGCTACCGCCTATAGGGCGCAGAGTAAGCTTCTCGTGAGTTTTCAGCCACTCGCGAATCTCATCGGCTTCCTGATCGGTTACGGTAATAACGATACGCGCCATTAGAACGGAGCTTCCATTACGAAGTTCGGAACCGCACCGCGACTGATATGCAGCAGAACGAGAACGACCGCTAGCATCTGCGGATTCCAGTCCTGGTAGCCGAGATCGAGCGGGTCCATCTTTTCATCGAAGACTATGTCCCAGCCTTCGTTATCGCCGAATTCGATGGCTGCCTCGAATACCGCTTCGGGAACGTCCTGATTCATACTGCCGCCGAGCTTCTGCCACAGCTTCTTGAGCTCTTCGATGTCCACTGCGGTCACCTCCTGATTTAAGTCTATCCGATTTGCTACAGGCCTGTCAATAGGTAGAAACCCGGCTACTAGACGTAACCGGGTTTCTACTCTAAGTGGTCTTGAGTGTATCGACGAACTTCTGCCACGCTTCCGGACTGAACGACAGAATTCCGCCTTCCGGGTTCTTCGAGTCGCGTACGTGGACGGCTCCGCAGCAGTTCGGTCCGCCAGTCTCTACGCAGGCTCCGTTATTAGTACTACGACTGGACTTTTTATAACCTACTTCCACGCATTCACCGCAGGAGCTATGGCTGGACTTGTTGTAGCTAATCTCCACGCAGGCACCATTCCCCGTACTATGGTTGGACCTTACGAACTTAGCCTCTACGCAGTTACCGTTGTAGGCACTATCGCTAGACTTTGTCCACCGACTTCCGAGCATTAGCCTTCCTTTCCGCTGCCTTGCACTTTATCTGGTAACCGATCGGCATTTGCATCTTCTGCATGCGACCAAGGTCCTCCCAGGTTATCTCGCCCGATTCGAAGCCAGCGAGAATGTCGTCCCACTGGTTAGCCGGTCCCCGCTGGTTGCTCAGCTGCTTGCGCTCGGCCTTCGCCAGCTTAGCAGTAGCCTTAGCTTCCTTAGCTTGTGCCTTGTCACGCTGCTTACTCGCGTGCGTGTGTATAAGCCCCATGAATCTCACCTATCGTTATGACGAGCCACCGCACAATGCAGTAGCAAATATAGAACAGTAGCACGATCAGCTTGATCGAGTAAAGTACCGCCCAGTATGGCCACGTAATCGCGAAGAACAGCACGAGAAGTCCTAGCGGCATCGACACCCAGCGACGATGTCCGTTACGGGTCCGCCAGCTCTCTCCTACTCTGATCACCTTCGTCACCTCCAGTCTTCAGGATAGGCGCAACTGACAATTTTGTCAAGTCGCCAAGCAACGGAAACGTACCTACCTTACGCATCGTTGACTTATTGGCTTCTCTAAGCGCCTCGACTTCGTCTATGTAGATACCGATGACGTTGATCGCACCGAAGAGCGAAAGCTCCGTTACTACGTATACGTTCATTGCTGCTGAGCTGCCTTTGCCCTGTCGCTAGTAACGACGTCGAATAGGTCCTTCATATCCGAGAACGCTATCGCCTGCAGGTTCGTTTGCACTGAGCCGATAATTAGCACGTGGCCAAGCAGCACGAACTGATGAAAGTGGTAGATCACCGGCTGGTTAGGACGACTACCGAAAGCCTTGTCGGGACCGCTATCTTCGACTGCAAGCCCCCGCTGGATATTGTCGGTCGATACTTCCTCGTCGCGACCTTTCCACGGACCATCGACAAAGAGCGGCCTCACTTCAGCATTCCTTTCAGATAGCGGTAAACGGTCTTTTCGCTTACCTCGAGATAGTAGGCGATATAGGGTATTTTCCTTCCTCGCTGAAACATGTCCCTCGCTTTAGCTTCTCTCTTCTTACGCTCCTCAGTAATCGTTCGGCGACCGATAGCTGCTGCTTCGGCTTTCGTAATCTTGCTCATTGCGATGTCAGCTTTCGTAGTGCCATGAAGAGACGGCCTTGTTCGATCGCATCGTCGATAGCGAAGTGCGGACGTAGGTCCGTTTTGTCGATCTCACCGACTACGTGACGAACCTCTTCCTCCTTGAGACCGTAGTAGTTAGCTTCCTTCATCAAGCCATTCGCATAGCTGCGGATGTCGAGACAAGCGAAGCCTAGTGGATTCTTTCCTAGGAACGCGTGCATGTAGTAGTTGACGAAGGGAAAGTCGAATGCCGCTGGCCAGGCGACCGCGATTAGCTTTCCGTCGCTAGAAAGCTTTTCGCACCAGATATTGAAGGCAGCTACTACTTCGTGCGGTGCGCTCGGATTTCGTGTTGCTTCGGCGTATGCCTCGGTCTGCGTTTCCCACCACTTCATCGTTTCCGGATTCGATACCATTCCGAAAAGTGGAGCGAGCTTGTCGTAGAACTCATCGAGTGGCGTAACCGGATCGTCCACGAATGCTGCTGCACCTAGCGACAGCATTGAATTGATTCCGGCTACCGGACCATCGGTCTCGATGTCGATTGACACGTAAATCTCAGGCTTACTCATTGGTACCACTCCTCCGGGTTGTTTAGTACGTACGCGACGGTGCTCCTCGGAATACCCGTGAGCTTTGAAATGGCGCGATAGGAAAGTCCGCTATCTTTAAGCTCACGTAGTGAGCGATAGCGAAGTGTCTGCTCGCTGCGAATTCGCCTTCTGAGCTCCTTAATCGTTACATGCGAAGTCCTAGCGTGTGTCGCTGCAGCTGCGTTCAACTCGGGTCACTTTCTGCCTCCGTGGATATCTCGAACGGTCTGTCCGGTGACATTTCGCCAGCGAACGCGATGAGGTCATCGATGCTTTTGACATTCTGCGGCGTTGCTACGTGCTTTGCCTGTCGTGTATGTGTTAGCCCCCTAGTAAATTCGCTACGAATTACGTCTTGAGCTTGAAGTTCTCCTCCTTGAATGGCGTGGCATAGATCGCGTACCCGACACAACGGACAACCCTGCCAGTCGAAGTTCGGGTAGATTATCGGAGAATGCGCCATCTCCATTGCTAGTACCTGAGCTTGGTCCCACCATAGTTCGATCGCGTGTTGTGATATCGGCACCCGGAACCTCGTATGGAACGCACTGTCTGCGGAGTGATCACGGTTCCACAGACGCTGCAATAGCGGAGCGTACGCCGGGTGAACAAGTACACTTTTATCACCGTTATACACTTCGAGGAGCGTAGCTCGGTAAAGATCGTATGTAGTATCAATCCAAGCTGTAGATACCGTTCCATCTTTCAATATCCTAGGAGGCTCGGGTGCTTTCTTGCGTATTCCATCGTATAGCGCCAACGGTACCCTCTTACGCGTTAGCACCTGTAGCGCAGCTGCGTAACCGTACACTTGATGGTTATAGCGCCAGCCGGTCTTATTCGGCTTGGCTTTGTAGGTCTTTACCTCGCCAGGTATAGGATTACCGTAAGCATCGACATGCACGCGGTCAATAGTCCCAACGAGGTATATGCCGTAATCTGGAACGAGCGGTATCTCGAACGTGACTTCTGGCGCAACAATCTTATAAGGTTTAGTAGGGTTACGCTTTCCGTAGCGAGCAGTATAAGCTCGAACCATATCAACGACTTGGTCACGTTGTTCCGCCAATATCGCTAGTTCTTGACTACTAAGGGGTGCGCCGACCGTTTCGATATACTTCTTTTCCAGCTGCTCCTTGCTATCCTCGTAGAAGATCAACGCGGCAGCTACCGGATCGCCACCGAGAGCCAGCGAAGCCATTGAATAGTGAACGGCACTACCAATGTGCAACGCAGGGACGGGCATACCGATACGGTGCAATGACTGGCGTGACGGTGACGTGATATCCCACGCACGGCGGCACCGCTGGAAAGAGTTAAGCTCGTTTACGCTTACTAGGAACTTACCTTTGCGTTCCTTAGGAACCGGTCGCTGCTTCCAGTTAGGCGGAAATACTAGTTCCTTCATTCGGATCTCCGATTTAGTGCTCCTGCGCGGGAGGATCGTGAGCGTATTTCGTATTCCATATCTTCTATCTCGCTTTCTTGTATTACCTGAACCCGTAGCATATCGTCCATTGTCACCTCAAGTGACCTAGCTATTTCTATAGCGGATCTAAGCGACAGTCCACGAGATCGTGAGCGCTCGAACTTTGCTAGGACGGAGTCCGACACTCCTGAGTAGTGAGATAGCTCCTGGAACGTCCAGCCGCGCTTCAATCGATAATAGCGCATGTTCCTGCGAAACGTATCTACCGGGTTCATTGGCGTTTCCCGCAACTAGGACAGTAGAGATAATAGGTGTCCCTACGAGGGTCAGCGGTCAAGCATATATCGAGCGGCTCGTTACACTTCTTGCAACGACCGTAGAAAGCTGCTCGCTGGTCGTACTCGGACGGTGTTTCGAGGGTGCGCAGCGTATTGCCAAGACCGCCCGTTGTCTTTTTCTTTCGCTTAAACCATCGCACCCTTAAAGTATACCCGATTACCTACAGGCCTGTCAAACGCGAGGAGGTAGTGGACCGTCAGCTACCTGAATCCTTCGCGAGCCGGACTTATCGATACCAATGTGGTATAGGCACGAAGGAAGTGGGATAACGACCGTTACGGGCATCGGCTGATCGGGAAGCTTAAGCTTCTGAATCTGAGCGATTGTTGTAACGCCTGCGTGAATCGCATCCGCCGGTAGTCCTTGGTCCTGAGCGTTCTTAGCGTTGGCGACGCATGCGTTGCACCAGCCGATAGGCAACCGTTCATCCGCCTCCCGCTGGACGGCGGCAAACTCGTACTCAACGGTAACGAGTGCTGAAGTTGCTTTCTCTACTTGAACGCTTGCGTATCCCGGGCAGTCCGGCTTGCACGGAGCTACCGGTAGGTGGTTATGCGCTTCGATTTCCTCGGTGCTCATTCGAGTACTCCTTCTTCTAGAATCGAACATTCAGAATGCGAAACGGTAAGTGGCGGTGGCGAAGCTGGAGGAGCTACGTAGACAATTCCGCCTCCGTCGGTACTATCGATTTCCGTCCACGGGTCGTTCACCTTGCAGTTGTCGTGTCTAACGAGACGAAAGTGACCCGGCGGACTGTCTGGTGTGATGATGACGTTCACTGACATTAGCAAGGCTAGCGTATTGTATGTTGCGCTTCGACCTTCCTTAGGTGGCGGTACTGCTTCTGCTAGCTTATCGCAAACGTCCCGAGCGCATAGCAGGTCCTTCGCGTATTTCGTTTTCGCAGCATCGGTAAGCAGGTCCGTGAGACGCCCTATCGAGTACTTTACTGGCGCCATTCTTCCTCCTTCAAGAACTCTCCTAGCGCTTCGTCGATATCAGCTTGGCGTTTCTTAGCAACGCGACGTACGCGCATATCAAAGCTTTTAAGTGCATACATCCAGTATACCAGAACTGGCTGCGATTGACCGCGACGAAGGACGCGCGCAACGGCCTGTTCGTTCGTTGCTGAAAGGTAATGCTGCTCCGCAAATAGTACCTGATGCCCGATCCGCTGGAAGCCGTCCCACCCTTCCGCCATCGAGCCGATTGTACCAACGAATATGCAATTCGAATCGCTACTGTACGTGCTAAACGCATGTTCGCGTTGTCTTTCCGGTGTGCCCCCGTCAACGTAGGCAATCGGTACTTTGTTGACACGCGAAACCGCGGTGGCCAGGGAATGGGCGCTTGACCTGTACCAGGCGAGGAGCAACAACCTTCCTGGGTGGTCCTGTACGAATTCTGTCACCGCCTCCACCTTGGCTGATATGGTCAAACGCCTCAGCGCGTGAATCATCTGAGCCGAGCTATTCAGTGGCTCTCCGGTCTCCGGATCTCGGTAGTTCCTTTTGATTTCACGGTGTCGGTTGAGATCCTTCGGAGCAAGCTCCAGTGGAAGGTTAACGTCCCTTCTCGACAGTCCAGCGAGGCTCGGAATTTCACGCCATGATCTACGAATGCTATGCTGGCCAAGCAGCTGATGAAAGGCATGGGTATCTTTGACAGCACCGATTTGCAGGCTGTAGTCGCCTTGGTAGGTATGGCAGGTATCACGAGCAAACCTTTCGCGGTTACCGTACTTGTACTTGTTAACGAGGAATAGTAGTGGCCAAACGTCGACTGCGTTCTTTACTAGGGGTGTGCCCGAAAGCAGCCAAATCGGAGTGTGCGTGTGCTTTGTCCGTGACTTAGTACGCAGCAGCTTAGCATGATGCCACGCTTGCCCTTTACCGTTGCGCCCCATTCGATGGCTCTCGTCAAATACGTATGCTTTCCAGCGAGGGTCCAAGCACTCCGGCATATAGTCGTAGCTTGCAAGGGTGTTGTACGATACAAGCGTGAAAGCACAGTCACTTTGTAGTGCGGCGTGCCTAATCGCAGGACCGCAACCTCTCGGGGCAGTGGCGATCTCCTCCGCTGGTACGCCCCAGAGTTCAAGCTGCATTCGCCATTGCGGTATCAAGTGAGCTGGAAGTACAATTAGAACGGGAAACTGACCGTGTTCAACAGCAGCGTTAATTGCTACTGCCGTTTTCCCAGCTCCTTGCGGATCATAGCAAGCAAACGTTTCGTGCTCGAGAAAGAGGTTCGCTGCTTTGATTTGCTCAGGACTTAGGTGCATCGGGCATCGGCATCCAGTACTGTACTTGTACGCTTCGTGGATCTGAGCGTTCTTCAAGATAGCCTCTTCCGGTCCACCAGCCGGTGTAGACGCTATCGGGGTTGTACCATAGCTCGCTAACGAACCATCTGTCTCCGTGTCGCCAGGCACCGAGGTAGTAACCGTGTGTCGGAGGCTTCCCGCTATTCCATTGACTCGGCGTTGCATCTGCGTTCTCGGTAGTACCATTCGACATAACGTTGTGCCTTTCCTAGCGTCCACGAAGCGACGGGCGGTGACGTTACTTGGAAAGGTGACGATAAGAATCGACATGCGCGTCAAGCTGGGCTTTGGTGGCAGCTGCTTGCTTAGTAGCCGTACGTGACTTGAGGTACGCGGTAAGTGCTCCGAGGCACGCCACTACGGCAGTTACCAGCGAGGCGATTTCTCCGGCGTTCATTTCGCCTTCTTTCGCTTGCGTTTCTTCGGATGCTTTTTAGCCATTTTCGGTACACCCGGAGGCGGAACGCGATCCGCCTCCGTGAATTCGGTATTGAAGCCGAACCACTTGTTGTAACTGTAACGGGGCATGTCCCTCCTTTTCCTCAAGGCCCGGCTGAAACGCCTCCACTGACCACCGCTACAGCTAGCTGTGTCTACCTACCCGGACTGACAGACCGCCTAGGACTGGCTGCTCGTATTCCGGATCGCCGGTTCGACACCTTTGCCTGCGAGTAACGTCGGTTCCAGCCGGACGTTGAAGTCCGGGTGCCGTCAGAGCGTATCGGTAACGGCACCCGGATGCTTGGGATTAGCCCCAGCTCTCTTCATCCTCTTCGTCGGAGTCCTCGTCCTCCTCCGATTCGGAGTCGTCCTCGGTGGCCTCTTCCTCCTCCTCCTCCTCAGACTCTTCCTCCTCCTCGGACTCCTCTTCGCCTTCCTCGTCCTCGAGCTCGGCCTCTTCCTCCTCGATTTCGAGCTCCTCCGGTGCCTCCTCTTCGGCCTCATCGGAGGCGGCGGTGGCCCGGCGCTTCACGTAAGGCTCGGTCGGGCGCTCGTCCTGAACGAACTTCGGCGACACCTTGCGGATATAGGTCTTGTCGTCCTCGAGGGCGCGACCCTTCTTGGTGCTGACGACCTTGAGCACGACCAGGTTACGACCCCGGACCTCCTCGAAGCCCTCCACTACGGCCTCGCAGCCGTAATAGCTGGCGCGCGTCATGAAGACGTGCTGACCGACCTCGAGCTCGCCCTTGAGGGACTTCATCGCTTCCTTGCGGGCGGCGACCTTGACCTTCTTCTTCTCCTCGGCACGGGCCTTCAGCTTCGCGAAAGCTGCCTTCTTCTTCTCCTCCTTGATTGCGGCCTTCTGCTCCGGGGTCAGCTCTTCCTTCTTCTCGACCTCAGGCTCGGTCGGCTGCGGAGGCTTAGGCGCCGGTGCCTTTGGCTTAGCCGCCTGAGGCTTCGCAGCGACTGGCTTGGCTGCGGGCTTAGCGGCAGCCGGCTTCTTGGCGCGCAGCTGCTGGGACACAGTAGCCATTTCTAAATCCACTCCTCTGTTGCGGTTGCTTCCCTATGTAATGACCAGGCTATCATGCCCGGAATGGCATGTCAAGCCGGATCTTGATCGCGTACCTCTTGTGTCGCGTCCGCGAACAGTTCGCTCACGTACGCCTCTTCGTTAGGATCGTCGTCGTCCATCGTCATCTCCTTTCCCTCAAGGCCCTGCTCAACGGGGTTCGTGACGCATCTCGCTTTTTACGGCGGTTAGGTACCCGTTGAGCAGGACGTTCAGGGGTCAGCTTCGCAGCTGCGGGACTCCCAGCGCGTCCGTCCGCTGGCTGGCGATCGCCTTCCGGTCCTCGCTCACGTCCGGGTAGGTGAAGGTGCCGTCACCGATCCCGTTAGCGATCTCGTCGTAGTCCGGGAGCTCCACCGGCGGCTCACCGTTCGGTCCGACCGGGTCCTTCTTGAGGCGCATCATCTCCTTGGTCTGCACCGCGGGGGAGTCGAAGAACTCCTTGAGCTCCTTGATCGTGGCCTTCGCCATTACCTTCTCCTTCGTAGTTCGCATCCGCACTGACACGGAACGGGGTTCCCGTTGGGGAACGCAAAGCCGATGCACCAGTGCCGCCGCTTACCGGCGTGCTTGATGCATCGGTAGCACTTCACAGCAACCCTACCTTCCTCGCGCATGTCTTTCCCATCATGCGCTCGATTGTCTTCGCCCTCTTGATCGGGTGGTGGCACACGATGCACCGCTCGTACCGAATCATTAGGTCCTGGACGTCCTCAACCGGAAGCCTATCAGCTTCGGTGAGCTTCGGGACAATACCGGGAGTGTACTCCCACTCCCAGTGCACTTTCTCGCCCCCGCTGGTAAGGCGGTCCGAATGGATCTCGACCATCCTCATCGCGTAGGACGCAGTGCCCTTCTTGTTGGGCTTGACCACGTAAACGTCACCGTGGTACTTGAAGATGCCCAGCGTCAGCTGCTTGTTGCTAAGGTGCTCACCGGGATGCGTGTGCGGATTAGCGTCAGCTACCTGCTTCTTGATAGCTTCCTGACGGGCATGAAGACGACGCTCCATCGTGCGTGTTCCAGCGATGACCTGCTTCTCGGTAAGTGGCTTCTTACTTAGCAGCCACTCGGTCAGGGAATCGAGGAACGGGTTCGGGTACTCTTCGGTACCGTCGTCACGCTGAGCTCGATAGCTAAACAGGTACTCGACCAACGGACGCTGCGGCATACCGTTGATCCATTCCTTGAATGCGATCTCGGCCTGATGCTGCTTATCGTTCTGTCGGGCCACCTTGTTCGCCTCCCGCTTAGCTGCCGTTGCCCGGTATGCCTTGAGTGCGGTAGCGAGCACCTGACCCTTCTCCGACCAGATACCGCCGTGATTTACGCCCCCGCAGGCGCATTCGCAGTGATTACCGGTTGCACCCATGCAACGGTCGTCACAGTTCATGCCCATCTCGACACCGAAGACCCGCTCCATCGGAACGGGCCGCTGGCATTGCGGGCAACTTGCAGAGTGCTTGTCGGCCCACGAAGACAGCGGGTAAATCGTGTCGGTCTCCCGCAGAGGGCGCACGCAGCGACGACAAACACCTAGGAAGATGTCGAGCGGTTCGGCATCTACCACTTCGTAGGTAATCACTTGCGCACCTCCTCTCCTTCATGCTCAAGACTAGCAGAGACGAATTAGCTTGTCAAGCTGGTTAGCTTAAGTGCCTTACGGAGCCGATTACGGAACCTAGGCCCGAGGACTTTCAGTGCGTCGTTAAGGTCCTCGTCACTCGCGTCCATAAGGGCCTTAACGTAACCGGGCTGCCGACCGTTAAGTTTGGCTTCCTCGGTACCGGAACGGTACACCGCGAGTACCTTCGTACGATGCCATGCGAAGCGACCGTATTCGCTGTCCGGGTTGATCGGCACCGGGTAACCGGCTATCTTGTGCTCCTGTACTGCTTCGAGGAACTTAGCTCCCTCGTCCTTGTCGTCGAACGCGATAAACATCGCTACTACGTTACTCATTTCACGGTCACCCACTTCATGCACGTTTGTAGTACCTTGTCGTAATCGCCACTGGTCGCCTCGGTCGTGAAAGCGATAACCAGCGAATTCGCCTCGTCCCTACTAAGCTTGTACGTATTTTCTAGTCCGATACGCAGCTCACGTCGCATCTTTCCGACGATCATAAAGGCGTTGCCGCTACCGCCGGTAAGCTTTACCGTGATCTTCGGATACTTAACCGCTTCGTCCATGATCCAACTTCTCCTCCGTACCCTGCCTTGTACGCTCAGCTGATGAAGCGCCAGCTCCGGACGCGGTCGCCCCTGGACTGGCATGTCTGTCCGCGTCTAAAGTACGCGTGCCCTGAGCTGGCGCTTCATGACACTTACCGCTCGGGAAGTGTGCGGTCCACTTTGTCCGCTTTTGGGAGCATTTTAACTAGTGTGCGGAACCGGACGAAGGCCCGGTTGTCGTCCGTTACGATAGTGATATACGGATTGTTCTTCGGCTTGTCCCACACTCGGGTAACGGTACCCTCGGTAACTGTGCTCTCGTTCTCGCGGAACGCTACTCGATCGCCCTCCTCGGGCAAGCGCGTAAACATTTCTAGCTCTCCTTCCTCGCGGAATGCCGAGTGGTCGCTGCGGAATGCCGGATGGCTCCTTCGTGCCACTGCGGCATCTATTAGAGCCGTCACTGTATTTTCCGATTCACCGTGCATCGTGAACTCCGTTACCCAGTGATGCGTACTACCGCAGGCGCTGATCTGGATATCCGGCTTGCGCTCCTTGCGTTCTACGGTAATGCGATACTCAGGCATTCGCCTTTTCCTCCCTCTCGGCTGCGGTCTTTTTCGACTTCTGAAGGAATTCGATTACCGTATCGATGTCCTCGGGAAAGATCATCACGTGGTCGTCTACCGGCTTGTCGCCGCTCTGGTAGAAGTCTACGTACATGCCGTGACCGGTAGTGTGTGCTCTTATCTCGGTCTCGATACCGTGTCCGAATTCGATCTTGTCTTCCCAAAGCATACCTGGTCACCTCCAAGTATCAGGCTAGCACACCGGGAAACGCCTGTCAAGCTAGTATCGTGTCACGTATTCGGAGAGGTTCACGGGTGTACCGTTTGGTAGCACGATCACGCCATTACGCTCGGCCTTTTTGGCATAGCGAACGGTAGCCCACGTACCACTCCGAAGCGTTTCCTCCATTGTACCGGGACCGAATAGCATTCGCGGTGAGCTATCAACGATATGATGATTGCGAGTGAGGTATGGCTCCTCGGGTAGAATTTCATCGCAATACGAGTACGCACGCTTTCGCGGGTTGTTTGGCGGATGCAGGATGACCCAGTAGCCGAGCGTATGTGCGATCCAGCCAAACTGATCGTCCGCACCGATGCAGCTACCGTGCCTTACGAATCCCGGTGTCATACCCGTTTGCGGAGTGAGAAGGCGGGTAAGCGTGTTCCGCTGGGGAACCGTTAGCCCGTGTTCGCTCCCCGAGAATCCGAAGTCGCTCATAGCGGCTCCAATGCACTTGAACCTTGTCCGCAGTAGAAGTCCACGGACTCGTCACGCGGGTCCTGGTCATCGTAACGGACCAGCGGACCTTCGCTATCGCAAAGCATATCGCACCAGTCACCGAACGGACACGGAATCTCGGGATTTCCTTCGTGAAAGGTCATCCAGTGTGAGTGTGCCTTAGTAGCGCGTCCGAGACCGACTACCACTCCGGTGCGTCCCTTGTTCAGAACACTGTATTTTACGACAACGCGTGTTCCGGTACGCACCGGGTTATCCGGATCGGTTTCCCACTCGTCACCGTTGATTGCTACAAACTCTATTGTAGGCATAGCGGTCACCTCCATTTACTAAGTGTAGCAGATGATCACAAACCTGTCAAGTTAGCGATCTACGCCATCGTTGATAATGCTTCCAGCACTTTCTGCGTGCTGCGATTTCTTTACCGCAAGGTCCGTTCCCGTCATCCTCCTCGCAGCTTCCGGTACGACTTAGGACACCCCCTTGTATCCTTCGCAGCTCTTTTTCTTCTTTCGTCCGAGGGGTTCGTATTCTAGGAGTGTCCGAGAGGAGACCGGAAAAGCCGCTATCGTAGATCATATGGCAACTGTAGCATCGAGGTTCGTAGCTTTCGAGTAGGAACGGGTTCGTATCGTGCGTCCAGGACCACTGGCTTGCCTGCTTGGTACAGTCACTACACCGGAACTTAGTTGCAGGTCCGCGTTTGCGTCGTAGTTGCTGATGAACGCGATAGTATGCACGCTCGTCCATGATTTGTCAGTATACAACCGAAAGGGTTAAGTTGTCAAAAGAAGGCTTTTACCGAAAAACTGTTGACAATTACGGCCTTAGCATGTTATGCTGCAAAGGTGCAAGGTTCTAAGATTACGCCTGAGGAGATCGCTGCTAACCCGGGTGCGTTTCGGAAAGCAACTAAGACACGCGGACCGAGGCGCAAAACGAATCTTCCTAAGACAGAAGGCGTGCAGCTAACGGCAGCTCATCAGCGTCGCAGGGAAATGCTTTTCGGTACACCCACGGACGATAGCGATCCCGGTGAAGTACTGCTGCAAGAGATTAGGCGCACTGCTGGTCATATCGAATGGCTTCGCTTGCAGCTAATGCACAGCGACCCTGAGCAGTTCGTTCGGTCGTTGTGGTTGCGTGGAAGGATTAGCGGATATGTCGGATCTCATGAGATCGATACAAGCGATTGGTCAGCAGCCGGAGCTCTCTGGGTTGAGCTTTACCAGTCCGAACGAAAGCACCTCGCTAGTATTTGCCGAACCGCTTTGGCGGCCGGTATTGAGGAGAGACGTATTCGACTGGCTGAACGGCTTGCTGAACGAGTCGGAGAAGCTATCCGAGGAATGCTTTATGACTTGGGTCTAGATCCCGAGGATGATAACGTCCGGTCGGTTGTCTACAAGTGGCTCTCGCAGGCGCAAGGAGTAGACACGAAGCCTGCTACTGCGCTGCCAATAGATCCTTAGGTTTCAAGCTGATAGCACTTGGGTACATATACCTTGGGTGGTCCGATTGAGTTCTACGAGTCCGAGCCGCAATCAGGTCCGTGTAAAAGGAATGGTTCTGTCCCCGTCGAAGCGACTGGATGAGACAGATCCTATTCTACTCGCTGCAGCTCACTTTGCGCCACGAAATACCGACACATTGGAGCAGTGGTGTCGAGAGAAAGTCGGTCAGTATCTGACCCCGCAGCAGAGGCTGATCAACGAGTCGGTAATTCGGAATCGCTACACGGCGGTACCAGCGGCCCACGCTCAGGGGAAAAGCCGCTTCTCGGCGATAAAGACCGGTCATTTTATCGACTCGCATGCCGTGGGTTCTGCTTTTGTCGTTACAACGGCACCGACAAGCGCTCAGGTAGAGAGTGTGCTTTGGCGCGAACTGATCCGCGTGCATGCAGTGGCAGGACTCCGTGGCAGGCTTACACGAGCTGGGTATCCGCAATGGCACATTGGCGACGAGCTGGTAGCGTTCGGCCGTAGGCCTACCGAGGTAGCCAGCTTTCAGGGTATTCACGAACGCTTTATCCTTATCATCTTGGAGGAAGCCGATGGAATTCCCGAGCCGCTCTGGATCGCTGCGGATACTCTTGCTTCCAGCGGGCGGGCGCACGTATTGGCGATTGGCAACCCGGACAGCACCGACTCGTATTTTGCGACTGTTGTCCGACCCGGTAGTGGCTGGAACGTCGTCAAGCTCGACGGACTACGTTCTCCTAACTTCACTAAAGCCGAAGTAAGCAAGTACCCGGACCTTAAGCAGTACATGATCGACAATGGTATTCCTCCGGCCGATGGGTCGGTGAAGGAATACCCAATGTCCATTCGGGCAGAGTGGCGCGAAGCGTTGCTTAACCCGGAGTGGGTCAATGAACGGATGCACCGCTGGGGGGTCACCCGGTTTATCGACGAAGGCGGAGTTGCCCGTTGGCGCGAATCGTCGCTGTGGCTGAGTAAGGTACGCGGACAAACGCCGACCGAAGGTAGCGAAGGACTCATCCCGCTGTCCTGGGTCGAAATGGCTATCCGCCGCTGGAAAGACTGGGAGGCAGCTGGTAAGCCTACGATTCCAGGTAGGACGTTTTTCGGTTGCGACGTTGCGGATAGCGGTACTGACGAAACGGTAATGAGTACGCGTCGCGGGCACGTTATCGAAAGTCTGGTACGCACGGGACAGCAGGATACCGAAACGACCGGAGCGCGCCTTGTCGGTCGTATGGAGAAGCAGGCAAATTGCACGTCCGTTGTTGACGCTGTCGGAGTTGGCGTAGGAGTTGTAAATTATATTCGGGCACGCAAGTATCCGGTTATCGCGTTTAACGGTGCAGCGAAGGCGTACCAGCGTGACGAGACGAATGAGTTCTCCTTCGCTAATGTACGTACTGCAGCATACTGGCACCTCCGAGAACTGCTGGACCCGATCAACGGTCCACGGGAACTGTGCCTTCCCGATGAAGAGGACCTGATTACGGACCTTACCATTCCGAAGTGGAAGGTACGGACCGGTGGAATTATCGAGCTTGAGCCAAAAGAGTCCGTGTGTAAGCGCTTGAAGCGTTCACCGGACTGCGGTGACTGTGTTGTTATGACGATGTGGCCTGATAGCTCGGAATTTAGTAAATCGCGTATTCACGAGTATAGCGAGAGTTACGATGAGCATGACGAATGGGCTCCGAACCCGCATCCGCCGCAGCTAATCGAACCCGGATTGCGTGCGGTGAGGCGTATTTCCGAGCTAGGTGATCGTGCGTCAGCTAGGCGTCCTAACCCGCACGTTTTTGACTACGCAAACAATGGCGGTGAACTGTGGTGAGTTATGGCGATAGCTGACGACTATAACCAGGGCGGGGCTAAGCCGCTTAACAAGCTAGCACTGCTTACACCGAAGCAGAAGAAGCAGATTCTCGGTGCTGAGATAGGTACCGAGTTCGACGCTTATACTCGCTTGTTTGCTTCGTTCGGTCAAGGTGATGTCTTCGAAGTAGGCGAGTGGAAAGCTCGCGATATGGACCTAATGCTTAGCCGTGACGGAGACGCCCGAATGGTCGAGCAGGCAATTACGTTGCTACCTAGACAGACCGCATACTCCCTTACCGGTGCAAAGGGAGATACCGGTGAGTTGGATCTGTGCGAACAGCAGCTGATGTCGCCACCGGAGGCCGGAGGTTTTAACCCCGGTATGGACGTCATTATCGGGCAGATGGTACAAGCTTGCGTTTACAAGAAGGCGTTCTTCGAAAAGCACTACGCGCTGCAGGACGATGATACCGTAATGATGGATAGCCTGCAGTGGCGCCCGCCTTCTACGTGCGATATCCGACGCGATGAACATACGGCACGCTTTGACGGTTTCAGACAGCGAGCCTGGTGGTACGCAACGTCACCGTCTAAGGCCCAGCGGAGTAGCCAGGAAACGGGTATCGGTGGCAAGAACTTCACCGGGTACTTGGATATCCCTAGGATTCGGGCCTTCGTATTGCTACACGGAGTTGATCGTGCACCGTTGACCGGTTATAGCGATATGGACGTTGCGTACTGGGCGTACAAGCAAAAGCAGAAGGTACTGTTTCTCTGGCTGCAGTTCCTAGAGACTCAATCACTTCCGAAGCTAGCAGTTTACGGTAGCGACCAGCCTCAAGCTGACGATGCTGCCGAAGCTATTAGCACGATGAAGGCCAGCGCAGTAGGAGGCTTTCTTAGACCGCCACCGGGACAGAAGCTGTTCGAGGTAATCGAGTCCAGCGGGAAAGGTGCCGAACAATTCCAGCAGGCGATTCAGTACCTTTCCTCGTACCAGAGTAATAGCTGTCTTGCCGGGTTCTTGACGCTAGGTACGCAAGCCTCGCTGGGGCGTGGTTCATATGCCCTTGCCGAGTCGGCAAGTGACTTCTTCCTCAAGTCCCGTCAAGCGTTCACTACGGAGATCTGTAACGAGTTTACCCGGCAAGTGATCATGCCGATCTGCGTACTAAACAAGTGGGGATCGAATGCGAAGATTCCTCGGCTTACTGCTGCACCCCTTAGTGAAGCGAATGCGCAGGCTGTTACCAGTGCGCTAACGGCAATGGCAGTCGCACCGGCACTAAGCGTTCCGCATGAGTACGTACTACTCCTTGCCGAGAAGGCGGCCGAGATATTCGACCTCCCGCTGGACAAGGTGAACGCGTTGCTTACTTCGCAGGCTGCGATTGCTAGGGCAAAAGCAGCTGATCAGTCACCGCAAGGTCAGGGAGCAGCTACGATTGCAGGTGCAACGCAAGCTGCAAGTCAACTAGCATCGGGGATGACGAAGATTGGTAATGGCAGGCCCCCAGCAGCAACCGTCTAGTACGGTACAGCAGCAACCGCCACCGCCTAGTACAGGAGCTGCGGTTGTAGGCGGACTTGTCGCTGCGCAAATAGCCGGATTGCTAGCTGCTGCGATCGTACCTACTGCTACCTACGAATCGCTAATACAACTGCTTCACCTAAAGGACAAGACGGAAGAAAAAGCACTCGAAACGGTGCTGCATACGCTAGAGAAGTATCAGTTGCCGAAGATGGAAGGACTCGGAGCTGCTCAGCGTTACGTAATTCAGCTTAACGAACAGCGTAGGGCAGCCTACGTACCGACTGCGGTAGCGAGAGTAACACGGCAGCTTAAGCAGTACAGCGCGCAAGGTCTAACAAACGAACAAGCAGTACGACAGGTAAACGCTCAGGAGAATCGCTACTTCGGGCAGCATATCCAAGCAGCTCAGCAGCGCGTTCTTGCCGCCAGTAAAATTGACGGACTGCGGTATCGCTACGGTGACGTACTCGGCTGGTATGCAAGGATGGATAGTGACAAAACGACACCTGAATGTCGTGCTGCAAACGGTAAAAACTTTAGTGCGCTAAAACCTCCTAAGATTGGCTGGCCCGGTCTGGTTCACGTTAATTGTCGTTGCGAACCCGGTAAGCCCTTTAGAGACGGGAAGATGCTACGGTGACGATGCCTGAGATTCCGGGTGAGCCACTTGAGCGAGTGGTCGAAATACATCACCACCACTACCACCCGGTACCGCAGATGCAGCACGGCTGGCTGAAGTTCGTCGTACGGGATCTCGAAACCAATCCGAAGTCGCAATTTGCCGTGCATAAGTGGGGGATGTACTACTGGTTGCTTAACTTCCCGTTGATTACTTGTCTGTTCTTTTTCGCACCGGCGTTGTGGCTAAAGCTCGGTATCTTCATCACGCTAATCTACTCGATCTATGCGAACTTCGCAACGGACTACGGATCAATGTCCGCCGCAATGGCTGCGATGTCGGAGGAGGTAACGCATGCTACTCCTCCAACAGATTGAGCTAACGAATACTCCGCTGGAAGGTATTACCAAGCAGCTCCGCGTTGACTACCCCGAACGTGCGTTGGACTGGCTTAGCGATCTAACTTGGGCGAAGCCGTCCGCTGTTCCACTGGATCAGATTGACTATACCGACAATATCTTCGAACGGGTGCGTACTAAGGAGCAAGCTAAGGTAGCAAAGTTCGCAAAGCGTATCTCCGCTGGTTGGCGTAAGCCCGTTATCTTGATCAAGCGACCGGGTATGCCGTTGCTGAAGGCGATTGACGGTCATACACGACTAGTAGCATATAAGTCACTAAACGATCATCCGCCGGCAATGGCGTGGGTCGGTACAGCTAAAACGAAAAAGGGACCGTGGGACTCGTTCCACAAGAAGCAGCTACAAACCAGTGGTCTCTGGTCGCAGGTACTCGACCTAGCTGAATACGTTCGCACTGTCGCAGGTGAGGAGTGGTTTCACGAGCCTATCGGTTCGCTAATCGTTAAGCATTCGCACTCTGAGTTGCTAGCTATGCGTACTGCTATGCAGGCGAAGTATCCGCGTAGTGACGAGCGGGTAAAGAAGATTCGCGCCGCTGTCGTAGCCAGCCGAAAGGCGGGACACCACCTAGCAGGTGCACAAGAAAGCGGACCTAGTACCCTCGAGAAGCTTCGTCCTACGACTGTTAAGGTGAAGGATTGGGCTATCGGTAAGACACTAGCCGAGAGGGATAAATACGTTTCGGATACGCTTCGTGAGAATATGCTGAAGGATCCGCCGGGTACGCCAAGTGCGCATGCGTACGAGAATACCGCGATGAATCTTAGTATTCCGGTGAAAGCGGTACACGACGCTGTCGATCGATACACCGCGCGTGAAGCTATTCGAGCGTATCCGAACGACGATACCGCGCTGGACGAGAATCAGAAAGAGCTACTAAGGTCTACCGGTGAGTATACTTCGGCACCGAAATACCGGGGCATTTCGGTAAACGAGGACGACCCGAGCGTTCAGCAATACCTCCAGACGTACGGTGCTATCGCTGAGATACAAAAGAAGATTCGGGTTGGGTTGGAACATCAAGCTAAGCTAGTACCGAGTGTCGTTCGTGGTATTCACGTAACAGTACAAGCTCCGAAGTACGAAGGTAAAGTTAAGGTTGCACGTCCGGGTGCCTATCTTGGCGGAACGAATGAATTCGGAGGCAATATTAAGCTGCATCCAAGGCTTAATATCCGAAGAGCGTATTCCGAAGACAATTTTCACGTTCCTATCGATACTCACTATGACGCACTTGCGGGATCGCTAGCGCATGAGGTTGGGCATTCGGTGCATCGCCACTTGCCGCGAGGCGGTCGTGATCAGGACCTATGGAATCGACTAGCTAGTGCAATCGGTCTGGCGAGTGGACCGCCTAAGCTAAATCATACCGATCTTGCTGAATGGAAAGCTCAGTATTCGCCTGCGGAGCTGAAGGATTATCCTAGCATCGCAGATACGATTAATAGCCAAACGCAAGAGTCCCTTGATCGCCTCGACGATCGGATAAACACCGGTGTTATTCAAGATTGGATAAAGCGTAACAAGTCTATACTCAATCACGCAGTGTCGGAGTACGGTACGGCTACTCCAAACGAGCTGCTTGCTGAATTGTGGGCCGAGTATTCGATGAGTTCGCATCCGCGACCGGCGGCAAAGGTGTTTGGCGAATACGTGAAGGCACACATTCAAGATAAGGAGCTGCAACCGGTATGACTACGAAGCTGAGTAGCTCCTCCGACGCAGTTGAGCCTCCACTGACGAAAAAAGAACGCTTGCTGATTAAGCTAATAAAAGCGATGCGTAAACCGCTCCAGCTTAGCACACAGATCGACCTAGCTGAATACGTACGTACCGCAGCCGGTGAGGAATGGTATCACGAACCAATTGGCAGCTTGATAGTACGTCACAGCCATGCTGAATTGCTAGCTATGCGCCAAGAAATGCAGGCGAAGTACCCGAGAGACGATCCTCGCGTTAGGAAGATTCGTGCTACCGTTATCGCCTCTAGGAAAGCTGGACATCACCTAGTAGGTGAACAAGCTACCGGCGGACATTACGAACCAGCTATTGCCCGCTGGAAAAGGGCGCAATCGACCGGGGAACGCGATATAAGTAGCCCGAAGCACGAGGGTGCGATAGCTGATACTAAGATCGTTGAGTATAAAGACGGCTCGAAGTGGGTACACAAAGCCGCGCTTACGCCGAGTGATGCGAATCACGAAGAGCTAGCATCTAAAATATCGGATATAATCGGAGCTGGTGCGCCGCAGATCGTTTATCGAGGTCCTGAAGGTGGCGGATATAGCAAGTTTAACGAGAAAGTAGTAATGCCGCTCGTCGATGGTAAAACGGCATCGGAAATAGAAAGTGAACCGTACGAAGCTAGCGACAACGCTACTACTCATGCGGATAGAGTAGTGGCTGCGTATAAGCGTATTCGCGCTGCTAAGGACTCTCCGGAAGCTAAGCGAATCGGACTGCTAGACGTGCTAATAGCTAATAGTGATCGCAACAACGGTAACTGGCTGATAACGCAGGACGGTACTCCAATTCCGATTGACCATTCGTTCGCATGGCATCCTAGTGTAAATCACTACCCGACCGGCTTTGCACACCTCGTTAAGCCTAGTGACTTTTCGAATGCGGAGCTCGATCGAATCGAAGCTGAGCTTAAGAATCTCCGAAGTACGGGTAAGCTAAACCAGCACCAGCTTGAAGATCTATCGACTTCGATAGAGACGCTTAATGAGTGGAGGAGTGGACTATGGCGGATTCTCTACGCCTTCAAGTGACGACGTTTAACGGCGATAAGTTGGGTACGATTTCGCTTGAAAACGGTAATCTTGTCGGAAGTATACCGCCATTGCAGGAGATGGCGGATGATAAGATACGCGTGTACGGTAGTGCGCAAGCTGCGTATGACTCGCTGAAAGGCTTTAATAATGGCTATCTCACGATCTTCGAAGATAGCACCCTCGGTGGGCAACTACGGGACGCAGCTCAATCGGCTACAGGCAGCTAAGCAAGACCCGGCATACTATTACCCGAAGGGAGGTACCGTGAGCGCGCAAACGGCACGACTTTCGGTTACGCCAAAGCCGTACGGTAAGCCAGGCGGTCCGGGACTATACGGCGTAAAGGGACAGAAGCATTCGGACTATTTCGAGCAAATCGTCGGCGCGATGATGAAGAACGGTAAAAGCAAGGGCGAAGCTTCTGCAATGGCGTGGGGAATCCTCCGTCGCTGGGCTCGGGGCGGCGGTAATGTACATCCCGAAGTTCGTGCCGCTGCGATAAAAGCTCTCGCCGAAGAGAAGACAAAGGTACATGCGCATTCGAATATAAGTGCGCAGGTAATTGAGCTGTTCAACCCGAACCACGGACCCGGTGGCCAATTTGCCTCGGCACCCGGTAGCGGTGCAAAAGCAGCTAAGATTAAGGCTATTCGGGGAAAGCTCCGGTCGATTCAGTCGCAGATCGTAACTACCCGAGCGGCTATCGAAGCTGACATTAAAGCGAAGAAAGCGACTAAGAAGTCCGCATCGAAAACGATCGGTAAGTCAGCTAAGCAGCAAGCCGCCTCTGCCAAGGCTTCAGCGGCTGCTAAGGCCTCCGCGACAAAGAAGACCGCTACTAAGACTAAGAAAGCTCCGTCGCTGGCTGCACTGCAGTCAAAGCTTACGCAACTTCGCGCCCAGCGGAAGGTACTACTCGGTCAGCTCGCAGCCGCACAGAAAGGAAAGTAAATGTCGATTCATATTCAGTGCAAGAACGATCGGTGTCGACGCTTCGAAATCATAGGTCCGGGTCATCCGGCGGTGCGTTTCAACCCGGAGACGCAGCAGCACGAATTCTTCGATCGTACGGCGGTGATCGACCACCACCCGAGCTGTTCCGGTGACGGTAGCGATCCGCTTCACTTCACCTTTATGGCAGGTACCGTCACTATGGTCGGAGGTATTCCGCCCGTGCTTGGAGGTATTATCTAATGTCGTGGTATATGACCGATACCGGTCGGACGAACTCGATACTTACGTACTTTCTCAATCTTAGCGGTTCGCTACCAACGCAGCCAACTGGCTTGCGCCTGCGTTTGATCAAGACGCAAGGTGCGGGTAACGGTAACGTCAACGGCTCGAACGGTACCGAGCTCACCAGCGGCAACGATCCGGGCTATACTGCTCCTTCCACGGTAGCCATTACGTTCGGTGCAGCTTCGAGTGCCGTTTGCACTTCGACGAACCAGCAGCAGTGGACGGCAACCGGTACCTGGACGGACGGTGTCGCCGGTGCCGAGATCTGGGATATCGCAGGTACGCCACTCCGCTGGTTCGGTGGCGCACTTAGCACAGCGATCTCTGCCAGCACGGTGATTAACGGCGATACCGTTACGTTTGCATCCGGGGCAGTTTCAGTAAGTGGAGTGGCGTGGTAGTGACATGGCAACCTTAGTAGCAGGTACGAACGCAAACGTCGTAGTGCAGTCCGGCTCAGCTGACCGTATGGTGCTAATCGCTGTACGTAACGTGAACACCGGAGATACCCTTGACGTCGGTTCCAGCGGAATGGGCGTCATGCAGTTTATCAATCGTGCGGTATGTATCTCGGTGACCTCCTTCGTAGAGATCGCCGTTAGCTTTACCGGAACGGTACTGACAATGCCTTCCGGCCTAACTAACGATGCCGGATACGTGCTGCTGTGGGGATCCGGACTTAACTAATGTCGACCGTTACCCTATACGGGAATAATCCGTCAACGACCATTGCTACGAACGGTTATAACGGTTCAGCAACGGCGGATACTCCGTCATCGGGTACTAGCGAGACCGGCTGGACGTTCACTTCACTTTCGGGCTTTCCGGTAGCTAGTAGAACGGC
>Ga0335085_10000899_pt1 | contig 72549 bp, 71 predicted proteins | sample Lox_Sample_45_FD_206712 | JGI IMG/M metagenome (GOLD analysis project Ga0335085, IMG submission 206712) | Soil microbial communities from Loxahatchee National Wildlife Refuge, Florida, United States - Lox_Sample_4.5 | ecosystem: Environmental > Terrestrial > Soil > Wetlands | place: USA... | reverse complement strand
CGAGCGCATCCCGCACGTCCGGGACGACGATATCGGCCTCGCGCAGCGTCTCGCTCGCGGCCCCTTCCGCCTGCAGGACGACGATGGCCAGCGCAGCCGCGCGCAGCATCAGCCGGTCGTTGCGGCCGTTGCCGATGCAGGCGCAGCGCGCAGCGCCCAGCCGCCTCACGTGGGCCGCCTTCGCCCTGTCGTGCGCGCCGCGCCCGAGGATCGTGACCTCGCAGGGCAGCCCCCGCAGCGCGCTTCGCGCCTTGCCGAACGTGTCCGCCGTGAGCACGCCGACCGTCACGCTCCGCGCCAGCCGGGAGAGCCGGTCGCGCACCCCGGGGATCAGCCGGCCGTCGATCGCGAGCGTGCCGTTGAAGTCGAGCACGACCGACTCGATGCGAAGCGGCCCGAACCCCGGAATGTCGACGCGCAGCACCCGTCCTCGCGGCCGTTCAGCGGTCGGTGACCGCCCCCTTGCTTGCGGTCGACACGAGCTTCATGTACTTCGCCATGACGCCTCGCGTGTAGCGCGGCGCCGGGGGCGTCCAGGCGGCGCGCCGCGCCTTGAGCTCCGCCTCCGGCACGTTCAGCTGGACCAGACGCCGGTCGGAGTCGATCGTGATCGAGTCGCCTTCCTTGACCAGCGCGATCGTGCCGCCCACATAGGCCTCGGGCGCGACGTGCCCCACCACCATGCCCCAGGTGCCGCCCGAGAAGCGCCCGTCCGTGATGAGCCCGACGGACTCGCCCAGCCCCTGCCCGGTCAGCGCCGCCGTCGGCGCGAGCATCTCCTGCATGCCCGGCCCGCCCTTGGGACCTTCGTAGCGGATGACCACCACGTCCCCCGCGCGGATTCTCTTGGCGAGAATCGCGTCCAGCGCATCGGGCTCGGAATCGAATACGCGCGCGGGGCCGGTAATCGAGCGCTGCTTCAGGCCCGTGATCTTGGCCACGCAGCCTTCGGTCGACAGGTTGCCCTTGAGGATCGCGAGGTGCCCGTGCGGATACAGCGGATCGCTCCAGGGCCTGATCACGTCCTGGTCGCGCCGCGGCTCGTCGGGCGTCGCCGCCAGCTCCTCGGCGAGCGTCCGGCCGGTGATCGTGAGGCAGTCGCCGTTCAGCGCCCCGTGATTCAGCAGGATCTTCAGCACCTGCGGCACGCCGCCCGCGCGATGGAAATCCGTCGCGACGTACGCCCCGGAAGGCTTGAGGTTGCACAGCACCGGGACCTTCTGCCGCACGCGCTCGAAGTCGTCGATCGTCCACTCGACCTCCGCGGCCGCGGCGATCGCGAGGTAGTGCAGCACGGCGTTGGTCGAGCCGCCGGTCGCCATGACCAGCGCCACCGCGTTCTCGATCGCCGCCCGCGTCACGATCTGGCGCGGGAGGATCCGCTTGCGCACCGCGTTCGCGAGCACCCGGGCCGAGGCCGCCGCCGAGTCCGCCTTCTCCGGGTCGGGCGAGGCCATCTGCGACGAGCCGAGCAGGCTCATGCCGAGCGCCTCGAACGAGGATGACATGGTGTTCGCGGTGAACATGCCCCCGCAGGCGCCCACGGACGGGCACGCGTTGCGCTCGACGCCCTTGAAGTCCTCCTCGCTCATGCGGCCCGCGGAGTAGGCGCCGACCGCCTCGAAGGCGCTCACGATCGTCAGCGCCTGGCCCTTCCATTCGCCCGGCCGGATCGTCCCGGCGTAGACGAAGATCCCCGGGATGTTCATGCGCGCCATCGCCATGACGCTGCCCGGCATGTTCTTGTCGCAGCCGCCGACGCACAGCACGCCATCCATCGCCTGCCCGCTGACCGCGGTCTCGATCGCGTCGGCGATCACCTCGCGCGAGACGAGCGAGAACTTCATGCCCTCGGTGCCCATGCCGATGCCGTCGGTCACGGTCGGGAAGCCGAATACCTGCGGCATCGCGCCCTCGGCGCGCAGCGCGGCCATCGCGCGGTCCACCAGCACCTGGATGCCCGCGTTGCAGGGATTCATGTTCGAGTAGCCGTTGGCGACGCCGACGATCGCCTTGTCGAAATCGCCGTCGCCGAATCCGACCGCGCGCAGCATGGCGCGGTTCGGGGATCGGGCGGGCCCCTCGGTGATCAGCTTGGAGCGCCAGTTGTCCGCCATGGTCAATGCCTCCCCTGATTGTCGCAGTCGATGCGCATTGTAGATCCCGGGCCGAGACCCCCCCGCACCCCGGCGATCAACTCCCCGCCACGGCGCACAGCTGCCCCGCGGCGACCTGCCATGCGCCGTTCGCCAGCGCCGCCCGCGCCCGCTCGAGCGCCCGCCCTTGGCGCGCGGCGAGCGCTGCGCGCGGCTCGCCGTGCGGGCAGAGCATGTACACCGCGCCGAAGTGCCGCAGGCACAGCTCGCCGCCCGGCTCCGCGAGTCCGCGGCGCGCGGCGAGATCGAGCATGCTTCCCTGGGTGCGCAGGCAGGCGAGTTCCACCCTCTCGCAGGCCCCGCAGCGCGGCAGGCGCAGCGCTCGTCGCCGCAGTCCAAGCAGGTACGAGGGCGCGCGCCGCCGGTACCACACGCTGGTGGACGCTTCGCGGTCGAGCCGCGCCGCGCGTGCGTTTTCGGCCAGTCCGCGCTCGAGCGCCGCCGCGACCGCCTCGCTCGCCTGTTGCGCGACTTGTCCTATCGCGTGCGCGCTGCAGCGCCGCGCGCACATGGCAACGTGGTGCGGGCAAAGCGGCAGCAGGCCGCCGAGCGGCATGCCGAGCCGCGCCCCGGTTTCAAGCTGCAGGAGCCAGTGCTCGAGGGCATGCGCCGCGGCGGCGCAGACGGGACACGCCGGCGCGACCTGGGGCCTCGTCGCGACGCCCCCGAACGCGTCGCCGGCAAGCCAGGCGAGCGACGCGCGCGCCGCCGCCTCGCCGCTGTCCTTCGCGAGCCGGGCGTGCCAGCTTCGCGCGGAGTCGCGCGCGCCCGCCGCGAAATGCGCGAGCTCGCGCTCGTTGCATCTTGCCGCGACCGCCTCGTAGTGCGCCAGGCACAGCCGCCGGGCGTGCGCGGCGAGCGCCGCGGGCTCGAGCAGGGATCGCCTGCGCTCGGCGGTGCAAGCCGGGCACCCCTGGCGCATGTGGAACATGATGTACAGGAGCCGCTCCTCGCAGCGCGCCCGGTCGCCGAGCATCGCCGCGATCGCGCCGAGCGCGTCGGCCGCGACCGCAGCGAGGTCCGACGGCCATGGATTCGCGCTGAGCTCGGTTGCGTGGCGCGCGCAAAAGCCGAGGTGATCCGCGATCGCTTCCGAGCCGGTGCGGCGATGGCCTGGATCCGAAAGCTCCGCCCACGGGTCGGTCGAGGCGCAGGCCGGACACCTCCCGGGCTCCGCGAGCGACGGGAACGCTGCTCGGAACGGATCGCGGCTTATCGCGCTTTCGCCGTGAACGGCACACCTCCTACCCAAAGATCCATCTCGGTAGGAGTCATTAGCCTCACCGGGCGCTTGCGGCGGACTCCATCGCCGTGACCGCCAGCCATTTTGCACCGACGAGGAAGCCATGGCCAGCCCGGGCGACTACCCAAGGTCGAGCCACGCCAGGATATCGAGCGCGCGCAGCGTATCGTCCAGTCGCGCGATCGCGCCGGGCGCGCGTCCGAATCCCCCGCTCGCGTTTTGGCACAGTGCCACGTATCCGCTCACCCGCCCTGCGTGGCGCAGACGGCCTCCCAAGGCGCGCAATAGCCACAGTCCGGCGCGCTGCGTTTCGAGATCGCTGCTGAGTGCCGAGGGCGTGACGTTGAACCCGTACGGGGGCCGCTCGCAATGCCGCACGTAGGCGAGCACCGCGTGGCCATCGACCGGCATGTCGATCTCTCGCGCGAGGGCCACCGCGACCGCCGATTCCGCCAGATTCGCCCCGGAGGTGCCATAGCCGCCGTCGTCAGCGTGCGCGAGCCGCAGCAGGTCGGACACCCGCGCGCGCACCGCGCGGCTCGGCGACAGTCCGTGCTCGCGCCACAGCTCGAGGCACTTGAGCACAATTCGCAGTTCACGCGTAACCGGCCCCTCGCCGCTCAAGCCGTGCGTTGCCGCCGATCGGCGCAGGAACGACCGCGGATCACCCGCCGGCTCAGCGCCGAGTCTGCGCAGCGCCTCGAGCGCCGCGTAGCCGATGACCGCGGTCGGGTAGCCGCCGGACGGGTCCTGCTGCTCGCGCAGCCACGCGACGCAGCGCTCGCGCCGCGGCACGGGGTGACCCAGGCGCTGCAGGATCGACACGCCCGCGAGGGTATCCGGCGTATTGGGTTCCTCGATGCCCCACGGGCGGTACGCGTAGAAGCAGAAGCCGCCCTGCGTCGTCTGCCGCTCCGTCGTGTAGCGCAGGCAGGCCCGCAGGTCGATGCCTTGCACCGCGCCGCCCTGGCGCGCGGCTACGCTCTCGACCACGGCCCGCTCCGCCGCGCGAAAGGACTCTGGAATTGCGCCGCCGCGCCGAGCTCGGCTTCGATCTCGAGCAGACGGTTGTACTTGGCGATTCGCTCGCCGCGGCACGCCGACCCGGTCTTGATCTGGCCCCCGCCCATCGCGACGGTGAAGTCGGCCAGGAACGTATCCTCGGTCTCGCCCGAGCGGTGCGACACGACGTAGCGCCAGCCCGCGTCGCGGCACAGCGCCACCGCCTGCAGCGTTTCGCTGACGGTGCCGATCTGGTTGAGCTTGATCAACGCCGCGTTCGCGGCCTTCTCGGCGACGCCGCGCCGGATGAACTCCGGGTTCGTCACGAAGATGTCGTCGCCGACGATCTGCACGCGCGCGCCTTGCGCCGCGGTCTGGGCGGCAAAACCCTGCCAGTCGTTCTCGTCCAGTCCGTCCTCGATCGACACGATCGGATAGGCGTCCAGCCATCGTCCGTACAGCTCGATCATCTCCGCGCTGGTCTTGCGCCCCTGCCCCGACTTGGCCAGGTCGTAGGCGTCCCGGGACCCGAACGAGCTCGCCGCCGGATCGAGCGCGATCGCCGCGTCCCGGCCCGGCTCGTAGCCCGCCGCCTGGATCGCCTCGACGATCAGCTCGCAGGCTTGTTCGTTCGCCTCGAGGTTCGGCGCGAACCCGCCCTCGTCGCCGACCGACGTGGCGAAGCCGCGGCGCTTGAGAATGCCGGCCAGGGCGTGGAACGTCTCCGTCCCGCAACGCAGCGCCTCGCCGAAGCTCGTCGCGCCGATCGGCACGACCATGAATTCCTGGAAATCGACGCTGTTGTCGGCATGCTTGCCGCCGTTCAGGATATTCATCATCGGCATGGGCAGCCGCGTCGCGCCGGGGCCGCCGAGGTACGCGTACAACGGCAGATTCGCCGCCCGCGCCGCGGCCCGCGCCACCGCCATGGATACCCCGAGGATCGCATTGGCGCCGAGCCTGGCCTTGTCGGGCGTGCCGTCGAGCTCCCTCAGCAGCGCGTCGATCCCGGCCTGGCGCGCCGGGTCGACGCCGACGAGTCTCGGCGCAATCTCCTCATTGACCGCCGCGACGGCCTTGCGCACGCCCTTGCCCCCGTAGCGGCGCTCGCCGTCGCGCAGCTCGACCGCCTCGTGCTGCCCGGTCGACGCCCCCGACGGGACCGACGCGCTCACGCGCTCGCCATCGTCGAGAGCGAGGTGCACCCGCAGCGTCGGGTTGCCTCGCGAATCGAGGATTTCGTGGCTGAAAATCGAAGCGATCCGGTTCATGCGCGCTCGCTCCCGACGGACGTCGATCCCGGAGACATCACGCGCGCGCCCCAGTTCCGGTACGGGTTCCTCGCAAGATTCGAGTTGAAGTAGCGGGGATCGGTGGAGACCTCTTCGCCGGCCCATCGCGGCAGCTCGACCGGATCGGATTCGGACACGAGCTCGACTTCCGCGAGCACAAGGCCTTCATTCAGGCCATGGAAGACGTCGACTTCCCAATCCTGACCATTGACGCGCTCGTGGTAGCGGGTCTTCTCGACCAGGGGGTGCCCGCAAAGCTGATTGAGCATCACGATCGCATCGTGAAACGGAATGCGATACTCGAATTCCAGCCGCGACAGGCCATGGTTGACCCCCTTGACGGCAAGCGACGCCTGCTGACCGGCCGTGCGAACCCTCACGACGCGGTCCTTCACGCTCGACAGGTAACCTTGCCGAACCTCCACCCCCGGCCGGGCAGGGTTCCAGAGCTTCGCCCTGACGAGGAACTTGCGCTCGATCTCCATTCTGGTGACGTTCACGCCGCCAACGGCTGCCATGCGGTGCTCCTTGCAGGGGTTCAAGTGAAGGGAAGGTGCATCACGCTTGCGTTGTCCGCGCCCCCGATGATCGCGAGCAGCGCGGACCACCCGCCGCACCAGCCGACCGCGCTCACCAGCGCCGCGCGATCCTCCACGGTCTCGCGGCCGCGATCGTCCCAGCGGAAGGACCGCTCGTAGCGCCCCAGGCGGACCGCGAGACGCGCGAGCCGCTCGCGGTGAGGCGACAGCGCCAGAAGCGGATCCCGAGCCAGGTCCTCGAGCAGGTGCGGCCGGCAGCGCGCCGAGCGGCGCGAGCCGTCGCAGCGGCCGCAGACGTCGCCGCGCCAGACCGGCTCGGTTGCCCGCAGATGCCGCGCAAGGCTCGATGCGTCGCGCCCGATCTGCAGGCGATTGCCGGGAACGAATCCGTCCGAGCCCGGCCCGAATCCGGACTCGCACACGAGACAGCCCGCTTTCGGGCGCAACGCTCGCCGCGCGCGGGCGCCGGCGAAGCGACCCGTCGGCGCGAGCGCGCTCAGCCCCGTTGCCGCCAGCTCCGCGTACAGGATCGCCGGGCCGTGCAGCCGCCCGTGGCGGAACGCGGCTTCCGCCGTCAGCCACGCCGCCGCGTGGCGCGGGCACATGCCCCATGCGTCCCAGAGCTTGTGGCGCGTCTCGACGTCCATGAGGCCGCCTTGAATGAACCACCAGAGGAAATTGACCTCGCCGGCCGACAGCGGCGCCGTCTCAGGCGGGAGCGACGCGGGCAGCACGGCGGTGCGAGGCGAAGAAGAGGGGGAGCGCCGCGAGCTGCGCGGCGACCGAGAAGGCGACCAGCGCCGGAATCGAGAGGTCGTAGAGCGCGCCCATCAGCGCGCTGCCGGCGAACCAGGACACGCCGAAGCAGGTGTTGAACAGCCCGTAGGCGGTCCCGCGCCGCTCGGCGGGCGTCAGCGCCGCCACCGCCGCGCGCATGATCGACTCCTGCGCGCCCATGCCGATGCCCCAGAGCACCGCGCCGGCGATCGCGCCGGCGAAGCCGCCGAAGAAGGCGAGCGGCGCGAACAGCGCCGAGACCGCGGTCGCGGCGGCGAGCACCCGCAGCCCGCGGCGGTCGAACCACCGGCCGAAGACGAGCGCGGCCGCGCCGTCGACCGCCATCGCCACCGCGTACAGCACCGCGATGCCCTGCGCCGGGACGCTGCCGGCCTTCTCGAAGTGATACGCGAGCAGCGGATAGTCCGCGTAGCCGAGCGCGACGCAGCAGGCCGCGCCGACGTACCACCAGTAGGCGCCGGCGAAGCCCGCGGGGCGCAGCGCGGGCGCGTCGATCTCCAGCGCCTCCGGCCGCGGGTACAGGCGCCATGCGGCGAGCAGCACGCCGATCGAGAGCAGCGCGGGAATCGCGAGCAGCGCGAACGCGCCCGCGTAACCCCACTTCAGGCCGAGCACGACCGCGACCGCGAGCGGCCCGATCGTCGCGCCGGTCTGGTCGAGCGCTTCGTGCAGCCCGAATCCCCAGCCGTGCCCCGTGCGATGCGTCGCGTGCGAGAGCATCGCGTCGCGCGCCGGCGTGCGGATCGCCTTGCCGATGCGCTCGGTCACCATCAGCGCGGCGGCGAGCGGCCAGGCGTCCGCCAGCGCGAGCAGCGGAACCGCGCCGAGGTTGACCGCGTAGCCGAAGATCGTGATCGCCCAGTAGCGGCCGCTGCGGTCGGCCCACCAGCCGGAGGCGAGGCGCAGCGCGTAGCCCGCGAGCTCGCCGAATCCGGCGACGACCCCGACCACGGCGCCACTCGCCCCGAGCACCGCGAGGAACGGCCCGGTGATGCTGCGCGCGCCCTCGTAGGTCATGTCCGCGAACAGGCTGACGACGCCCACCAGCACGATGAATGCCGTCGCCGCGCGCGTGCCGCCTGCCGGGGGCGCGACCATTCAGTAGGACTGCTTCGCCGGGATCACGCCGCGCACCCCGCCGCGCGGATTGGCGACGTCGCCCGCGTAGCGCGGGATCAGGTGCAGGTGCACGTGCATCACCGTCTGCCCCGCGGCCTCGCCCACGTTGACGCCGATGTTGTAGCCCTGCGGCGCATGGCGCTCGTCGAGCATGCGCCGGGCGAGGTCGAGCAGCGCGAGCATCGCGCGGCGCTCGAACAGCGTCGTGTGGAAGTAGTCCGCGACGTGCCGGTACGGGATGACGAGCAGGTGTCCCGGCGTGACCGGGTAGCGGTCGGGCAGCGCGAACGCGAGCCCGTTGGCGAGAACCGCGCCCTCGTCGGAGCAGAACGGGCAGCCCGGGACGGCCTTGCGCTGGTCAGGAAAATGCTGCATGCCTACGAATCTCCTCGTCGCGGAGTCCGGTAGGCATCATCAGCCGTTGCGGCGGTTGTTCTTGCGGGAGGAATGCCATCTCCCGTGCCGCAACAGTATAGCTTTGCGAGTCCCTCGCAACAAGGCTAAACTCGCCGTACGGGGATGGAGTTCCCCGAATAACCGCCGAACGGCTGATGACTCCTGCTGACGCAACACACGGCGGGGTCGATGAAGTACGACAGCGTTAGCGGCGCCAATCCAGTCCTGCACGACCGCCCGGGCGACCGGGCGCCCCGGTTCTCGAGCATCCTGTTCCCGAGTGCGTCGCCGGGCACGCCCGCGCTTTCCCCCGCGGTGCCCGAGTTCTTCCGCGACCTGAACCTCGACCAGCTCGTGGACACGATTGCCGCGCAGCACAAGGATTACGAGATCGCGCCGTTCTTCTACGCGCCGCTCGCCGACGCGGACGAGGTGCGCTGGCGACAGGACGTGATGCGCGACCTCGAGCGCCCCGGCGCGCTGGCCGCGGTGAAGGCGTTTTCCGAGCGCATCCGCTACGTGCGGCTGTGCCTGCCGCAGGAGAAGAAGTTCTACTACCGCTTCCAGAAGGAGCGCCGGCTGCTCGAGGGCGCCGACACCTACTGCGGCGCGGTCTTGAAGCTGCGCGACGACCTGCGCACGCTCGGGCCGCAGTCGCGCGGCCTCGCCGACCTGCTCGAGTACCTCGCCGACTACACGGGCGCGGCCGCCTTCCGCGCGCTGGCGGACGAAGCGCGCGCGGCGCGCGCGGCATTGCGGTCCGTGCGCTACGGGCTGCTCATCGACGGCGATTGGGTCCTCGTGCGCCGCTACGAGGACGAGCAGGACTACGGCGCCCTCGTCGAGCGCCTGTTCGCGCGCTTCCGCCGCGCGGCGGCGAAGGACTATCGCCTGACGTTCCCGCCCGAGCCGGACATGAACCACATCGAGGCCCAGATCCTCGAGCGCGTGGCGCGGCTGCACCCTGCGCCGTTCGCGGACCTCATGCGCTTCGTTGCCCGGCACGCGGCGTTTGTCGACGAGCGCGTCGCGCGGTTCGATCGCGAGGTGCAGTTCTACGTGGCCTGGCTCGAGCACGTCGCGCGGCTGCGCGGCGCGGGCCTGGCGTTCTGCTACCCGCAGGTCGAGCGCGCCCCGGCGGACGTGTTCGCGCGCGGGACGTTCGACGTCGCGCTGGCCACCCGGCTCGCGGCGGAGCAGCGCCCCGTGGTCGCCAACGACTTCTGCCTGCACGGCCCCGAGCGCGTCATCGTGGTCTCGGGCCCCAACCAGGGCGGCAAGACGACCTTCGCCCGCAGCTTCGGCCAGCTGCACTACCTCGCCGCGCTCGGCTGCCCGGTGCCCGGCACCGGGGCGCGGCTGCACCTGTTCGACCAGCTGTTCACGCATTTCGAGCGGCCCGAGGCGATCGAGACCCTGCGCGGCAAGCTGCAGGACGACCTGGTGCGCGTGCACCGCATCCTCGAGCGGGCGACGCCCGACAGCATCGTGATCCTGAACGAAGTCTTCGCCTCCACCACGGTCGGCGACGCCCTCTACCTGGGCACGAAGATCATGGAGCGCATCCACGCGCTCGACCTGCGGTGCGTGTGCGTCACGTTCCTCGACGAGCTCGCCTCGTTCAGCGAGCGGACCGTCAGCATGGTGAGCCAGGTGGATCCGGCGGACCCGGCGTTGCGCACGTTCAGGCTCGAGCGCCGCCCGGCCGACGGCCTCGCCTACGCCATGGCAGTGGCCGACAAGCGCCGCGTGACCTACGCCTGGCTGATGAAGCGGATCGCCCCGTGAAGACGCGGCTGCTCCACGCCGGGCGCGACTTCGAGGCGGGGCCCACCCCGGACGCCGCGGCGCTCGGCTTGCAGCGCGACCTGGAGCAGGACCTGGCGCTCGACACGCTGATCGCCGCGATGGCGGCCGGCAACGACCACGTGCGCGATGTCTCGCGCTCGGTCCTGCTCGCGAGCCGGACTTCCGACCTCGACACCGTCCTGCACCGCCAGGAGGTGCTCGCCGACTGCCTCGCGCACCCCGGCGTGGCGCGGCGCCTGTACGACCTCGGCGGCGAGGCGCTCGACCGCCGGCGCAAGCACTGGTACGGCATCTTCGTCCGTCGTCCGGGCCTGGTGATGAGCGGCGCCGACGACCTGCTGCTCGGCTACATGGACCTGCTGGAGGAATTGCGCGAACTCGCCGCCGAAAACCTGCCCCGTTTCGAGTCGCATGGTTTCCGGCAGCTGTTCGCGACGCTGCAGAGCGAGCTGTCGCCCGACTACGTCGCGCAGGTTCGCGTGGAGCTCGAGCTGCTGAGGTTCCGCAAGGGCGTGCTGCTCTCAGCCGAGGTCGGGCCGGGCGGTGGCGGCGGCGTGGACCTTCTGCTGCGCCGGCCCGCGGCGCCCTCGGCGGGCTGGTGGCGGCGGATGCTGGCGGACTGGCCGCGCGGCATGAGCTTCCGCCTCGCGGAGCGCGACGAAGCGGGCGCGCGCATCCTGTCCGACATCCGCGATCGCGCGCTGAACGAGGCGGCCAACGCGCTGGGCCAGTCCTCGGACCACGTGCTCGCGTTCTTCGAGACGCTGCGCGCCGAGCTCGGCTTCTACGTCGGCTGCCTCAACCTGCGCGAGCGGCTCCGCGCGCTCGGCGTGCCGACCTGCTTTCCGCAGGCCGCGGCCCCGGGGTCGCGACGGTTGAGCGCCCGCGGCCTGCGCGAGCCCTGCCTCGCGCTGCAGCTCGAGCGCGACGTGGTGCCGAACGACCTCGAGGCGGACGGGCGGCGCATGCTCGTCGTCACCGGCGCCAACCAGGGGGGAAAGTCGAGCTTCCTGCGCGCGCTCGGCCTCGCGCAGCTGATGACGCAGGCCGGCCTGTTCGTCGCCGCCGACGCCTTCGCGGCCGAGCTCTGCGGCGGGATCTTCACGCACTACAAGCGCGAGGAAGACGCCGGCATGCGAAGCGGCAAGTTCGACGAGGAGCTCGCGCGCATGAGCGCGATCGCCGACCGGATCCGGCCCGGCGCGCTGGTGCTGTTCAACGAGGCCTTCGCCGCGACCCACGAGCGCGAGGGCTCCGAGATCGCCGCGCAGATCGTGCGCGCCCTGCTCGATCGCGGCATCGGGGTGTGGTTCGTGACGCACCTGGTCTCGTTCGCGGCCGGCTTCGCGCGCGAAGGGCGGGCCGACACGCTGTTCCTGCGCGCGGAGCGGCGCCCGGACGGCACGCGCACGTTCCGGCTGCTCGAGGGCGCGCCCGAGGAAACGAGCTACGGCGCGGATCTGTACCGGGAGATCTTCAGCGCCGGAGCGGGCTGAAGGCAGCGAGCCGGGCGCCCGCGTCCTGCAGCCTGCGCAGCGCGGCGTCGATGGCCTCTCCGCGCGAGCGCACGCGCTCCCCGCCTTCGCGCTGCAACGCCGCGCCGGCGCGAAGCGCCGCCTCCAGGCCCGCGAGCAGGCGCTCGACACGCGCCGAAAGGCCGACTGCGAGCTCGCGCGTGCTGCGCTCGAGGCGCTGCTGGAAATCGTGCCGCACCCGGCCGGCCTGCGTGCGCACGAGGTCGACGGCGCTCGCACGTGCGCGCCGCAGCAGGATGCGGTCGCCGATCCACCGCGGCAGCGCGAGCGTGGCGGCGTTCGCCATCAGCGCGAGGCTCGGAGGCGCGTCCCAGAACTTGTAGCGGAACCCCGACTCGGCGGTCCACAGCGGCTCCGCGCGCACGCCGTCGTGCGACAGGCTGAACAGGCCTGCGGCGAAGCGCAACAGCTCGTCGACCTGCGACTCGAGGCGACCCGCGATCCGCCGGCCGGCCTCGTCGAACGCGTCGGCGACGCGCGCGTCCTCCTCGGCTCGCCAGCGGTCGTAGCGGCGGCGGACCTCGCCGACCGCGGCGGCCCTCAGCGCCTCCTGCAGCCGGGGCGATGGCAGGGCGCGGCTCGCCTCGAACTCGCGCTCCACGTGCCGCGCGATGTCGCGCGCCAGTGCCTCCTCGAATGCGCGCAGGTCCGGCTCGACCCTGTCGCGCAGGAGCCTGCGCTGCTCGCCCTCGAGCAGGACGACGTGCTCGTCCTTCGCCGCCTGCAACTCGCGCTTGCGCTCCGCGAAGCGCTCAAGCCTGCGCTCGAGGTCCTCGATCGGCGCCGCCAGCGCGCGGCGCTCCAGCTCGAGCGCGAGGCGCGCCTGCGCCGCCAGGCGCGCCGCGTTGCCGGCCACCGCTGCGACGAGCACGGCGTCCTTGTCGCGGTCGAGAAACGCGTCGAGCGCCGCGCGCAGCGCGTCGAGGCCGCTCGCGGCGCTCGGCGCCTGCAGCGCAAGGCGCGACGAGACCGGGTGGATCTCCGCCTCGCTGCCGAGTGCCGCGCTGACCGCGGCGCGCATGAACGCGAGCGATTCGGCGAGCTCGCCCGCGCCCAGCAGGTCGGTCTTGTTGGCGACGACGATGACCTTGACCGCGTGGTCCGCGACCTCCCGCAGGTAGCGCAGCTCGTCGCGGCCCGCGGGCTGCTCGACCGACAGCACGAACAGCACGACGTCCGCGCCCGGCAGGAACCGCAGCGCGGCGTCGGTGTTGTGCTCGTAGACGGAGCCGATGCCCGGCGTGTCGACCAGCCGCACGCCGTCCCTCAGCCACCGCGACGGCAGCGCGATCTCGATCTGCCGCACGCGCTTTTCGTTCCCCGGGTTGCCGCGCTCGGTCGCGTACTCCGCGAGGCGCTCGCGCGTCGTCGTCCCGCGACTTCCGTCCTCGTGCACCACCTCGATCGCGATGCGCTCGCCGAAGCACAGGATCGTCACCGCCGACGTGAGCGGCACGACGCCGACCGGCAGCAGCGCGTCGCCGATCAGCGCGTTGACCAGGCTCGACTTGCCGCGCTTGAACTGGCCGACGGCGACGAGGTTGAGCGTCCCCGCGGCGAGCTTGTCCCGCAGGGCGCGGATCTCCTGCGCCGGCAGGTCGCCGGAGAGGCCGAGCTGCGCCAGGCAGCGCGCCAGTTCCTCGCGCGGTGCTGCCGCGCCGTCGAGCGCGCCCGCCGCGTCCACGCGCTCACTCCACCTCGACGCGCTGCGCGACGACGAGGCGCGCGCCCGCCAGGCGCCGGATCTCGGGCAGGACGGCCGCGGCCCGCTCGGGCGTGTCGATGAAATCGACGACGAGCGGCAGCTTGCCGCCGGGATCGACCAGCCCGCTGGTCTCCACGGCGCCCTTGCCGGTAAATCCGGCCACCGCGCGCAGCACCGTGGCCCCGGCGAGGCCGCGCTCGTGCAGCAGGCGCAGCAGCTCCATGTGCAGCGGGCGCCCGTGCCACTCGTCGGCTTCGTTGACGTAGATCGACACTTTGAGCAGCTCGCGCGCCACGGTCAGATCGCCCGCGCGAGCACGATGCCGGCGAGCGCGCCGAGCAGCGACAGCAGGTTGTTGGCGACGAAGTTGGCGGTGGCGAGGCCGTAGTGCCCCTGCTCGGCGAGCGCCACGGTCTCGTAGCCGTAGCTCGAGAACGTCGTGTAGCTGCCGCAGAAGCCCACCGCGACCAGCATGCGCCAGCGCGGGTCGGCCAGCACGCGCTCCGTGGTCCAGGCGAGGAAGAATCCGATCAGCAGGCTGCCGCTCGCGTTGACGATCAGCGTGCCGTAGGGCACCGAGGCCGACAGGTGCTTGAGCGCGAGCCGGCTCACCGCGAATCGCAGGTTCGCGCCGAGCACGGCGCCGAGCGAGATCCAGAGGAGGTCGCGGTAACTCACGGCAGCTCGGGCAGGGACGCGAGGCCGGCCACGAGCGCCGCGATCATCGCGATCAGCACGTAGGCCGCGTAGGCGTTGATGCGTCCGTGGTGCATGCGCGCGAGCAGGCGCGCGAAGGCGAGCGCCGCGGAGCGGGCCGGCGCGAATACGGCCTTGTCCACCAGATGCACCCGCTCCTTCTCGCGCCGGATGGCGTTGCGGAAGTGCTCGGCCACCGTCTCGCGCGTGTCCTCCACCGTGGTCGGGCGGAACACCGCGTCGAACACCACCCGCACCGGGTTGGAAAAGCCCGTCGCCGTGTAGGTCATCTCCGGCAGCAGCCGGCGCAGCCCGCCGTCCCAGCGCTCGCGCCGCTCGAGCCGCCGCGACCGTGTCAGCCACACCCGCAGCACCAGCCACGCAAGCAGCAGCAGCCCCGCGAGCACCAGCACCATGTAGGTGGTCGACATCGCGAACACCACCGGGTTGGCTTCGCCCCCGCGGTGCAGCACCACCAGCCCGCGCCCGGGCACGAGCTGTTGCCCGACCTGCGCGCCGAGGTCGTGGAACTCGGCGGCGAACGCCGGCGGCAGGGCGGCGTGCCCCGCCGCGCCGGCGAAGAACGGCGGCACCAGCGCCTGGGCGCCGCTCGCGTGCGCGAGCTGCGTCGTCGCCGGGTCCAGCAGCCCGATCACGTACGCCGGCAGCACCCCCAGCGCAAGGCACAGCAGCGCGAGTATCGCCATCGCCCAGAGCGCGGCGCGGCCCGCCTCGCCGACGCGCCGCTCCTCGCCCAGGCGCCGCATGCCGAGAAAGCTCATCGCGAACACCTTCACGAAGCAGGTGACCGCGAGCGCCGCGGTGAGCGCGAGCGCCGCGCCGGCGAGCGCGAACACGATCTTCGGGCCCACCGTCGCGAGCTCGGCGGCGCGCAGCATCGATTGCAGCGTGAGCCACTCGCTGACGAAGCCGTTGAACGGCGGCAGACCCGCGATCGCGAGCGTGCCGACGAGGAAGGCCGCGGCGGCGAGCGGCATCGCGCGGATCAGGCCGCCGAGCCGGTCCATGTCGCGCGTGCCGGCCTGGGTTTCGATGGCGCCGACGCCGACGAAGAGCAGCGTCTTGTACATGGAATGGTTGGCGAGGTGGTAGAGCGCCGCGGTGAAGGCGATGGCGGCGATCACCGGGTGGTGCGCGGCGTGGAACACCATCCCGGCCCCGGCGCCGGAGACCACGATGCCGACGTTCTCGATCGAGCTGTGGGCGAGCATCGCCTTCAGGTCGTTGTCGGTGGTGGCGTACAGGATGCCGATCAGCGCCGAGCCGGCGCCAAAGACCAGGGCGACGAGCCCGACGGTCACGTCGGCCGCGGGCAGCAGGTCGGCGTTCACGCGCAGGATCCCGTACAGGCCGAGGTTCAGCGTCGCCCCGGCCAGCACCGGCGCGAAGGCGCGCGGCGCCGAGGCATAGGCGCGCTGCAGCCAGGAATTCACCGGCACGAGGCCGGCCTTCACGCCGAAGCCGAAGAACGTGAGCAGAAACGCCGCCCAGCGCAGCTCCGGCCCGAGCGCCGCGCCGGCCGGGCGCAGCGCGTCGAACTCGAGCGATCCCGCGCCGAAACCGAGCACCAGGAACCCGAGGGCCGCGGCCAGCGTGCCGGCCTCCCCCATCGCGAGCAGCAGGTAGCCCGAGCGCACGCGCTCGCCCGCGTCGCCGCTGCGGCCGCTCAGCACGAGCAGATAGCACAGCACCGACATGACTTCCCAGGCGAGCAGGAACAGCACCGCATCGCCTGCGGCGAGCACCAGCAGCACCGAGGCGTAGAGCGAAAGCATCAGCACGGTGAAGGCGCGCTCGCGGCCGCGCAGCGCGCCCGCGCGCAGCTCGCCGGCCGCGTAGATCGAGGCCGGAAACAGCGCCATGCCCGTCACCAGTGCGAACACGCCCGTGAGCGGGTCGAGCCGCAGCATGAGCGTCGCCAAGCCCTCGAGGCGCCAGAGCACCATTCCGGACCCGCCGCCGTCGCACAGCGCGGCGACGCCGGCCGCGGCGGCGGCGAGCGCGGCAGCGCAGCCCAGCGCGCCGAGCACGGCAGCCTGCCGCGCCGGCGCGAGGGCGAGCGACAGGACGATGCCCGCGCCGCAGGCGGCGAGGCACAGGCCGAGCAGCTGCAGGCTCGTCGTCATCGGGCCGGTTCCGGAAGCGCGGACAGCAGCGACGCCGGCGCCTTGCGCCCCACGGCGACGAGCAGGCCATGCAGGATCGCGAGCGGCGGCGGCGGGTTGCCCGGCACCTCGACGTCGACGGGCAGCACGTCGCCCGCGCCCTGCGCGCACACGAAGCTCCCGGCGAACACTCCGCCCGAGAGCGCGCACGCGCCCACGGCGATCACGCGCCTGGGCGTGGGCATGGCGTCGTAGACCTTTCTCAGCGCAACGCGCATGTGGTCGGTGACCGGCCCGACCACGAGCAGCACGTCGGCGTGGCGCGGCGACGGCGTGATGAAGAAGCCGAGGCGATGCATGTTGTAGTAGGGATTGCTGAGCTGCTTGACTTCGTTCAGGCACGCGCCGCAGTCGCCCGCGTCGACGACGACGACGTGGATCGATCGACCGAAGGGTCGATCGAACGGCTGCCCGCCGCCCGAGCGCGGCTCGTCGCGCCGGCCCGCCCATTCGTAGTCGTGCCGCCAGGCGAGCGCCTGCGGCACCTCGCGCACGCAGCGGAAGCAGTGGATGCACCGGCGCAGGTCCGCCGTGACGCCGTCGCCGCTCGCGGCGAGCGCCTGCGTCGGGCAGCGCGCGGCCAGCGCCGCGGCGCCGGGCCCGATCCTCGTGCCGGCGGGCAGTCCCGGCGTGGTGCCGGCGGCGAATTCCCCGGCGGCCGGATAGGCGGTGGTCCGGATCCCGGTGCGCATGCCCTTCAACACCCACTGGCTCATTGGCGGCGTCCTCAGCGGTCGTTCTCGCCCGCCGACAGGTCGAAGGTCGAGAGGATGATCGGGAAGTCCTGAAAAGCGAATTTCTCGGCGCCGAGGTGGAAGCTGTGCCAGTTCGCGAACGAGGGGGTGATGGCGCGATAGCGCGCCACGCGGCCCGCACCGTCGAGCCGCACCCAGTGGAAGGTGGCCCCGCGCGGCGCCTCGACCCAGCCGAGCGCGGCGCCCGGCGCCACCGCCACCGGCGCGCGTACCGGCCCGGCCTGCATCGCGGCGAGCGCCTGGCCCATGATGCGCGCGGACTGCCGCGCTTCGGCGACGAGCACGCGCAGGCGCGCGTAGCCGTCGCCCTCTTCTTCGACCGGGACCTCGAAGTCGAACGCGTCGTAGCCAAGGTAGGGCTGCGCGCGCCGCAGGTCGCGCGCGAGGCCGGAGGCGCGCGCCACCGGGCCGACCAGGCTGTAGGCCTTGGCCGTGCGCGTCCAGATGACGCCCACCTCTTCGAGGCGGTCGAGGAAGCTGCTCGAGACCGTGAGCCGGCGCTCGAGCTCGTCGAGCTTCGCCGCCGCGGCCCGCGCATCCTGCAGCGCGCGCGCGCAGGCGGCCGCCGGCAGGTCGGCGGCGAGCCCGCCCGGCGCCAGCAGCCCGAAGAGGTAGCGGTGGCCCGTGAGCTCGCCGCAGACGCGCAGCAGCTCTTCCTCGATCAGCCCGGCCTGGCTGCTCGCGATGACGAGCGCGGTGGATTCGCAGATCTCCTGCACCGCGCCCGCGTGCTGGCGCAGGCGCTCGAGCTCGGCGAGGAAGATGCGCAGCAACCGCGCGCGCGCGGGAATGTCGGCGCCGCCGATCGCCTCGATCGCGCGGCAGAACGCGAGTCCGTGCGCGAAGGCGGTCGTGGCGGAAAAGCGCTCGGCGAGCAGCAGCGCGTCTTCGGGCGCCTTGCCCTCGGCCAGCTTCTCCACCGCGCGCCACTTGTAGAACAGCCGCGTCCAGGAGCGGATCACGTCCTCGCCCACCGTCTCGAGCTGGAACAGCACCGATTCGGTCACGCCGGAGAACTTCGGTCCGACCGGCAGCAGGAACGCGCCGGATTCCTGTACCACGCGCCGGGGGCGCCAGTCCTCGGCCGGGCGCCGGTTGCGCAGTGCCGCCTGCGCGTCGAAGCCGCGCCGCATCGGCTGCACGCCCTCCTGCCAGGCATCGTCATGCAGCACGAAGTCGCCGAGCCGCGGATGTCCCTCGAAATGCACGCCGAACAGGTCCTCGGCCTCGCGCTCGTGCCAGTCGGCGCCGAAGATGCGCGCCTGCACCGCGATGCTGGGAAACGTCGCGTCCGCGAGCGGCGCCGTGGCGAGGACGTGCACCCACGCGCCCGCCTCGCGCCCGCCGCCGTAGAAGACGTAGCGCAGCGCCCAGTCGCTCGCGCCCTCCTCCACGACCAGGCCGGCGAAGGCAAAGCCCCATTCGTGGAACAGGCGCCCGCACAGCGGCGCGAGCAGCGCGCGCTCGCAGTCGACCTCGCTCACCTCGCGCGCGGCGTCGTAGCGGCAGCGCAGCTGCGCACCCCACGCGGCGCCGATCAGTTCGTTCAGCCGGCCGTGATCCATGTCCGCCTCATCTCGAGAGCGCCGCGGCCGCCTGCTGCAGCAACGCGTGCAGCGGCGCCGGAATGTACACGCCGAGCACCAGTACCGGCACCGCGCCCAGCAGCAGCGCGAGCGCGCAGGTGAACGGCAGTCGCGGCGGCGGCGGCGGCGCCGGGCCCTCCGGCACCGGCGCCGGCCCGAACACCATCCGGTTCACGTGGACCATCACGCCGAAGAAGGCGATGACGATGAAGATCGCGAGCAGCCCGGTCGCGACGTACTGCCGCGTGGCGAGGCCCGCCTTCAGGATCGCGAATTCGCTCAGGAACACCGCGAGCGGCGGCGCGCCCGTGATGCCGAGGCCGCCGAGCAGCAGCGCCGCGCCGGTGCCGGGCGCGCGGCCGATCAGGCCGCGCACCGCGGCGATCTCGCGCGTGCCTGCCGAGAGCAGCACCGCGCCCGCCGCGAAGAAGCAGAAGGATTTGGTCACCGCGTGGCTGACGACCTGCTGCATGGCGCCGTAGTGGGCCGATGCGCCCAGGCCCACCGCGGTCAGCATGACGCCCATGTGCTCCACGGTGGAAAACGCGAACAGCCGCTTGTAGTCGTTGACCTGCAGCAGCAGGAACGCCGCCGTGCCGACCGAGAGCAGGCCGAGCACCACCGCCCAGGCCTCGGCGTGCGCGCCGGGCACCGCCTGCAGGATCGGGAAGAAGCGCAGGATCACGTACAGGATCGAGGTCGTCTCGATGCCCGAGAGCAGCGCGCACACCGGCGACGGCGCCTGGCTGTGGGCGTCGGGCAGCCACGTGTGCATGGGAACGAGCCCCACCTTGGTCCCCAGGCCGATCAGGACCAGCAGGAACGCGGTCTGCAGCAGCAGCGGCGGCATGCGCGGCGCCGCGGCGACGAGCCCCGCCCAGGTATAGCTCCCGCCGCCCGTCGCGTGCATCGCGGCGAACAGAACGAGGAACCCGAACAGCGCGAAGCCTGCGCCCATCAGCGACAGCACCACGTACTTCCAGGCCGCCTCGAGCGCCTCGCGGGTGTTTTCGAACGAGACGAGCAGGGCCGAGGCGAGCGTGGTCAGCTCGACCACGATCCAGACCAGCGTCGGCTCGGCGATCACGGGGATCGCCAGCATCGAGAAGACGAACAGGTTGTAGTTCGCGTGGTACAGGCGCAGCTTGACGGGCGAGAGCGCTTCGTGCGCGAAGTAGCCGACCGAGTAGATCGCGGCGGTCGTGGCGACCAGCGCGATCAGCAGCAGGATCAGCGCGCTCAGGCCGTCGACGGCGATCCAGCTCGCCCACGCGGGGCCCAGGTCGTCGGTCACCGAGCCGCCCGCCGCGACCACCCAGGCGACGCGCACGGCGAGCGCCAGCACCGCCAGGCACGAGGCGACCGTTATCCAGGGCACCAGCGCGCGCGGCGCGCGGATCCCGCACAACAGCGCGGCGATCAGCGGGGGGACGAGGACCCAGAGCGCGCTCACGAGTCCGCTCCCGCCGCCGATCGCCGTCCCCCGCCCTCCTTCAAGCTCGCCAGCTCGCCGACCGCCGTGCTGCCGACCTGCTTCGCGACCGCGCGCACCAGCACGCCGACGATGAACACGATGATGAGGCCGTCCGTCGCGATCGCGAGCTCGACCAGCATCGACAGGTCGTGCGCGATCGCGATGCCGGCGAGGAACGCCCCGTTCTCCATCGCGAGCAGGCCGATCAGCAGCGGCAGCGCCTCGCGCCGCACCGTGAGCGTGAAGGCGCCCAGCAGCAGCCCGGCGATGCCGATCGGCACGTTCGGCCCCAGGTAGTCCGGCCCGACCGCGGCCGCGAGCGGTACGCCGAGGAAGTAGGCCCCGATCGCGAGCGCGAGCGCGATCAGGAGCGCCGTCGGGATGTTGAGCACCTGGTCGACCTCGCGGCGCGTGTACAGGCCGGCCGGCGCGACCTTGCGCAGCAGCCAGGGCACGATGATCGGCTTCGTGATCAGGTTGACGAGCGCCACGCCGTACAAGTGGCCGGAATCGAAGCGCAGCCCGAGCAGGGCGGCGGACGCCGCGAGCAGCAGCGACTGGGCGATGAACAGCAGCAGGCAGCCGCGCGCCTGGCGCATGGCGACGATGCCGAAGCTCGCGAGCAGGAACAGCCCCGCCGCGAGCGCGTTCAGGTTCTCCACCAGCAGGCGGGCGCCCTCGCTCATGGCGCTCACGCGGCAAACACCTGCGCGATCATCGCCGCCACCGAGGTGATGAACGCGGCGCCGAGGAACTCGGTGATGCGGAACAGCCGCAGCTTGGCGAGCGAGGACTCGATCACCACCAGCACCAGCACCAGGCCGAAGACCTTGAGCAGCACGAGCGGGATCGCGAGCAGCACGGCGCCGACGCTGTGCTCGGCCGCCAGCCCCCACGGCGCCACCAGCACGTTGAGGAAGATGCACAGCAGGACGAGGAACTTCATCTGCCCGCCCCACTTCATGAGCGCGAAGCCGCGCCCGGAGTATTCCAGCGACTTCGACTCGTCGATCATCGCCAGCTCGAAGTGGCCGGTGGGGCTGTCGACCGGGATGCGCCCGCCCTCGGCGAGGATCAGCATCAGGAACGCGAGCACGAGCAGCACGTGCGAGGGCGCGAAGAAGTTGGCGATCGGCGTCACCCACTTCTGCTGCACGATGTAGGGAATCGTCGAGCCGGCGACGAACGAGACCGTGAAGAACACGATCATGAAGACGGGCTCCGCGAGGAACCCGACCATGCGGGTGCGGCTGGCGCCGATCGGGCCGTAGGGATTGCCGGTGTCGATCGCGGCCAGCGTCGCGAAGAAGCCCGCGAGCGCGAGCACGAAGCCGCCGCCGAGCATGTCGCCCATGAACGCGAAGAAGAGCGGGTAGCTCGTCAGCACCGGGATCAGCAGCGCGACGAAGATCGGCGCGACGAAGACGAGGTACGGCGTGAAGCGAAAGATCCACGAGCTGTCCTCGGACACGATCTCGTCCTTGTGGAACAGCTTCCAGAGGTCGCGGTAGGGCTGGAACACGCTCGGCCCGCGCTTGGACTGCAGCATCTCCTTCAGCCGCGAGGTGACGCCGGAAACGAGCGGCGCGAACGCCATCACGACGAGCACCTGCAGCAGATTGAACAGGATCCGCTCGGTCACGCGCGCTGCCTTCCGCCCTTCGTTCTTCTTGCGTACATCGCGTCGGAAGAGGCCACAAAAAATGCCTACGGGGCCCGCCCCTCGGGACAGGTCGCGTAGGCATCATCAGCCTTGCGGCGGTTCATGTCGGGAGAATGCCATCTCCCTGCTGCGCCCGTATGGTCGGGCAGAAATCGCGGCCCGTCAACCGTCCCCGTCCAGCGCGCCGAATTCGCCCTGCGCCATCGAATAGAAGATGTGGATCTTCTCGCGCCGGACGAGATCGAGCAGCCGCTTCGCCTCCTCCGCCGTCACGATGAACTCGACCTTGATCGTGAGGTCGCCCGCGAGCTCGAAGAAGTGCTGCTCGTGCAGCACGCCGTGCCGGCCGTAGCCCGCGATGGCGCGGAACGCCGAGCCGCCGTGAATGCCCATCTTCCTCGCCTGCTCGAGCAGCCACTCGTAGAGCAGGACGTGATGGTGCTTGCGGTTCTCGTGGACGTAGAAGTGCAGGTATGCGCCGTTCGGCGTCATGCCGCCGCCCTCGCCACCAGCCGGATGGCGCCGATTCCGAGCAACGTGGCGCACACCGAGCCCGTCACGTGCACGGTGACGATCGCCACGCACCACGCGTACTGCTCGCGCAGGATCAGCGTGACGGTCTCGGCCGAAAACGTCGAGAACGTGGTCAGCGCGCCGAGGAATCCGGTCATGAACATCAGCCGCGCCGCCGGCGGCAGGGCGTCGAACTGCGAGATCATGCCCATGGCGACGCCCATCAGGAAACCGCCGAGCAGGTTCGCGCTCAGCGTGCCGAGCGGCAGCGTCGGGAACACCGGATTGAGCAGGGCCCCCAGGCCCCAGCGCGCCCAGGCGCCGAGCGCGGCGCCGATGCCGACCGCGGCGATCGCGCCCGCGCTCACCGCCAGCGCTCCGCGGCCTGGTCGTCGGCCGCGCGCGCCTCGACCCAGCCCGCGGCCTCCTTCTTCCAGAACGGCGCCCTCGTCTTCAGGTAGTCCATGATGAACTCGCAGGCCTCGAATGCCTCGCCCCGGTGCGCGCCCGCCACGACGACCAGCACGATCTGGTCGGTGGGCTCGAGCCTGCCGTAGCGGTGGATCACGGTGCACTCGAGCACCTTCCAGCGCGCGCGCGCCTCGTCCACGATGCCGCGAAGCGCCTTCTCGGTCATGCCCGGATAGTGCTCGAGCGTCATGCCGATCTCGCGCACCACGCCGACGAAGCTCGCGACCGCGCCGACCTTCGGGTCGCGCGAGAGGGCGCGGATCTCGGCGCCCGCGTCGAAGTCCTCGCGCTGGACCGCGACCTTCATCCGCCAGTCACCGGGGGAAAGAACGCGACCTCGTCGCCGCCCTTGAGCGCCGCGGTGGGCGGCGCCATGTCCTGGTTGACCGCGGCCCGCACCAGCTTGCCGTCGGCGAGCGCGAGCTGCCAGGCGCCGCCGCGGGTGCGCAGGTGCGACCGGAGCGCCGCCACCGTGCCCACGCCCGCGGGGAGCTCGATCTCCTCGGCGCCGGTGCCGAGCTGCTCGCGCAGCGCGGCGAAATAGAGGACCTTCACCTTCATCCGTAGAACTCCGCGTAGGGGAGGAACCGCACCCTGTCTCCCTTCCGGATCGCATGGTTGGGGGGGTTGTCGACCAGGCCGTCGGCCCAGGCCGTGGAGGTCATCACCGCCGAGTCCTGCGTGGGATAGATGTCCAGGCCCCCGCCCGCGTTCCATTTTACGCGCAGGAACTCGCGCCGCGGGTCGGGCTCGGGCCAGTCGAAGTCGGCGCGCGCGGCGATCGCGCGCGGCGCGACCGCGGCGATGCCCTGGGTCTTGAGCAGGAACGGGCGCACGAAGACGAGGAAGGTCACGAACGAGGACACGGGGTTCCCCGGCAGGCCGATGAAGGCCGCCTGCCCCACGCGGCCGAACGCGAGCGGCCGGCCCGGCTTCATCGCGATCTTCCACATCAGGAGCGACCCTTCCGCCTCGACCGCGGGCTTGACGTAGTCCGCGTCGCCGACCGAGACGCCGCCCGAGGTGACGATGACGTCGCACTCCGCGGCCGCCCGCCTCAGCACCGCGCGCGTCGCCTCGAGCGAATCGGGCACGATGCCGTAGTCGCGCACCTCGCAGCCGAAGGCCGCCGCGAGCCCGTTCAGCGTGAAGCGGTTGGAGTTGTAGATGCGCCCCGGCGGCAGCGGGTCGCCGGGCATCACGAGCTCGTCGCCGGTGAAGAACAGGCCCATGCGCACGCGCCGGAGGACCGGCAGCCGCGCGATGCCGACCGAGGCCGCGAGCCCGGTGTCCTGCGGCCGCAGGCGAATCCCGGCCGCGAGCACCTGCGCGCCCTTGGCGATGTCGCTCGCGCGGCGGCGGATCCAGGCGTCCTTCCCCGGCACCTTCTTCACCACGACCGCGTCGCCGTCGGCGGCGCAGAACTCCTGCATCACGATCGCGTCCGCGCCCGGCGGGATCGGCGCGCCGGTGAAGATGCGCGCCGCGGTGCCCGGCGCGAGCGCCTGGCCGACCGCGCCGGCCTGGATGCGCTGCGCGACTTTCAGCTTCGTATCCGGCGCCTTCACGTCCGCGGTGCGCACCGCGTAGCCGTCCATCGCGCTGTTGTCCATCGGCGGCACGTCCATCGTCGAGGCCTGGGCCTGCGCGAGCACTCGCCCTGCGGCCTCGAGCGTGGGCACATCCTCGACCTCGGCGACCGGCCGCGCGCCGGCGAGCAGCACCTCGAGCGCCTCGTCGACCGAAAGCAGTCCCTTGTTCACGCGAGCTCCAGGTGCCCGAGGATGAACGACGCGATGCGCGCGTCGTCGTTTATGTCGAGCAGCGGCAGCTTCGTGTCCACCTTCGCGTCGCTCGCCACCGCGACGATGTGCGGGTCCTGCGGATGGAGCAGCCCCTCGCCGGTCTCGGCGCGCCAGACCTCGAGCTTCGGGATCGGGGCGTGCTTGAAGCCCTCGACGATCAGCAGGTCGCAGGGCGAGAGGCGCTTCACCTGCTCGTCGAACGAGGGCTCCTGCGCGCCGCGCAGCTCGTGCATCAGCGCCCAGCGCCGCGAGGAGGTGACGAGCACCTCGCTCGCGCCCGCGTGGCGGTGTCGGTACGAGTCCTTGCCCGGCTGGTCGACGTCGAACGTGTGGTGCGCGTGCTTGATCAGCGAGACGCGCAGGCCCCGCGCCGCAAAGCGCGGGATCAGCTTTTCGATCAGCGTGGTCTTGCCGCTGCCGGACCAGCCGGCGAAGCCGAAGGTCTTCATGCAGGGCGGGATTCTACCGCCCGGGAGGTGCTATTTCCCGATGATGACCTCGGACGCCTTGATGATGGCGTAGGCCTGGTCGCCGACCTTGAGCTTGAGGTCGCGTGCCGCCTCCATCGTGATCGACGAGGTGATGACCGCGCCCTTTGCGATCTGGATCTTCACGTTCGCCGTCGTGACGCCCTTCTTGACCGCCACGACCTTGCCGGGAAAAACGTTCCTTGCGCTGAGCTTCATTGCCTCTCTCCTTTCAGTCCGTGAGGCGGCCGTCCTCGAGCCGCAGCGGCGCGACGCCCTCGAGCTCGATGATCTCGCGATCATGGCACGCCACCACAACCGTGCGCCGCTCGTCGCGCAGCTGCGCGAGCAGCGCGAGCGTCTGCGCGCGGCCCTCCTTGTCGAGGTTGCTGGTCGGCTCGTCGAGCAGCAGGAGATCCGGGTGAAGGGCCCTTGCGCGCGCGAGCGCCGCGCGCTGCTTCTCGCCGCCCGAGAGGCTGGCCGGGGGCGTCGAGCGCCGCGCGTCGAGGCCGGCCCACGCGATCGCGTCCTCCACCCGCCGCCGGCGCTCCCCGGCAGGCAGGCCGCGGCACTTCAGCCCGTACTCCAGGTTGTGCCGCAGGCTGGTGTGGAAGAGGTAGGGATGCTGGTGCACGTAGACCGCCGCGCCGCTCAGGCGCAGCTCGCCCGCGTCCGCCCGATCCAGCCCGGCGATGATGCGCAACAGCGTCGTCTTGCCGCTGCCGTTGGGCCCCGTCAGCACGTAGGTGCGTCCCGACGCGATCTCGAGGCGCGCGATGTCGAACAGCGGCCGCGGGCCGAAGGCCTTGCGCAGGCCGGTCGCGAGCACGATCGGCGCGCTCACCGCAGCCCCCCCTTGCCCTGCAGCAGCGCAAGGGCGATGTTGACGCCGAGCGCGACCGCCATCAGCACCAGCCCGAGCGCGATGCCCTGCGCGAAGTCGCCCTTGCTGGTCTCCAGCGCGATCGCCGTGGGGATATTGCGCGTCAGGCCCTCGATGTTGCCGCCGACCATGATCGCGCAGCCGACTTCCGAGATCACGCGGCCGAAGCCGTTGACCACGGCCGCGAGCACGCCGAAGCGCACCTCGAGCAGCGTGGTGAGCGAGGCGCGCAGGCGCCCCGCGCCCAGGCAGCGCGCCGTCTCGTACACGCGCGGGTCGGCCCCCTGCACCGCCGAGATCGTGAACACGACCAGGATCGGCAGCGCAATCATCATGTAGCCGAAGATGATCGCCGTGGGCGTGAACAGCAGCTGCCAGCTGCCGAACGGGCCGCGCCGCGACAGCAGCAGGTAGATCAGCAGCCCGATCACCACCGTCGGGAACGACAGCAGCGCCTGCACCAGCACGACGATCGCGCGCTGGCCCGGGAAGCGGCGCTTCGCGAGCAGGAACCCCAGCGCGATCGAGGGCGGCGAGACGATCGCGATCGAGACCACCGCCGTCCACAGCGAGAGCCAGATCGCCTGCAGGAGCCGGGGGTCGCCCGCCGCGAGCAGCTCGAACGCGCGGCGCGTCGGCTCCAGCAGGTCCATCTACTTCTTGTAGTCGGGGAAGAAGAGCTGGGCGCCCTTGGGCTTGTACTGCGCGATCGCGTGCTGGCCTTCGTCCGAGGTCAGCCATTCGATGAACTGCATCGCGCCGTCGTAGTTCACGCCCGGGTACTTCTTCGGGTTGACCGCGATTACCCCATAGGGATTGAGCAGGTCCTTCGCGCCCTCGACCATGATCTCGAGGCCGGTCTTGTCCTTGTAGGTCGCGTAGGTCGCGCGGTCGGTCAGCGTGTAGCCCTGCTTCTCGGCGGTGACCGTCAGCGTCTGGCCCATGCCCTGGCCGATCGCGAGGTAGCCCGGGCCCTTGGGGTCGACGCCGAGCTTCTTCCAGAAGCCGAGCTCCTTCTTGTTGGTTCCGGAGTCGTCGCCGCGCGAGACGAAGATCGCGCCCTTGTCCTTGATCGTCTTCAGCGCCGCGAGCGGGTCCTTCATGCCGCGGATGCCCGCCGGGTCCGAGTGCGGCCCGACGATGACGAAGTCGTTGTACATCAGGTCGCGGCGGTTCACGCCGAAGCCCTCGGCGACGAACTTGTCCTCGGCCGCGCGCGCGTGGACCATCAGCACGTCGGCGTCGCCGTTCTCGCCCAGCTTGATCGCCGCGCCCGTGCCGACGGCGACGTAGCGCACCTTGCAGCCGCACTTCACCTCGTACAGCGGCAGCAGGTAGTGCAGCAGCCCGGAGTTGTCGGTGCTGGTGGTGGTGGCCATGCGCAGGTCCTTGGCCGCCGCCGGCATCGTGATTCCGAGCGCCAGCGCGAAGACGAACGCGAGCTTCTTCAGTGTTTGCATGGGGGAGTCTCCTTGGCCGCCGGATGCCGGCGTTGGAGTCGATGCTAACGGCTGATAATGTGCGGCCAAATATGAAGCGCGGTGCATAATCCAGATCAAGGGGCCCGCCGAGGCCCGTCACGTACACTCGAAAGCGTGATCAAGCTCACCCTGCAGTACGAGTGGGAGCCCGCGCCCGGTCAGGGCACGGTGCTCGACGCGATGCTGTTCCGCGTGCTGCGCGCAATCCACGAGACGGGATCGATCGCGGCTGCCGCGCGCCGCGTCGACATGTCCTACCGCTACGTCTGGGGCCTCACGGGAAAGTGGGAAAAGCACCTCGGCCGGCCGCTCGTCGTTCTGCAGCAAGGCCGCGGCGCGAGCCTGACGGAGTTCGGCGAGAAGCTGCTGTGGGCGCAGCGCCTGGTGGCCGCGCGCCTGACCCCGGACCTGGAGAGCGTGCGCCAGGAGATTGAGCGCGCGCTCACCGAGTCGACCGAGGGCGGCGGCGAGCGCCTCTCGGTCTGCGCGAGCCACGACCTCGCCCTTGCCCAGCTCCGCGACCGCCTCGCGCAGCGGCCCGGGCTCAAGCTCGACGTGCGCTTCCAGGGCAGCCTCGAGTCGCTGGGCGCGCTCGCACGCGACCAGTGCGCGCTGGCGGGCTTCCACGTCGCCGAAGGGCTCGAGGACGCGGCCAGGGCGCAGTTCCGCGAGCTGCTCGAACCGGGCGAGCACGTGGTCGCGGGCTTCGCGACGCGCACCCAGGGCCTGATGCTCGCGCAGGGCAACCCGAAGGGCGTCGCGAGCCTCGCCGACCTGGCGCGTGCGGGCGTGCGCTTCGTCAACCGCCAGCGCGGCTCGGGCAGCCGCATCGAGTTCGACCAGCTCCTTTCGGGCGCCGGCATCGAGGCGGCCGCCATCGACGGCTACCAGAACGAGGAGTTCACCCACCTCGCGGTGGCGGCCACGATCGCCGGCGGGCGTGCCGACGCCGGCTACGGGATCAAGGCGGCCGCCGCCGAGTACGGCCTGGACTACCTGCCGCTGCTCACCGAGCGCTACTACTTCGCCTGCCGGCGTGACGCCCTCGAGCAGCCTCTGGTGCAGGCGTTCCTCGCCGCGCTGCGCAGCCCAGAGTTGCGCGAGATCCTCGGCCGCCTGGCCGGCTACGGCACCGGCATCACCGGCCAGGTCTTCGCGGTCGGCGATGCGCTCCCGGGAGCGCGCGCGGCGCGCACGGCGCCGCGCGGCGCCGGCCATGGCGCAAAGGCCCGCTGACGCCGCGGCGGCCCCGGCGGCCGCGCCCCCCGCCGCCGGCAACCGCTACGACCGCGCCGAGTGGGCGGGCGCGTTCGGCGACCTCGGCACGCTGCTGCCGTTCGTGCTCGCCTATATCGCGGTGGTGAAGGTCGATCCCGCGGGCCTGCTGCTCGGCTTCGGCGCCTGCATGATCGCGGTGGGCCTGTACTACCGCACGCCGGTGCCGGTGCAGCCGATGAAGGCGATCGGCGCGGTGGCGGCCACGCAGGCGGCGCAGACCGCGACCATCACCGCCTCGACGGTGGCCGCGGGCGGGCTCGCGACCGGGGTGTTCTGGCTGCTCCTGGGCGCGACCGGACTCACGCAGCGCGCCGCGCGCATCGTGCCGCGCCCGATCACCACGGGCGTGATCCTGGGCCTGGGCTTCGCCTTCATGCTGCAGGGGACGAAGATGATGGCCGGGGGCTGGATCGTCGCCGCGGCGGCGATGGCGATCGCGCTGCTGCTGCTCGCGAACCGCCGCGTGCCCGCGATGTTCGTGCTGCTCGTCTTCGGCGCCGGCGCCGCGCTGCTGGCCGACCCGACGCTCGCGCGCGAGCTCTCGCGCGTCGAGCTTTCGTTCCGGCTGCCGTCCTTCGCGCTGCGCTCGCTCAGCTGGCACGACGCCTTCGTCGGCGTCGTGTTCCTCGCGCTGCCGCAGCTGCCGCTCACGTTCGGCAACGCGATCCTCGCGCTGAAGGAGGAGAACAACCGCCTGTTCCCGGCGCGGCCCGTGAGCGAGGGGCGGCTGTCGCTCTCGACCGGCCTGATGAACCTGTTCGGCGCGGCCGCGGGCGGCGTGCCGATGTGCCACGGCGCCGGCGGCATGGCGGGCCACGTGCGCTTCGGCGCCCGCACCGGCGGCGCGGTCGTGATCCTCGGCGCGATCCTGTGCGCGCTCGGCCTGTTCTTCGCCGATTCCATCGTGACGCTGCTCAGGCTATTTCCCGGGCCGGTGCTCGGCGTCGTGCTGTTCCTCACCGGCGCGCAGCTCTCGCTCGGCTCGTGCGAGCTCGGCAAGTCCAAGGACGAGCGCTTCGCGGCGCTGGTCACGGCCGGCTGCGCGGTGTGGAACGTGGGCCTCGGCTTCGCGCTCGGGTGGCTGGTGCTCGCCGGGCTGCGGCGCGGGTGGGTCAGGCTTTGAAGGCCTCGCGCGCCGGACTCAACCTGCGCCTCACGCTGGGCCGCGCCCTGTTCGGCCCGGGCAAGGCGGCGCTGCTCGAGGGTATCCGCGATTCGGGCTCGATCGCGCGCGCCGGGCGCGCGATGGGCATGAGCTATACGCGCGCCTGGGGCCTGGTGCAGGCGATGAACCGGGAATTCCGCGCGCCGCTCGTCGCCTCGGCCAAGGGCGGCGCCGCGCGCGGCGGCGCGACGCTCACGGCGCTGGGCGCGCGGGTGCTCGAGCGCTACCGCGCGCTCGAGCGGCGCGCATCGCGCGCCGCGGCGGGAGATCTCGCCTACCTGCGCCGTCAGTCGCGCTGAGTCCGGCTCATCGCTGCCTATTGAACGCGGGCGCCGCTTTCGATATCTTCACCTGAACATATCGGGAGTCCGCATGCTTCGCGCCCTCGCCCTCGCCGCCGCCTTCGCCGCCTGCGCCGCCCACGCCCAGCCCGTCGTCGTCTTCGCCGCCGCGAGCCTGAAGGACGCGCTCGACGAGGCGGCCGCGCGCGCGCCCGTCGCCGCGGTGGTGTCCTACGCCTCGAGCTCCACGCTCGCCAAGCAGATCGCGAACGGCGCCCCGGCCGAGATCTTCATCTCTGCCGACCTGAAGTGGATGGATTACCTCGAGCAGCGCGATCGCCTGCGCAAGGGCTCGCGCCTCAACCTGCTCGGCAACAAGCTGGTGCTGGTCGCGCCCGCGGCGAGCACGGTCCAGGCGAAGGTGGAGGTCGGATTGCCGCTCGCGAATTTGCTCGGACCGAACGGCCGGCTCGCGCTCGGCGACCCGACGCACGTGCCCGCCGGCCTCTATGCCAAGGCGGCGCTCGAATCCCTGGGCGTCTGGGACAGCGTCAAGGCGAGGCTCGCGCCCGCCGAGAACGTGCGCGCCGCGCTCGCGCTCGTCGCGCGCGGCGAGGCGCCGCTCGGCGTGGTCTATGCCACCGACGCCGCCGCCGAGCCGAAGGTACGCGTGGTCGGCGCCTTCCCCGAGAGCTCGCACCCGCCGATCATCTACCCGGTCGCGATCACGCGGGCGGCCAAGGGGGAGCGCGCGGACCGGTTCCTCGAGTTCCTGGGCTCGCGCACGGCGCGCGGGATCTTCGAGAAGTACGGCTTCACGCCGCTAAACTGACGGAGTGCCGCTCTCCGCCGAAGAGCTCGACGTCGTTCGCCTCAGCCTCAAGGTCGCGGCCTGGGGCACGCTCGCGAGCCTGCCGGTGGCGCTCGCGCTCGCGTTCGTGCTCGGACGGCTGCGGTTCCCGGGCAAGACGCTGCTCGACGGCATCGTCAGCCTGCCGCTGGTGCTGCCGCCGGTAGTCACGGGCTACTTCCTGCTCGTCGGCTTCGGCACGCAGGGGCCGATCGGCGCCTTTCTCGAGCGGCACTTCGGGCTGGTGTTCGCGTTCCGCTGGACGGGCGCGGCGCTCGCGAGCGCGATCATGGGACTGCCGCTCGCGGTGCGCGCGATGCGCCAGGCCGTGGAAGGCGTGGACGCGCGACTGGAGGCCGCCGCCGCGACGCTCGGGGCGAACCGCGCCTGGGTCTTCCTGACCGTGACGCTGCCCCTCGTGATGCCGGGCATCGTCAACGGGCTGCTGCTGTCCTTCGCCCGCAGCCTCGGCGAGTTCGGCGCGACCGTGACCTTCGTCTCCAACATCCCGGGCGAGACGCGCACGATCCCGCTCGCGATCTACACCTATACGCAGGTGCCGAGCGGCGACGCGCAGGCGCTGCGGCTGTGCTTCGTCTCGATCGCGCTGTCGCTCGCCGCGCTCGTCGCCTCGGAGCTGCTGCTGCGCGCCACGCGCCGGCGGATCCTCGGATGAGGCTCGAGCTCGACATCGGCCTGACGCTGGGGACCTTCGCGCTCGAGGCGAAGCTCGAGAGCGATGCCGGGGTCACTGCGCTCTTCGGCCGCTCGGGCTCGGGCAAGACCACGATCCTGAATGCCGTCGCCGGTCTGGTCCGCCCGCGGCGCGGGCGCATCCGGCTCGACGGCGCGACGTTCTTCGACGACGCGCAAGGCATCCACCTGCCCCCGCAGCGCCGGCGGGTGGGTTACGTGTTCCAGGAGGGCCGGCTGCTGCCGCACCTCACGGTGCGCCAGAACCTGCTCTACGGGCGCTTCTTCACCCCCGCCGCGGAGCGGCGCGCCGAGCTCGACCCGGTCGTCGCGATGCTCGACCTCGCGCCGCTGCTGCCGCGCCGGCCGCACGACCTCTCGGGCGGCGAGAAGCAGCGCGTCGCGATCGGCCGCGCGCTGCTCGCCAGCCCGCGGCTGCTGCTGATGGACGAGCCGCTCGCGTCGCTCGATGCGGGCCGCAAGGGCGAGATCCTGTACTACATCGAGCGCCTGCGCGACGAGACCCGGATCCCGATCGTCTACGTCAGCCACGCCATCGACGAGGTGGTGCGCCTCGCCGACACGGTCGCGCTCGTCTCCGAGGGACGCATTCGCGCGACCGGGCCCGTGGCCGAGATGGCCGGGCGCCTGGAGCTGAGGCCCTATCTCGGGCGCTTCGAGGGCGGCGCGGTGATCGAGGCGACGGTCGCCGGCCAGGACCTCGACATGGGCCTCGCGCGGCTCGTTTTCCCCGGCGGCGAGCTCTACGCGCCGGACGTCGACGCCCTGCCCGGCGCCTCGGTGCGCGTGCGCATCCGCGCGCGCGACGTCGCGCTCGCCCTGTCGAAGCCCGAGGATGCCTCGTTCCTGAACGTCCTCGCGGGCACCGTGACGGCGATCGGCGACGGCGTCGGGGCGAGTGTCGACGTGCAGGTCGCCGTGGGCGGCACGCCGCTGATCGCGCGCATCACGCGCAAGTCGCGCGCCGCGCTGGGCCTCGCGCCCGGCAAGCCCGTGTACGCGCTGGTCAAGGCGGTCGCCATCGACCGGCACAGCGTCGGCTACGCGTAAGCTAGACTGCCTTCCTTTCGAGGAGGAGCGCGCATGGCCGCCTACGTCATCGCCGAGGTCGAGGTCACCGACCCGGCCGCGTTCGAGGAATACCGCAAGCAGGTGCCCGCCACGATCGCGAAGTACGGCGGCAAGTACCTCGCCCGCGGCGGCTCGACCGAGACGCGCGAGGGCGACTGGCGCCCGAAGCGCCTCGTGATCCTCGAGTTCGCATCGATGGACCAGGCGCGCCGCTGGTACGACTCGCCCGAATACGCGCCCGTGCTCGCGATGCGCCTGAAGGCGGCGCGCACGAAGCTGCTCTTCGCCGACGGTCTCTAGTTCTCCGGCACCGCGCGGATCACGCCGCAGGCGATCCGCGGGCCCGAGTTGCCGTCGGGCTGCGTGCGGTAGTCGTCGGGCCGGGCGTGCACCACGACGCTGCGGCCGAGGATGTTCGCCGGCCCGTCGGCCAGCGTGATGATGTCGAGCGAGACGTCGAGGTCCGCCCGCCCCTGCGCGTCGGCCTGCAGCGCCGGCATGTCGCCGGCGTGCCGCTCCGGCGTGCTGTAGTGGGCGTGCGGCTTGCCGAAGGGATTGAAGTCGCCCTTGGCGCTCGCGGCGTCGGGCGCGCTGCAGTCGCCGACCTCGTGGATGTGGAACGCGTGCTCGCGCCCGGGCGCGAGCCCGCTCACCACCGCGTGCACGTGCACGCGGTCGCCGACCTGGACGAAAGTGACCGTGCCGGTCGCCGAATGGCTCCGCGTCGGGCGCAGCTCCGCGACGGCGCGGCCGGGCGGCGTGCTGAACAGCGCGCAGCCGCCGGCGACAATGGCGAGGAGAAAGACGGCGGGGAATGCGGCGATCCGCATTCCCCGGACTCTACCCTACTTCTTCTTCGCGGCCTTGCCGGCCATGGCCGGCTTCTCGACGATGCCCTTGTTCTTCTTGTAGTTGGCGACCGCGCGATCCTGAGCCTTGGCGAGCTCGGCCGCGTCCTTCGCCTTCGCCTCGTCCGCCTTCTTCGCATCCGCGGCCTTCTCCGCGTCGGTCTTCGGCGGCGGCGGCGGCAGCTTCGCGTACGCGACGGCGATCGTACCGGCCAGCCAGGCGCCGGCGAGCGCGAGCAGGACCTTCTTCATGGCTTCTCCTCCTGATGGGGTGCGCCCGCCGGGACCGCGCCGCCCGCGGCGCCGCGCCCGCCGGACTTCATTTCCTGGTACCACAGCTCGTGGTGCTCCCTGGCCCACGTCTCGTCGACGGTGCCGTTGCGCATCGCCTCGTAGGCGCCTTCCACGCCCAGCGTGCCCATGTAGATGTGGCCGAGCGACAGCGCCATCAGGATGAGCGCCGCGCCGGCGTGCCAGACCCAGGTCTCCTGCATCATCGCGCGCGTCTGCTCGAAGTTCGGGAACAGCAGGATCAGGCCCGAGACGCTGACGACGATGCCGCAGGCGACCACGCCGACCCAGAACCAGCCCTTCTCGCCGCCGTTGAACTTGCCCGAGGGCACGTGCGCGCCGGTGAACAGCCCCCCCGCGCGCGCGAACCAGTCGAAGTCCGCCAGCCGCGGCAGGTTGTCCTTGATGTAGAGGACGATCATCGCCAGCAGCCCGAGGATGAACAGCGGCCCGATGAAGTTGTGCAGGTTCTTCAGCATCGCGGTCAGCCAGGCGAACAGCGTGTAGCCGATGATCGGCAGCAGGACGTACTTGCCGAACAGCATCGTCAGCCCCGACACCGCCATCACGACGAACGAGATGGCGACGGTCCAGTGCGTCACGCGCTCGGCGGCATTGAAGCGCTGCATGCGCCGCCCCGAGGCCTTCTCCCGCAACTTGAGCGCGCCCTTGGCCGCGTAGAACGCCGCGATGGCGAGGAACACCAGGATCAGCAGCCACCCGCCGTACACGGTCGCCGGGCCGTTGCGGATCTGGCGCCAGGTCTCGCCGCCGGACTGGACCAGCACGCCGCGCTCGACGCCCGGCAGGCTGGTGTAGCCCTGGTTGCCCGAGCGCACCTCGCGCCAGACCGGTGCGTTATTGCCCGGCTGCTCTACGCGCCGTTGCTGCTGCTGCTCGGCGGGCGACTGCGCGAGCGCCGAGCCGGCAGCCCCCAGCAGGGCCGCGGCAAGCAGCCCGGCCGCGGTGAAGCGGTTCATCCTCAGCATGATTCCTCCGTGTCCCGGGCGCGGGTCGGCGCCCGCCTACGGGTGCTCGATTCGCTGGTACTCGTTCTGCGAAACGTTGCGTGCATTGATGGCCGACTCCCAGCTCGTCCGGTCGCCCTTCGTCCAGGTGCTGCCTCGCAGGGCAGCACTGGCCGGGGAGTCGTCCCATGGGCGCGTATCGGGCTTGCCCTGGTACTTGCCCTGCTTGTACACGGTGACCTGCGCCTGCTCCCCGCAGCCCGCCGCCAGCGCCGCCGCCAGCAGCGCCGCGCCCAGCAACGCGGCCCTCACGACTTGCTCCCGGACGCGGGCGGCTGCGCCCCCGCCTTGCCCGGCCCGTAGGCCGTGCCCCAGCCCCAGACCTCGGAGCCCTTGCCGCGGCGCAGGACGCGCTCGCGGTAGATGTCCGCGATCTGGTCGCCGTCGCCCCCGAGCAGCGCCTTGGTCGAGCACATCTCGGCGCAGGCCGGGAGCTTGCCCTCGGCCAGCCGGTTGCGGCCGTATTTCTTGAACTCGGCCTCGGAGCGGTCGGGCTCCGGGCCGCCGGCGCAGAACGTGCACTTGTCCATCTTGCCGCGCAGGCCGAAGGCGCCCGCCTGCGGGAACTGCGGCGCGCCGAACGGGCAGGCGTAGAAGCAGTAGCCGCAGCCGATGCACAGGTCCTTGTCGTGCAGCACCACGCCGTCGTCGGTGCGATAGAAGCAGTCCACCGGGCAGACCGCCATGCATGGCGCGTCAGAGCAGTGCATGCAGGCGACCGAGATCGACTTCTCGGCGCCCGCCACGCCGTCGTTGATGGTCACGACCCGGCGCCGGTTCACGCCCCAGGGAATCTCGTTCTCCTGCTTGCACGCGGTGACGCAGCCGTTACACTCGATGCAGCGCTCGGCATCGCACAGGAACTTCATTCTCGCCATGGCGTTCTCCTTATGCCTTCGCGACCTGACAGAGCGTCGTCTTGGTTTCCTGCATCATCGTGACGCGGTCGTAGCCGTAGGTCGTCGCGGTGTTGACCGCCTCGCCGCGCACGATGGGCGCCGCGCCCTCCGGGTAGTAGCCCAGCATGTCCTCGCCCTGCCACCAGCCCGAGAAGTGGAACGGGATGAAGCAGGTGTCCGCGCCGACGCGCTCGGTGACCTGCGCCTTCACCTTCAGCCGCGCGCCGTTCGGCGTGCTCACCCACACGTACTCGCCGTCCCGGATGCCGCGGTCGGCGGCCGCCTTCGGGTTGATCTCGACGAAGTTGCTCTGCTGCAGCTCGGCGAGATAGGGGTTCGAGCGCGTCTCCTCGCCGCCGCCCTCGTACTCGACCAGCCGCCCGGAGGTCAGGATCAGCGGGAACTTCTCGGCCGCCTTGTCGGCCACGGCCTTCTGCTGCACCGACTTGAACATCGTCGGCAGCCGCCACATCACCTTGACGTCGTCGTGGGTCGGGTACTTCTCGACCAGGTCCGGACGCGGGCTGTACAGCGGCTCGCGGTGCTGCGGGATGCCGTCGGGGAAGTTCCAGACCACCGCGCGCGCCTTGGCGTTGCCGAACGGGCTGCAGCCGTGCTTCATCGCCACGCGCTGGATGCCGCCGGAGAGGTCGTTGGTCCACAGCTTGCCCTCGGCCGCCGTCTTCTCCTCGTCGGTCAGCTCGTCCCACCAGCCGAGCTTCTTCAGCAGCACGTGGTCGAACTGCGGGTAGCCGGTGGTGATGTCGCTGCCCTTCGAGGCGACGCCGTCCTCGGCCAGCAGGTTGACGCCGTCCTTCTCGATCCCGAACAGCGCGCGGAACGTGTGGCCGCCGTCCATCACGTGCTTGTGCGTGTCGTACAGCAGCGGCGTGCCGGGATGCTTGATCGCCGCGGTGCCGTAGCACGGCCAGGGCAGGCCGAAGTAGTCGCCGGTGAGGTCGTACCCGGTCTTGGCGTCCTTGCCGCCCTTCGCGCGCGTGGTCTTGATGTCGAACACGTGCATGTTGCGCATGTGCGCCTGCAGCCGCTCGGGCGACTGGCCGGTATAGCCGATCGTCCAGCAGCCCTTGTTGATCTCGTTGCGCAGCACGTCCTCCATCGAGGGCTCGTCCATGCCGCCCTTGCCTTTCACCAGGCGGATGTTCTGCTTGCCGTCCTTCTTGCCGAGGAACTGGTCGGCGAAGCCGAGCTTCTGCGCGAGCTGGTACATGATCATCTGGTCGGTGCGCGAGTCGAACAGCGGCTCGATCACCTTCTCGCGCCACTGCAGCGAGCGGTTGGACGCGGTCACCGAGCCCTCGGTCTCGAACTGCGTCGCGGCCGGCAGCAGGTAGGCCCCGTCCTTGCGCACCTTCGCGAACATCGCGGCGCTCGCCGACGGATACGGGTCGATGACCACCAGCAGGTCGATCTTCTTCATCGCCTCGAGCATCTCGAGCCCGCGGCTCTGCGAGTTCGGCGCGTGGCCCCAGTAGATGACCGCGCGCAGGTTCGCGTCCTGATCGATGGCGTCGGTCTTCTCGAGCACGCCGTCGATCCAGCGCGACACCGTCATCCCGGGCTTCGCCATCATCGCCTCGGAGGCGTACTGCTTCTTCAGCCAGGCCAGGTCGACGTTCCACACCTTCGCCCAGTGCACCCAGGCCCCCGGCACGGCGACCGGGTAGTAGCCGGGCAGCGTGTCCGGATTCGGCCCGACATCGGTCGCGCCCTGCACGTTGTCGTGGCCGCGGTAGACGTTGCAGCCGCCGCCGGAGCGGCCGACGTTGCCGAGCGCGAGCATCAGGATGTTGCTCGCCCGCACGATCGCGTTGGCGTTGTTGTGCTGCGTCTGGCCCATCGCCCAGATCACGAACCCCGGGCGGTTCTCGGCCAGCGTCTTCGCGACCGCGTGCACCTGCTCCTCGGGAACGCCGGTGACGTCGGCGACCTTGTCCGGCGTCCACTTCGCCATCACCTCTTCCCTGACTTTGTCCATGCCATAGACGCGGTCGTGCAGGTACTGCTTGTCCTCCCAGCCGTTCTTGAACACGTGGTACAGCACGCCGAACAGGAACGCGACGTCGCTGCCCGAGCGGTGGCGCACGTACATGTCGGCCTTCGCCGCGGTGCGCGTGAAGCGCGGGTCGACGACGATCACCTTGCAGCCGTTCTCGCGCGCGTGGATCGTGTGCAGCATCGACACCGGGTGCGCCTCGGCCGCGTTCGACCCGAGGAACATCAGCGACTTCGAGTTCTGCTCGTCGTTGTACGAGTTGGTCATCGCGCCGTAGCCCCAGGTCTGGCCGAGGCCGGCGACGGTGGTCGAATGGCAGATGCGCGCCTGGTGGTCGGTGTTGTTCGTTCCCCAGAGCCGCGCCCACTTGCACAGCAGCTCGGTCTGCTCGTTGTTGTGCTTGGAGGAGCCGACCAGGAACAGCGCGTCCGGGCCGCTCTGCTTGCGGATCTCGAGCAGCTTCTGCGAGATTTCGTCGTAGGCCTGGTCCCACGTCAGCTTCACCCACTTGCCGCCCTCGAGCTTCATCGGGCTCTTCAGCCGGTGCGAGTCGTGCGTCATGCCGTGCTCGCGCACCGAGGCGCCCTTCGCGCAATGCCCGCCCAGGCTGAGCGGGGAGTCGAAGACGGGCTCCTGGCGCACCCAGACGCCGTTCTGCACCACCGCGTCGATCGCGCAGCCGACCGAGCAGTGCGTGCACACGGTGCGCTTGACTTCGACGTTGCCCTCCGGCGCGGCATCGGCGCGCGCCTCGCCGATCATGCTGAACGGCAGGCGCGAGGCGACGGCGCCGGTGCCGAGCGTGATGCCCGAGCGGCGCAGGAAGGCGCGCCGGTCCATCGTCTCCGCCAGCGCGCGCTGCTGGCCACGGGCAAGGTGCGACCGGGACACGGCGCCGGATTCGGCTTTTCTGGTCAGCATGGCGGCTCCCTCAGACCTTGGTGGTGCGGTAGTAGTTGCGCACGTGCGCGGACTCGGCGTAGCCGGCCCCCGAGCGCTTGTCGCCGGTGGCCGCGGAAGCCGCCGGCGCGGGCGTCCTGCGCGCGGCCAGCGCCGCGGCGCCCGCCGCGCCGCCCGCCGTCGCTGCCAAGAGGAAATTCCTGCGGGACTTTCTGGAAACTGCGTCGGACATGTCTGCCTCCTTATCCTTGGCCGCGGGGCGTAGGAATTCTTATGGAAACTGCGCCGACCTTACCCCGATCTGCCCTATGAATCAATGTGCATGGGCAAGAAACCCGAGAAAGCCTCCCAACAGTCCCGCCGCCGGTGATGAGGCGATGCGAGGGCCTCTCATCCGCCGCGTTCAGTCGATGCCGAACGCCTTGTGCTCCACGTCCAGAAAGGCTTGCAGCAGCCTCGCCGGATGAAGATAGAACCTCGCATGCTCGCAAGCACTTACCGCAGCGCAAAATCGCGAGCCGCCCGGCAGCAGGAATTCCTCGAAGAACCGGCGCTGGGCCTCCAGGTCGCCCTTGCGCCCGCCGATCAGCCAGCGCATCGCCTCGCAAACCGCCGCGATGTGGTCTTCGGGATGCGCCGCGTCTTCGCGGCGCGCGAGCCCGAGCTCGGCGAGCCGGCCGCGCAGGCGAGCCAGCGGCAGGTCGCTCTCGGCGTGTCCCAGGTAGGCCGACAGGTAGGGCGTGACCTCCGCCCGGCCGATGCCGACGAAGAGCTGCAGGTGCTCCTCCTCGAGCCGCGCCGGAAACGCCTGGGCGCAGGCCTCGAGGAGTTCCGCCCACGCCTGCGCCAGCACCCGTCCCTCTTCGGTGAGCGACCCGGCGGCGGGCGCCTGCGCCGCCGATTGGCGAAGCTCGCTGAGCAGGTTGCCGTCCGGCGGCGCGTAGAACAACCTCGCGAGCAGGCCGTAGAGGTCGGCGCGCGCCTCGTCCTCGGGCGCGAGCGGCGGGGTGAAATGCAGGGGGGCGGCGTCGCTCACTTGCGGTAGTCGAATATAGTCCGCTCGTCCTTCGCGCTCATCAGGTCGACCACGCGGCAGTCGGCGCACATCTGCAGGCGCCGGAGGCCGCTGCCGCCCGCGAACATCGAATGCCCGCCGACCTTGGCAAGCATCGCGTCGACCATCGCGCGCGTGCCGAAGGGCTTCCCGCAGCGCACGCAGTTGAACGGCTCGGCCTCGTTGAGCGTCACCGCCTCCCGGGCGCGCGCGCCGAGCAGCAGCCGCGGCACGAGACGGATGGCATCCTCCGGACAGGTGTCGGCGCACAGGCCACACTGGACGCAGTTGCGCTCGATGAAGCGCAGGCGCGGAGCCTCCGCGGCGTCGAGCAGCGCGCCCTCGGGGCACGCGCCGATGCAGGCCTTGCACAGCGTGCAGGCCTGCCGGTCGACGGCGAGCGCGCCGAACGGGGCGCCCGCGGAAAGCGGGATCGCCTCCGGCGGCGACTTCGCGTGCTTCGCCAGGTGGTCGAGCGCGAAGTCGAGCGTGGCGCGCTTTTGCGCCTGCAGGTGGTAGGTCGCGGGCTGCGCGGGCGCGGCGGCGGGCGCCATGGCCCAGAGCGCTGCCTCGAGCGATTCCTCGTCGAGCAGCGCGAAATGCTCGCCGGCGTAGCCCAGGCCCTGCAGGATCGCCTCGGCGAATGCCATCTGCGCCTTCAGCGCGGCGACGTAGCTCTCGGCCGTGCTCGCCGTGGCGAGCACGCGCACCTGGCTCGCGCCGTAGGCGACCGCGCCGAGCATCGCGTCGATGCCGATCGAGGCGACGTGATGGCACTCGACGGGGATCACGCGCGCCGGCAGCCCCTTGCCGCGGCGGCCGAGCTCCAGCACCGCCTTGCGGCCGTCCCCGGCGTCGTGGAACAGCAGGCAGGCGTTCTCGCCGCCCGCCGTGCGATACGTCGCGAGCATCGCCTTGAGCCGCGCGCCGAGCTCCGGCACGCGCGGAACGGCGTAGGACAGCGCGCCCGACGGGCATACCGTCGCGCAGCCGCCGCAGCCCGCGCACAGGTGCGGCTCGACCCTGACCTCGTCGCCCGCGGCCCGGATCGCGCCGCTCGAGCAGACCTCGAGGCACAGGTCGCAGCCCTTGCGTCCCGAGCGGCTGTGCGCGCACAGCCGCGCGTCGTAGGCCACGTAGCGCGGCTGCTCGAATTCCCCGACCAGCGCCGACAGGGCCCGCGCGGCGAGCGCCTGCTCCAGCGGGTCGCCGCCGGGCGCGGCGTAGCCCTGCGGCAGCGCGGGCGTGCGCAGCAGCGGCTCGCGCGACAGGTCGAGCACGAGATCGAAGGTCTCCCTGCGCGGCTCGGGCTCGCGGGCGAAGTCGATGGCGCCGATCGCGCCGCAGGCCTTGACGCACTGCCGGTGCGACTTGCACCGGTCGAGGTCGATCTGGTAGCTGTAGTCGATCGCCTGCTCGGGGCAGGCGCGCACGCACGCGTTGCAGCGCGTGCAGAGCTCGAGGTCGATCGGGTTTTCCTGGGTCCACTCGACCTCGAAGGCGCCGAGCCACCCCGCGAGCCGCCGCACCTTGCCCGACCACACGGGATAGCGATGCTCGAGCGGCAGCTCCGCGCCGCGCGCATCGGTGATCAGCACGTTGACGTCCAGCGCATCCGCCAGCCGCTCCGCCCAGTCGAGCGCGCTCGCCGCCGGCCCGACGATCAGCAGCTGCCCGCCGGACTTGAAGCCCGCCGCGGGTACCGGCTCGGGCTCGGGCAGCGCCGCCGCGGCGACCAGCGCCGCGATCTTGGGCAGCGCGCGGGCGCCCTCGGCGGACCAGCCGGCCTGTTCGCGCAGGTTGACGAAGCGCAGCTGGGGGCGCGCGCCGGCGGCCTCGGCGATCTCGCCGAACAGCGGCGCCTCCTGCGTGCAGGCGACGATCACGTCGGGTTCGCCGAGCGCGGCCTGGAACGCCGCCGAGTCCTTGCGACAGAGCGCGCCGTGCACCTGGATCGCCTCGCCCGCGCCGAGCGCGGCGGCGAGCGCGCGGCCGTCGATCGCCACCGTCCGGTTGCAGCTGCAGACCTTAACCGTCTTGCCGTCCAGGCCCATCGGCCTCCCCGCAATCCTTCGCCGCGGCCGCGTCCTGCGCGGCGTCCTTGCGCCTTTGCTCTTCTTCCTCGCGGAACAGCACGGTACGCGCCTGGTTCAGGCTGCCGAGCAGCTCCTCGCCGATCGGCTCGCCTCCGGTCCAATCGCCCGAGAAGGGCTCGTACGGATCCGGAATGTTGAAATGCGGATCGAGGAACAGCTTCTTCAGCGCCACGCGGCGCAACGCCTGCGCGACCTGGGGCTGCATGAACGGCGCGAAGTCCGACTGCGGCGTGAGCTCCTCGAGCGGCGGCAGCGGCGCCGGCGCGGGCGCCGGCGCCTGCGGCGCCTTCGTCGCCGGCGGCGCGCCCGCCTCGGGCGGCTGCTCCCGCTTCAGCCGCGACCAGCGGGCGAGGAAGGCTTCCTTGTCCTCGCGCGCCATCAGCGGACCCGGTCCTTCGGATGCACGAACGAGCGCGGCTTGATGCGCTTCTCGGGCACCGGCCGGTAGTTCTGCTCCACGTAGGTGCCGACCCAGGCGAAGATCTCGACCGGCATGGCGACGCCGTCCACGCTGTGTCCGCCGTCCATCCAGCGCGCGGCCTCGTTGTAGCTCGCCGTCACCTCGAGCGGGACGCCGCGGTCCTCGTCCATGCGCCACAGCACGAACACGCGGGCGCCGGGCAGCGAGACGTTCATGTAGTAGCCCTCGGCTTCGTCGCGGTGCAGGACGAGCTCGAAGCCCGCGTGCAGCCATTGCTGCATGCCGTCTTCCTCCACCAGCAGGCGCGGCGCGCCTGCGGACTCGGTGCTGGGGATGACGCTTCGCGGCTCCCACACCTCGCTCTGCCAGCGGCTGTCCACCCGACGGCGCTGCATCACCACGGCGACGGGAAACGTCGGTTTCGACATCCTAGGAACTATAGCTCATAAGTCGCGTTTGCTATGATGGCTGGAGCAGGAAAACACCATGACGCAGAAGGTTTTTCCGATCGCTTCGTCCCGCGCGCCGGCACCCGCCCATGACGGCCGCGCGCTCGCGGACACGCTCGGCCGCGGGCTGCGCGACCTGCGCATCTCCGTCACCGACCGCTGCAACTTCCGCTGCGTCTACTGCATGCCGCGCGAGGTGTTCGACTCGAGCTTCCGCTTCCTGCCGCACGCCGAGATCCTTTCCTTCGAGGAGATCGCGCGGCTCGCGCGGATCTTCGCCGGCCTCGGGGTGAAGAAGCTGCGGCTCACGGGCGGCGAGCCGCTCGTGCGGCGCGACCTGCACCGTCTGATCGCGCTGCTCGCGCAGATTCCGGGCGTCGACCTCACGCTGACGACGAACGGCTCGCTGCTCGCGAAGCAGGCCGCGGCGCTCGCCGCGGCGGGCCTGAAGCGCGTCACCGTCAGCCTGGACTCGCTCGACGATGCGACGTTCCGTGCAATCAACGACGCGGACTTTCCGGTCGCGAAGGTGGTCGAAGGCATCGAGGCGGCCGCCGCGGCCGGTCTCGGCCCGATCAAGATCAACATGGTGGTCAAGCGCGGCACCAACGACGGCGACGTGCTCGCGATGGCCGAGCGCTGGCGCGGCACCGGCCACATCGTGCGCTTCATCGAGTACATGGACGTCGGCAGCACCAACGGCTGGCGCATGGACGACGTCGTGCCTTCGGCGGAAATCGTGCGGGCCGTATCGGCCGTTCACCCGCTCGAGCCGGTCGATCCGAACTACGCGGGCGAGGTCGCCGAGCGCTGGCGCTACCGCGACGGCGCGGGCGAGATCGGCGTCATCTCGTCGGTGACGCAGGCGTTCTGCGCGACGTGCAACCGGCTGCGGCTGTCGGCGGAGGGCTCGCTGTACACCTGCCTGTTCGCCGACCACGGCCACGACCTCAAGTGGCTGCTGCGCCGCGGCGCCTCGGACGCGGAGCTCGTCAACGAGATCGCCGCCGTGTGGCGCGCGCGCGGCGACCGCTACTCCGAGATCCGCACCGCCGAGACCGCGGCCGCGCGCAAGATCGAGATGTCCTACATCGGTGGCTGAGCCCCGCCGCCCGCAGCTCACCGACGCCGCGAAGCCGGCCACGTTCGAGGTCGAGGCGTTCAACGAGCGCGGGGAGATGGTGCCGACCTCGGTCGCCGGCGAGCATCCGCTGACGCTGTACCTCGACAAGCGCGAGCTCGTGACGCTGATGACGCTCGGCCACGCGCCCGAGGCGCTCGCGATCGGGTACCTGCGCAACCAGCGCCTGATCGGCTCGCTCGACGAGATCGCCGCGGTGCAGGTCGACTGGGAAACCGGGTCCTGCGCGATCACCACGCGCGGCGGCGTGAAGGGGCTGGCGAAGAAGACCGGCAAGCGCACCGTGACGACCGGCTGCGGCCAGGGCACCGTGTTCGGCGACCTGATGGAGGAGATCGACCAGGTCCGGCTGCGCGACGACGTGACGCTCGCCGACGAGCAGCTCTTCGTGCTGCTCGAGAAGGTGCGCCGCCACGAGACCATCTACAAGCAGGCGGGCGCCGTGCACGGCTGCGCGCTCGCCACGCGCGACGGAGAGATCCTGATGTTCGTCGAGGACGTCGGGCGCCACAACGCCGTCGACGCGATCGCGGGCTTCATGTGGCTCGGCGCGATCGACGGCTCCGACAAGGTGTTCTACACCACGGGGCGCCTGACCTCGGAGATGGTCATCAAGTGCGCGCAGATGGCGATCCCGTTCCTCGTGTCGCGCTCGGGGCTCACGCAGATGGGCTACGAGGTCGCAAGGAAGGTCGGATTGACGATGCTCGGCCGCGCGAGCGGCCGGCACTACCTCGCGTTTACCGGGCGAGAGCGCCTGCGGCGCACCGCGCCGCAGGCGACGATGACAGCCTAGCCGCCCCCCGCGGCGGGCTTGCCGGCGCCGCCGGCCACCTGGGCGGCCCACAGCGAGTGGTGCTCGCGCGCCCAGTTCTCGTCGACGCGGCCGCTGACCATCGACTCGAGCGCACCCTCCATGCCGACCGAGCCGATGTAGATGTGCGCGAGGATCACTGCAATCATCACCAGCGCGACCATGCCGTGCCAGACGAGCGCGAGCTGCGTCTCCTGCAGCGCGGTGAGGGTCGTCGGCAAGTGGAAGCCGAACGCGTCGAGGAACCTGAAGGTCGGCGCGAATGGATGCAGCTCGAACGGCAGCAGCAGGCACACGCCCGAGAACGAGAGCGAGAAGCCGCCGAGCACGACGATCCAAAACACGATCTTCTGCCCGGCGTTGAACTTGTAGGCCGGGGGGTGCACGCCCTTCTTCGACAGCAGCCCGCCGCCCTTGGCGAGCCACGCGAGGTCGGAGGCGCGCGGCAGGTTGTGGCGTACCCAGAGCACGAACATCATCACCAGACCCACCATGAAGGCGAACGCGATGTAGTTGTGCAGGTACTTGCCCAGCGCCGTGAGCCACGAGAACAGCGTGAGGCCGATGACCGGCAGGATCACGCCGCGGCCGTAGAGCATGTTGAGTCCCGTCAGCGCGAGCAGCACGAACGAGCCCGCGGTCAGCCAGTGCGTGAAGCGGTCGAGCACGTTGAAGCGCTCGACGCTGCGCCCGGTCGCGCCGCCCTCGATCCTGATCTGCCCGCGCCAGGCGAAGAAGGCCGCGAGCGCGACCAGCACGACGAGGAACAGCCACCCGCCCCAAGACGACAGCGGACCGTTGCGGAACTCGCGGAACTCCTGGCCTTCGGACTGCACCAGCGTCGCCGCCTTCGGATCGGCGATCGAGACGTGGCCGGTGATGCCCTTGCGCACGGAGCGCCACAGGTTGGCCGTATCCGCGGGCGGCACGGGGCCGATCGGGCCGCTCTGGGGCTGCAGCGTCGCCGACTGCGCCTGCGCGGACGGCAGGCTCCGCACGGCGACGTCGGCAATGGCGACAATCAGGGCGACGCCGGCGACGGCGGCGAGCAAGCGGACGCGCGAGCGTTTCATCGGAGCCTCCTTCACGGGTTCGTCGGGCGCTAGCGGCGCTTCACGCCGGGCGGCTGCGTCGGCGCCGCGAGCGCGGGCGACTCGGGATCGTTCTGCATCTGCGCCCGCGTCTGCAGCGCCGCCACCTGGGCGTCGCTGAGCGCGGTATCGCGCTTGCCCTGGTAGAACCCCTTTTTCTGCATGATCGGCGCCTGCTCCTCCGCGGCCTGCCGCCCGCAGCCCGCCGCGAGCAGCGCGCCGGCGATCGCTACGATGAGGACTCGCATCTCAGGCTCCCTTGCGCTCGTAGGCCGTGCCCCAGCCCCAGGCGCCGGATCCGAAGCCGCGCGCCACCACGCGGTCGCGGTAGATCTTCGAGATGGTGTCGCCGTCGCCGGCGAGCAGAGCGCGCGTCGAGCACATCTCGGCGCACAGCGGGAGCTTTCCCTCCGACAGGCGGTTACGGCCGTACTTCTTCAGCTCGGCCGCGGATCCGTCGGCTTCCGGCCCGCCGTTGCAGAACGTGCACTTGTCCATCTTGCCGCGCGTGCCGAAGTTGCCCGCCTGCGGATACTGCGGCGCTCCGAACGGGCAGGCGTAGAAGCAGTAGCCGCAGCCGATGCACAGATCCTTGTTGTGCAGCACCACGCCCTGGTCGGTGGTGTAGAAGCAGTCCACCGGGCAGACCGCCTTGCAAGGCGCGTCGGAGCAGTGCATGCAGGCGACCGAGATCGAGCGCTCGCCCGGCTTGCCCTCGTTCAGCGTCACCACGCGACGCCGGTTGATGCCCCAGGGCACCTCATGCTCGTTCTTGCACGCAGTCGCGCAGGCGTTGCAGTTGATGCAGCGCTCGGCGTCGCACAGGAATTTCATTCGAGCCATAGCGGTTCCTCCTTACGCCTGCCGCACGCGGCAGAGCGAGACCTTGTTTTCCTGGATGTTGGTCACCGAGTCGTAGCCGTAGGTGAGCACCGCGTTGCCGGGCCCGCCGAAGACGTACGGTCCCGTGCCTTCCGGGAAGACGTGGCGGATGTCGTGGCCGTTGAACAGCTCGCCCCAGTGATAGGGAACGAAAGCCACGCCTCGCCCCACGGCTTCGCTGATCCAGAGCTTGGCCTTGATCTGGCCGCCCTCGGGACCTTCGACCGACACCATCTGGCCATCGCGCAGGCCGGCGTTGTTGGCGTCGAACGGGTTGAGCTGGACGAACATCTCCGGCTGCAGCTCGGCGAGCCAGGCGTTGGCGCGCGATTTCGCGCCGCCGCCCTCGTGCTCGACCAGGCACCCCGAGGTCAGCACCAGCGGGAAATCCTTGGCGTAGTCGATGGCCTGGATGCTCGCGTACTTGATCGGCAGCCGGTACATCTTGCCGTCCTTGTACGTCGGGTACTTCTCGACCAGGTCGCGGCGCGGCGTGAACAGCGGCTCGCGATGGATCGGAATCGGGTCCGGGAACTCCCACACCTCGCAGCGCGCCTTCGCGTTGCCGAACGGCGCGCAGCCGTGCTTGATCGCCACGCGCTGGATGCCGCCCGAGAGGTCGGTCTTCCAGTTGGTGTTGTCGCCCGCGATCTTCTCGATCACCTCGCGCTCCGGCGCCGTGAGGTCCTTGTCCCAGCCGAGCTTCTTCAGCATCGCCATCGTGAACTCGGGGTAGCCGTCCTTGATCTCCGAGCCCACGGAATACGAATGCTCGGCGAGCAGGTTCTTGCCCTCGCGCTCGACGCCGAAGCGCGCCCGGAACACCAGCCCGCCTTCCGACACCGGCTTGGACGGGTCGTACAGGAGCGGCGTGCCCGGATGCTTCATCTCGGGCGTGCCCCAGCAGGGCCACGGCAGCCCGTAGTACTCGCCATCCAGCGGTCCGCCGTTCGCCTTCAGCGTCACCTTGTCGAAGGTTTCCTGGTTCTGCATGTGCGCGCGCAGGCGCTCGGGCGACTGCCCCGTGTAGCCGATCGTCCACATGCCGCGGTTGATCTCGCGCGTGATGTCCTCGACCAGCGGCTCGGTGCCGTTGACCTTGATGTTCTTGAACATCTCCTTCTCGTAGCCGAATTTCTTCGCGAACAGGTACATGATCTCGTGGTCGACCTTGGACTCGAAGATCGGGTCGACGATCTTCTCGCGCCACTGCAGGCTGCGGTTGGACGCGGTCACCGAGCCGTAGGTCTCGAACTGGCTCGCGGCCGGCAGCAGGTAGGTGTTGTCGCTGCGCCCGCCCATCACGCCCGCGATCGGCACGTAGGGATCGACCGTCACCAGCAGCTCGAGCTTGTTGAACGCCTCCCACTGGTGGTTGAGACGCGTCGTCGAGTTGACTGAGTGGCCCCAGAAGATCATGGCCTTCATGTTGTCCGGCTGGTCGATCTTGTCCTTCGGCATCAGCACCAGCTCGTACCAGCGCGACACCGGCGTGCCCGCGGTGTGCATCAGCTTCTCGCTGGCGAAGCGCGACTTCAGGTAGTCGTAGTCCACGCCCCAGACGCGCGCCCAGTGCTTCCAGGAGCCTTCGGCCAGGCCGTAGTAGCCGGGCAGGTCGTGGCAGAGCTCGCCCATGTCGGTGCTGCCCTGCACGTTGTCGTGGCCGCGGAAGATGTTGGTGCCGGCGCCCGACTTGCCGACGTTGCCGAGCGCGAGCTGCAGGATCGGCAGCGCGCGCGTGTTGTTGTTGCCGATGGTGTGCTGCGTGATGCCGAGCGTCCAGGTCAGCGCGCCGGGGCGGTTGTCCGCCAGCAGCTTCGCCACGCGCGCGAGCTGCTCGCCCGGCACGCCGGAGACGCGCTCGACTTCCTCGGGCGTCCACTTGGCGACCTCGGCACGGACCTTGTCCATGCCGTAGACGCGCTGGTGGATGAACTCCTTGTCCTCCCAGCCGTTCTTGAAGATGTGCCAGAGGATGCCCCAGGCCACCGGCACGTCGGTGCCGGGCCGGTGCTGCACGTGCTCGGTGGCGTGCGCCGCCGTGCGCGTGAAGCGCGGGTCGACGACGATGAAGGGGGCGTTGTTGCGTTCCTTCGCTGCGAGGATGTGCTGCATCGCCACCGGGTGCGCCTCGGCAGGGTTGCCGCCGAACGTGATGATCGAGCGCGAGTTGCGCATGTCCGGGAAGCTGTTGGTCATCGCGCCGTAGCCCCAGGTGTTGGCCACGCCCGCCACCGTCGACGAATGGCAGATGCGCGCCTGGTGGTCGACGTTGTTCGAGCCCCAGAAGCCGGCGAACTTGCGCATCAGGTAGCACTGCTCGTTGCTCATCTTCGCCGAGCCGAGCCAGTACACCGAGTCGGGCCCGGACTTCTTGCGGATCTCGAGCAACTTGTCGCCGATCTCGCTGATCGCCTGGTCCCAGGAGATGCGCTTCCACTTGCCGCCCTCGAGCTTCATCGGGTACTTCAGGCGCCGCTCGGAGTTGGTCTCCTCGCGCGCCGCCGCGCCCTTGGCGCAGTAGCTGCCGTTGTTGATCGGGCTCTCGAAGGCCGGCTCCTGGCGCACCCAGACGCCGTTCTCGACGGTCGCCTTGATCGTGCAGCCGACGGCGCAGAAGGTGCAGACCGACTTCACGGTCTTCGCGTTCGAATCGGTCGGCGCCGGCGCCGCGTCCGCCTTCTTGACCATGTTCAGGCTCAGGCCCGAGGCGATCGCCGCCGCGCCGCCGGCGGTGATGCCCGAGCGGCGCAGGAAGGTGCGCCGGTCCATCGACGTGCCGACGACGCCGGCGAAGGCCTGCGCCAGGCGGGACGGGCCCGCGGTCGTGCTTTGCTGTTTGGTCAGCATGGGTCGGCTCCTCCTAGAACTGGGCCATCTTGTAGTAGGTCGAGACGTGCTCCGACTCCCGGTAGCCGGCCGGCTTCGCGGCTTCGGACGCCGGCGCCACCGCGCCCGCGGCGGCGTGGGCGCGGGTCCCGAGCGCGGCACCCGCGCCCAGCCCGGCGAGCTTCAGGAAATTGCGCCGGTGCGCGGATTGGGGTTCACGGCGATTTTTCATGGCATCGACCTCCGTCACTGTGCTGCGATTCGTTGCGGATGACTGTAGACGCGCGCACCGTCGGCGCGCGCAAGGGCCACCAGCGTCACGCCGGCCTCGCGCGCCACGCGGATCGCGAGCGCCGTCGGCGCAGAGATCGCCACCAGCACCGGCATCCCGGCCGCGGCGGCTTTCTGCACCATCTCGTAGCTCGAGCGGCTGGTGACCACGCCGAAGCCGCGCGCGGTATCCACGCCGGCCCGCGCCATCGCCCCGATCAGTTTGTCCAGCGCGTTGTGCCGCCCGATGTCTTCCCGGAGCAGCGCGATCCCGCCCCCGGCGTCGGCCCAGGCCGCCGCGTGAAGCGAGCGCGTCACGCGGTTCAGCTGTTGCAGGCCCGGGAGCTCGCGCAGCGCGCGTCCGATGGCGTCGATCGTCGTGCCGCCCCCGAGCGATCGGGCCGGCACCGGCCGGATCGCGTGCTCGAGGCTGTCCACGCCGCACAGGCCGCAGCCGGTGCGCCCGGTCAGGTTGCGCCGGCGATCCTTGAGCGCGGCGAAGCGCCGGGCCGAGATCGTCACGTGCAATACGGTCCCGGCGCCGGTCTCTTCCTGCTCGATGTCGCGCACTTCGCCGGCATGCTCGACGATTCCCTCGCTCAGGCTGAAGCCGAGCGCGAAGTCCTCGAGGTCGGCGGGCGTGGCCATCATCACCGCGTGCGACACGCCGTTGTAGGAGAGCGCGACGGGGACTTCCTCCGCGATCGCGTCGAGCATCGGCGTGACCGCGGCGTCGCGCCAGAGCACGCCCTCCACCTTGGCGACGGGCGCCGGCAGCAGCGGTTCCGCGCGCTTCGAATCAGGCTGGGGCAGCGGGCAAACCGCGAGCGCTGCCGATAGCTCCTCCAACGTGCCTCCTTTGCCGGTCGCCGCGCCCGTCTGCGCCGACGTGGTTTGTTCTGGGTACGAATCTGGCGCTCGCACCGAGTCTCGGCCCGCGCGAAGCGCACCGTCAATATGATCTGGAGAGCATGAATGCGCGCAACGCAGCATTCATGCACGACGCTACATAGGTCGCGTCACGCGGGAAGATCGAATGCCTTCGCCTCTATCTCGAGGAACGCGCGCCCGAGCCGGCCGACGCCCGAATAGAAGGGCGAGCCGCCGACGCCCTGCAGGTCGGCGAAGAAACGCGCGGCCCAGGGCTTGAGGTGCGCGTCGAAAAACTCGCGCTGCACTTCGATGGGCGCCGGCGCGCCGAACGCGCCGCCGATCAGGCCCGCCATCATCTCCGCCAGCGCGGCCACGTGGTCTTCGGGCTCCTTGTTCTCTTCGTCGCGCCGGATGCCGAGACGCGCCATGTCGCCGCGCAGGTTCACCAGCGGCCGGTCGTACAGGTTGCCCTGGACGTAGTGGGATGCGAACGGCACCACTTCGCCCTGCTCAAAGCCGATGAACACCCGCTGATATTCGTCGTCGAGCGCCCCGGGCGAAGCCGCGCGCGCTTGCCGGCCGAGGGCCGCGAGCGATTGCGCGAACTCGCCATCGTCTTCTCCGGCGTCGTCGACCGCCGCCAGCTGCCCGACCAGCTCGCGCGCTGGCGGCGCGCGAAGCAGCGTCGCCAGCAGCGCGTAGAGCTGCGCGCGCTGGTGCTCCTCGTCTGGAAGCTCAGGCTGCGCCAGGTTCGTCGCCATCGTCCGGCGCAGGCGCGTTGTCAGGGAGGGCGGGCTCGGCCGCCGGCTGCGGCGCCGATCGGCACTCGGCGATCCCCTTGGCCTGCGCGCGAAACCCGTCCACGCCCGAATGCGATCCGGTGTGGTTCTGAACCGCGCGCGAAGCGATCTCCAGCGCGTCGACATCCTCGACCAGGAACTTCATGGTCGAGGCGTCGTAGTCGTTCAGCCCGTCCAGATTTGCGAGCAGCGGGTTGCTCGTCCACAGCTTGCGCAGCGCGCGGTTCCTCAGCTCTTCGGGCACGCCGGCCTGCAGGAACGCAGTGAAGTCCGACTCGTACTTCAGCGAGTCGATGTCCGGGAGATCCTCCACGCGCACGGGTGCCGCGGCAGACGGCCCTGGCTCGGGAGCGCGCTCGGCCGCCGGCGCCGGCGCAGTGGCCGGGGCCTTCGCGATCGGCTCGGCGGCCGGCGCCGGAGTTTCCGTGCGCCTCGCCTCCATCTTCCGGCGCGACCAGCGCAGCAGCAGCGGCTCTTCTTTCTCGCTCATGACGGCCCAAATCTAACCGCGCGCGCCGAGCGCCGGCAACTTATGCACGGCCTCGCATAACTTGCGCGATCGATGCTTGCCCTCAAGAATGGGTCGGCATGGAAATGCACGGACGCAGGGTCTGGGTTTGCGATTGCGAAGGCACGATGCGCATCGACGGCAATGCGCTGGCGAAGGCCTGCGGCGCCGACGGCGACTGCAAGGTCGCGACCAACCTGTGCCGGCGCGAGCTCGCCTCGTTCCGCGAGGCCGCGGCCGGCGGCGAGCCTCTCCTCGTCGCCTGCACGCAGGAGGCGCCGGTGTTTCGCGAGGTGCTGGGGGAGCTCGGAGCGCGCGCGCCCGACGCGCGCTTCGTCAACCTCCGCGAGCGGGCGGGCTGGAGCGAGGCGGGCCGCGCGAAGCGCGCCGATCCCGACCTGACCGCAAAGATGGCAGCGCTACTCGCCGAAGCGGCCGTCGACGTGCCGCCGACGCCGGTAGTCACGATGAAGTCGGCCGGCGAGCTGCTGGTGCTCGGCAACGACGACGCGGCGCTCGAGGCGGCCCGGCGCGTCGCGGGACGCCTGAACGCCACCGTGATCGTCTCGCCCGGGGCCGAGCTGCTGCCGCCCAAGGTCATGGACGTGCCGGTCTTCTGCGGGCGCGTCGCGTCCGCGCGCGGGCACCTGGGCGCGTTCGAGGTCAGCGTGGAGGACGTGCAGGGCCCGCGGCCCTCCTCGCGCGAGCGGCTCGAGTTCGGTGGCGCGCCGCAGAAGCTCGAGCGAAGCGCCGACCTGATCCTCGACCTGCGTGGCGGGACGCCGCTCTTTCCCGCGCCCGAAAAGCGCGACGGCTATTTCCGCCCCGACCCCGGCAGCCCGGCGCAGGTGATGCAGGCGCTGCTCTCGCTCACCGACCTCGTCGGCGAGTTCAACAAGCCGCGCTACGTCGAATACCGCGCGGAGCTCTGCGCGCATTCGAAGAACGGCATCACCGGCTGCACGCGCTGCCTGGACCTGTGCCCCGCGGGCGCGATCGCGCCCGACGGCGACAAGGTCCGCTACGACCCCTACGTCTGCGCCGGCTGCGGCGCGTGCGCGAGCGCCTGCCCGACCGGCGCGGCGCACTACGTACTGCCGGGCGCCGAGGCCCTGATCTCGCGGCTGCGCACCGTGATGCGCACCTATCTTGGCGCGGGGGGCAAGCGTCCCGCGCTGCTCGTCTACGACGCGAGCCACGGCGAGGCGATGATCGACATGATGGCGCGCGCGACGCGCGGGCTGCCGGCGCGCGTCATCCCGTTCGCCGTCAACCAGGTCACGCAGGTGGGCCTGGACGCGCTGCTCGCCGCGGCGGCCTACGGCGCCGAGCACACGCTGCTGCTCGTGTCGGCCGCGCGCCGCGACGAAGCCGGCGGCCTGGAGCAGCTCGTCGGCCTCGTCGACACGGTCCTGCAGGGGCTGGGCTACCCCGCCGGCCGTGTGCAGATCGCGGACGATGCGGACCCCGATGCGCTCTGCGAGCGTTTGCACGCGCTGGGCGACTCGAGCGCGTTCACGGCCGCAACCTTCGCCTCGCGCGGCGGCAAGCGCGAGATCAGCGCGCTGGCGCTCGAGCACCTGCACAAGCACGCGCCGCAGCCGGTCGACGAGCTCGCGCTCCCGGCGGGCGCGCCCTTCGGGACGGTCGAGATCGACACCGCGGGCTGCACGCTGTGCATGTCCTGCGCGGGCGTCTGCCCCACGGGCGCGCTGAAGGACACGCCGGACGAGCCGCGCCTCAATTTCGCGGAGTCGGCGTGCGTGCAGTGCGGGCTTTGCCGCAGCACCTGCCCGGAGAAGGTCATCTCGCTCGCGCCGCGCCTGAATTTCCGGCCGGACGCGCGCCAGCACCGCGTGCTGCACCAGGACGAGCCGATCCGCTGCACGCGCTGCGGCAAGCCCTTCGGGACGCCCGGCCAGGTCAAGCGGATCCTGGACAAGCTCCAGCACCACCCGATGTTCGCCGCGAGCGGGCGGCTGGACATGCTCAGGATGTGCCAGGACTGCCGCGTGATCGCGCTGATGGAATCGGGCGCGGATCCCTTCGCCCAGGGCACCGTGCCGAAGACGCGCACGACGGCGGACTACCTGCGCGAGCGCGAGCGGAAGGACGGCCCGGGCTGAGCCGCTAGCGGCGCGCCCGCAACTGCCGCGCGATCGCGTCCAGCTTGAGTTCGCGCGCATGGCCAAGCGCGGTCAAGCCGTTCTCGTCGCGCGCGTCGAGCGAGGTGCGCGGGTCGGCGAGCAGCACGCGCACCACCGTCTCGCGCTCCTGCTCCACCGCGCGCATGAGCGGCGTCCAGCCGTAGACATCGGCGAGGTTCGGGTCGGCGCCTCGCGCCAGCAGGTCGGCCGCGATGCGGTCGTGGCCGAGCGCCGCGCAGAGCGTGAGCGCGGTCCAGCCGTTCGAGGCGCGCGCGTCGACATTCGCGCCCGCCCGCAGCAGCAGGCGCACGCCCTCTTCGTCGCCCGCGGTCGTCGCGTACATGAGCGCCGTGCCGCCGCGGTCGTTGGTCGCCGAGACGCGGGCGCCGCGCGCGAGCAGGTTCGACAGCAGGGCATGGTCGTGCCGGGCCGCGGCGACCATCAGGGCGGTCATCCCGTCGCGCCCCGCCCGATTGACGTCGGCGCCCTGCACGACCAGGGCAGCCACGGCGGCGGCATCCCGGCGCAGGATCGCGGCGCGCCAGGCCCCGTCGTCCGTGCCGGACGCCAGCCCGGACGCCAGGACAAGCGCCGCAGCGAACGCGAGTCGGTATGTGTACGGGTTCATATGTGTTAGCCCAGGGCGCGGGCGTACGCTTTGCGCCGCAGGCACGACGGCAGAGTTTAGCCGCCGCGCGATGCGCCACCAACCCTGTCATTGGAGAAGGAGTGAACGTCATGAGAAAGCTGCTCGCCGCCGCGCTGCTCGCCGGACTCGCGACGATCGCGTATGCGAAAGACACCAAGCCCCACGTCTTCTTCGTCGAGCCCAAGAACGGCGCGACCGTGCCGCAGGAGTTCAAGGTCGTCATGGGCGTGAAGGGCATGGAATTGAAGCCCGCGGGCGACCCGACGCCCAACAGCGGGCACCACCATCTGCTGATCGACGCGAAGCCGATCAAGAAGGGCGAGGTCATCCCCGCCGACGAGCACCACCTGCACTTCGGCAAGGGCCAGACCGAGGCGACGATCAAGCTGCCGCCCGGCAAGCACAAGCTGCAGCTGCAGTTCGCCGACGCCGCGCACAAGTCCTACGGGCCGGCGATGCGGGCGACGATCACGGTGCGCGTGAAGTAGACTTGTCCGCGAGGAGGATCGGGACATGAAGCTCGAGCTGTATTTCGCCCCCGGCGCGTGCTCGTTCGTGCCGCACGTCGGGCTGGAAGCGATCAAGGCCGCGACCGGCCAGGACTACGAGCCCAAGCTCGTCAAGCTGCACAAGGGCGAGCAGAAGACGCCCGAGTACCTGGCGATGAACCCCAACGGCCAGGTGCCGGTGCTGGTGGTCGACGGCAGGCCGCTCAACCAGATCGTCGCGATCTGCGACTACCTGGACCGCGCGTTCCCTAAGGCCGGCCTGCTGCCGGCCGACGCGTGGGCGCGCGCGCAGGCGATCTCGCAGCTCGCGTGGCTCAACAACACCGTGCACCCGACCTTCACGCGCTGGTTCCGCTCGGGCAACTTCGCCGAGTCCGAGGCCGCGCAGGCCGAATTGAAGCGCGTGGCGCCGGGACAGTTCCGCAAGCACCTCGAGCGCATCCAGGAGTGGACGCGCGGCGCTGCCCCGTACTGGTTCGGCGAGCGCGTGTCGTTTCACGACGCCTACGCGTTCACGCTGCTGCGCTGGGGCGGCTTCGCCGGGATCGACCCGGACTCGCTGCCGTCGCTGAAGGCCTACGTCGAGCGCGTCGTGCAATCGCCGGCCGCGGCCGCCGTGCTCGAGCGCGAGCGCATCCAGCTCGACAGCTACAAGAAGGCCGCCTAGGCCGCCGAGGGCTGCTCGGCGCGCAGCCGGCTCGCCGCCAGTGCGTCGCGCGACGGGAAGAACAGGCTCGCGAGCAGCATGCCGCCCGCGAGCGCCGACAGCACCATGAACATGCTGCCGAAGCCGCCGTGCGTGCTGTGCAGCACGGCGACGAGCGGCACGCCCACCGCGGCGACGCCCAGCGAGACGACGTAGCGCACCGCCAGCACGCGCGCGCGGAACTCGTCGGCGCAGTACTTGCCGACGATCGCGTCGTTGAGCGGGATCTGGCCGAAGACCGCCAGCATCATCAGCACCGCGGCGGCGAGCATCGCCCAGCCCTGCAGGTTCGCCGCGAGCGCGAGCAGCGGGATCTGCGCGAGCGCCACGCCGATCATCAGCCGCCGCAGCTCGAAGCGGTCGATCAGCGTGCCCATCACGACCTGCGCAAACGCGGCGATGGCGTAGACCCCGGCCACCAGCGCGCCGACGCCGAAATTGGTCTGCGTCAGCGCGCGCAGGCGCTCGTCGAAGACCTTGGGCATCGACACCGTCGTCGAGTTGAAGATGATGCCGCCGCAGGCGGTCGCGATCAGCAGCACCGTGAAGATGCGCGCCATCGTGCGCCCGTCGATGTGCAGGCCGATGCCCTTCGAGCTCTTCGCCGCGCGCCCGGGGTCCTTCACCAGCAGCAGGAACGCGGCGCCCGCGGCGATGCAAACGAGCCCCGGCACGAAGAACGCCGCTCGCCAGCCGGCGAAGTCGACCAGCGCGCCCGTCAGCAGCGCCGCGGTCGCGAGCCCGAGGTTGCCCCACAGCCCGTTCCAGCCCAGCACCCGCCCCATCTTCTGCGTGGAGGAAACGAGCATCGCGATGCCGACCGGGTGGTAGATCGCGGCGAAGGCGCCCGTGAGCGTCAGCCCGGCCGCGATGTGCCAGGGCTCGCGCGCGAAGCCGGTGAGGAACAGCGCGCCGCCGATGCCGAAGAAGAAGATCGCGAGCACGCGGTAGCGGCTCCAGTGGTCGGCGAGCCAGCCCGCGGGAATCGCGAACGCGCCGAACGCGATGAAGCCGCCGATCGCCATCGGCAGCAGCGCCGAGTACGACACGCCCCATTCGCGCGCGAGCGCCACCACCGCGGTCGGGAAAACCAGCATCGACAGGTGGTCGAGCAGATGCCCGAGGTTGAGGAACGGGACGAGCCAGCGGTTCCGGTTCATGCGCCAAGCTTACCTCGTAGAATCCACGGCATGGACCCCGTTTCAGGAATCGTGCTCGCCGGAGGCCAGGGGCGCCGCATGGGCGGCGTGGACAAGGGCCTGGTGCCGCTGCACGGCCGCCCGATGGTGGCCTGGGTCCTCGAGCGGCTCGCGCCGCAGGTCGACGAGATCGTGATCAACGCCAACCAGAACCTGGAGGCCTACGGCGCCTTCGGCCGGCGCGTGGTGCCCGACGAGGTCGGCGGCTTCGCCGGGCCGCTGGCCGGGCTGCACGCGGGCCTCGCCGCGGTGTCCCGTCCCCTGGCGGTGACCGTGCCCTGCGACTCGCCGTTCCTGCCCGCCGACCTCGTCGCACGGCTCGGCGAGGCGCTGGGCGCAAACGATCTGGCGGTGGCGAAGACGGGCGCGCAGGCGCACCCGGTCTTCTCGCTCGTGCGCCGGTCGGTGCGCGCGCACCTCGCGGACTTCCTCGCCGGCGGCGGCCGCAAGATCGACGCCTGGTACGCGAGCCTGAAGGTCGTCGAAGTGCCCTTCGACGACGAGGCCGACGCCTTCCGCAACATCAACACGCGCGAGGAGCTGCGCGAGGCATGAAGCGCATCGTCGAGATCGCGCAGGCGATCGAGGGCTACGACCCGGACGCGCTGCACGTGGACAAGGCGCGCGCCGCGATCCGCGCCTGCCTCGCACCCGTGAGCGAGCTCGAGCGCGTGCCGGTGCGCGAGGCGCTCGGGCGCATCCTCGCCGAGGACATCGTGCCCTCGATCGACGTGCCGGGCCACGACAACACGGCCATGGACGGCTATGCGGTGCGCTTCGCCGACCTCCTGTCCGAAGGCGCGACCGTGCTGGAGGAAGCCGGCGCCGCGCTCGCGGGGAGGTCGTTCGCCGGCGCCGTCGGTCCGGGGCAGTGCGTGCGCGTCACGACCGGCGCCGTGATGCCCGCGGGCGCCGACACCGTGGTGGTGCAGGAAGTCGTCAAGGTGAGCGGATCGAAGGTGACGATTCCGCCCGGCCAGAAGATCAGGCAAAACGTGCGCTATGCCGGCGAGGACGTGCAGAAGGGCGTGCCCGTGCTGCGCCCCGGCCGGCCCGTGGGGCCGGCGGAGCTGGGGCTGATCGCCTCGCTCGGCATCGGCGAGGTGGCGGTGCGCCGGCGGGTGCGCGTGGCGTTCTTCTCCACCGGCGACGAGCTCGCCTCGATCGGCGCGCCGCTCAGGGAAGGCGAGGTCTACGACTCCAACCGCTACACGCTGCACGGCATGCTCGCGCGCATGGGCGTGGAGTTCCGCGACCTCGGCGTGGTGCGCGACGACCCCGGAAGGCTCGAGGCCGCGTTCCGCGACGCGGCCTCGAACGCGGACGCCATCGTCACCACCGGCGGCGTCTCGGTCGGCGAGGCCGATTTCGTCAAGCCGACGATGGCGAAGCTCGGCGAGGCGCTGTTCTGGCGCATCGCGATGCGCCCCGGCCGGCCGATGGCCTTCGGCCGCATCGGCGGCGCGTTCCTGTTCGGCCTGCCGGGCAATCCCGTCGCGGTGATGGTGACGTTTGCGCAGTTCGTGCGCGAGGCGCTGCTCGTCATGGCGGGGCGCGCCGGCGACTGCGCGCCGCCGCTGCTCGAGGCGCGCGCCGCGGAGGCGCTGCGCAAGGTGCCCGGGCGCACCGAGTACCAGCGCGGCATCCTGTTCCGCGAGGACGGCGCGCTCAAGGTGCGCACCACCGGCCAGCAGGGCTCGGGCGTGCTGCGCTCGATGGCCGAGGCGAACTGCTTCATCGTATTGGAGCACGCGCGCGGCCGCGTGCCGCCGGGCGAGGCGGTGCAGGTTCAGCCCTTCGAAGGGCTCATGTGAGCGAGGCGCGGGTCGAGGAGTGCCGCCGGCGCGCGGTCGCGCTGCTGCGCGCCAACCTCGGCCCCGCCGGCATCCGCGCCGCGACCCCGCGCGGGCGCGCGCGCGAGCGCCGCTACGACGCGGTGTTCGGCCGCGACGCCTCGATCTGCGCGCTCGGCATGGCGCTCTCGGGCGAGCCCGGCCTCGTGCGCGGCGCGGCGACGGGCCTGGCCACGCTCGCGGCTCGCCAGGCGCCGAGCGGCCAGATCCCCAAGCTCGTGCGCTCGCGCGGCGCGCCGGGCGACTTCTGGTACGTGGGCTGCATCGACGCGACGCTGTGGTGGCTGCTCGCGGTCGACTTCCTCGGGCTGCGCGGCCGCTTCGCCGCGCGCTGCGCGCGCGCGCTCGGCTGGCTGCGCGCGCAGCAGCACCCGCAATGGCGGCTGCTGCAGCAGAACGAGGCGAGCGACTGGGCCGACATCATGCCGCGCACCGGCTTCGTCCTGTACACCAACGTGCTCTGGTACGCGGTGCAGCTGCGCTATGCCGCGCGCGAGGCCGCCCCGACGCGCGCGTCGATCAACTGCATGATGTACCCGCGCGATCGCACCGCGCTCGCCGAGCGACGCGCGCGCATCCTCGCCGAGGAGCCGCGCCGGCGCGCGTCGCTGCCGGACCTGTACGTGTCCTACCTCAATCTCGCGCACTTCGGCGACGAGGGCGATGTCGTCGGCAACCTGCTCGCCGTGCTCTACGGCGTAGCCGACGCGCGGCGCGCGCGCCGCGTGCTGTCGGCGCTCGCGCGCGAGCACGCCGACGAGCCCTACCCGGTGCGCGCGGTGTGCCGGCCGATCGAGGAGGAAAGCGCCATGTGGCGGCCCTACCTCGCGCGCCATCGGCAGAATTTCCCGTGGCAATACCACAACGGCGGCATCTGGCCATTCGCCGGCGGCCTCTGGGTGGCGGCGCTCGCCGCGGCCGGCGAGGCAGCGCGCGCGCGGCGCGCGCTGGTCGCGCTCGCCCGCGCCAACGCGCTCGACGACTGGGGGTTCAACGAGTGGCTCTACGGGCTGACCGGCGTGCCGCGCGGCATGCGCGGGCAGTCCTGGAACGCGGCGAGCTTCCTGATCGCGCAGGCCGCCGTCGCTAGAACGGCAGCTGGTACCCCGAGACGTCCTCCTCGGGCCGGCCCGCAGGCTGCGGGAAGGCGCGCAGGTCCTTGGTGATCGCCGCGCGCAGGAACGAGTCCACCCACCAGAACACGTCCTGCTCGCGGATCGAGTGGCGCATGCGCCGCATGCGCGCCTGGCGCTCCTCCGGCGACATGCCGTAGGCGCGGCGGATGGCGTCGGCCACGCCCTCGATGTCGTAGGGGTTGACGAGCAGCGCCCCGCGGAAGAGCTGCGAGGCGGCGCCCGCGAACTCCGACAGGATCAGCACGCAGTCCTCCTCGATGCTGCACGTGCAGTACTCCTTGGCCACCAGGTTCATGCCGTCCTTCAGCGGCGTGATCAGCGCGATGTCCGCCGCGCGGTAGTACGCGAGCAGCTCCAGGCGCGAGAGGCTCCGGTACTCGTACCAGATCGGCACCCAGCCGCCCGGCCGCGCGAACCGGCCGTTGATGTGGCCGACGAGCTGCTCGATCTCGGTGCGCAGCCGGTGGTACTCCGCGATGTCCTCGCGGCTGGGCACCACGACCTGGATGAAGGACACGCGCTCGCGCAGCTCCGGGTAGCGCTCGAGCAGGTTCTCGAACGCCTTGAGCCGCAGCGGGATGCCCTTGGTGTAGTCCAGCCGGTCGATGCCGAGCATCAGCTCGCGCCCGGGCAGCAGCCGGTGCAGCTCCTTCGCCTTCTCGGTGACCTCGGGCGTGCCGGCGCGGCGCTGGAAGGCCGCGTAGTCGATCGAGATCGGGAAGGCGCCGATGCGCACCTCGCGCCTGCCGACGCGCGCCGCGATGACGTTGCCGCGGCCCTCGATCTGCACGTCCTTCGCCAGCATGCGCGCGCACTGGACGAAATTGCGTCGGTCGAGCGCGGTCTGGAAGCCGATCAGGTCGAACTCGAGCAGCGACTGCAGCAGCGACAGCCGCCACGGCAGCTTCATGAACAGGTCCGGCGACGGGAACGGGATGTGCAGGAAGAAGCCGAGCCGCGACTTCACGCCGCGGCGCCGCAGCTCGGCGGCCACGTTCATCAGGTGGTAGTCGTGCACCCAGACGAAGTCGCCCGGCGCCGTGTTCGCGAGCACCGACTCGGCGTACTTGGCGTTGACGTCGCAGTAGGTGCGCCAGTACGCGGGGTCGAAGTTGCACAGCGACTGCAGGTCGTGGAACAGCGGCCAGATGATCTCGTTGGAAAAGCCGAGGTAGAACTTCTCCATCTCCTCGGCGGTGAGCGCGACGCCCTCGAGCCGGTAGCCGGCGTCCTCGCCGGCCGACGCGAGCGCCTCGCGCAGCGCGGCGTCGTCGCCGGTGGCGCCGGTCCAGCCGATCCACGTGCCGCCGCGGTCGCGCAGCACCGGCAGCAGCGCGGTCACCAGCCCGCCGCCGCCGGGCTCGGCCCGCCAGCGGCCGTCCGCGTCCTGCCGGAACGAGAACGGCAGGCGGTTCGACACCACGATCAGCCGCTCTCGCCCCGCCTCGCTGCGCGAGCTCATCGGCCCCTCCTCCTACGGCGTCGCGGGCGCGCCCTGCTTTCCGTACAGCATGCGCGTCGTCGGATAGGCGAACTCGATGCCCTCGGCCGCGAACTTGTCGAAGATCGCCAGGTTGATCGCCTGCTGGCGGTCCATGTACAGGCTGTAGTCCGCGCTCAGCACGTAGTACACGATCTCGAAGTCGAGCGACGACTCCGCGTACTCCTTGAAGTGCGCGCGGTCGAAGCGCACGCCGGGCTGCGCCTCGACCGCCGCCTCGATCCAGCCCGGAATCGCGCGCAGCTTCTCGGCCGGCGTCTCGTAGGTGACGCCGATGGAGAACGCGATGCGCCGCTCGCGCATGCGCCTGTAGTTTCGGATCTGCGCACCAAGCAGCTGCGCGTTGCCGAACACGAGCTGCTCGCCCGACAGGCTCGACACGCGCGTGGTCTTCAGGCCCACCTTCTCCACCGTGCCCGCGAGGTCGCCGACGACGATGAAGTCGCCGACCTGGAAGGGCTTGTCGAGCACGATCGCCATCGACGCGAACAGGTCGCCGAGGATGTTCTGCACGGCGAGCGCCACCGCGACGCCGCCGATGCCGAGGCCCGCCACCAGCGCGGTGACGTTGAAGCCGAGCTGGTCGAGCGCGACCAGCAGCGCCAGCGCCCAGACCACCGCGCGCGCGACGAACCCGAGCAGGTTGACGGTCGTCGTCGCCGCCGGGTCCGTGGCGCGCTGCGCTTCCGCGCGCAGCGCGAGCCACTGCAGCAGCCAGCGGTTGGCCCACACCGCGAACTGCGCGATCAGGCCGACCAGGGCGGCGTGCTGCAGCAGCGCGTCGAGGCGCGCGGGGACCTTCAGCGCGGACACGCCCGCATAGAGCGCGAGCGGCAGCAGCAGCCACATCTTCGTCGCGCGCACGGCCGTCGCCAGCGCGTCGTCGAGCTGCGTCGACGTGCGGCGCGCCAGGCGCGCAACGACGCGCGCCGCCACGCCGCGCACTCCCCACAGGACGACGAGCACCCCGAGCGCGATCGCGGCCGCGAGCAGCAGCGCCTCGGCGCCGTTCTGCTCCAGGATCCGGTCCACGATCTTCATGCGCGCGGGCCCGCGCAGGTTCGATGCCGCATCGCTTCCTCCAGGGGATCTTGTTGTTCTGGACTACAACCCCATTTTGACACCGATCGCGCGCAAGGTTCCCGTGGATTCTTCGCGGTTGTGGCGCCGCGCAAGCCTGTGTTATGGTCGAAACGCGCGGCCGCGATGCGGCTGCGCGCACCGCTCGCCGCGTCGCGGCGAATTCGCCGGCCCGTCAGAGGCCGCGCATCGACGAACCGGAGGACGGCACCGTGTTGACCGAGCATGATGCCTATCTTTTTCGCGAAGGGACGCACGCGCGCCTCTACGAGCGGCTGGGTTGCCGCCTCGAGGCGAAGGGCGCGCGGTTCGGCGTGTGGGCGCCGAACGCACGCTCGGTCAGCGTCATCGGCGACTGGAACGGCTGGCGCGCGGGCGCCGACGCGCTCGCGCCGCGCGCGGACGGCAGCGGCGTGTGGGAGGGTCGCGCGGCGGGCGCCGAGCGCGGCCAGGCCTACAAGTACCTGATTCATTCGAACGCCGGCGGGCAAGTCGCCGAGAAGGCCGACCCGTTCGCGCTCGCCGCCGAGGCGCCGCCGGCCACCGCCTCGCGCGCGTGGTCGCTCGAGTACGACTGGGGCGACGCCGGTTGGATGAAGGCGCGCGGGCCGAAGAACGCGCTCGACGCGCCGATGTCGATCTACGAGGTGCACGCGGGCTCGTGGAAGCGGAATCGCGGCGCCTTCCTCGGCTACCGCGAGCTCGCGCACGCGCTCGCCGACTACGTGACGCGGGCCGGCTTCACGCACGTCGAGCTGATGCCGATCACGGAGCATCCGTTCTACGGCTCCTGGGGCTACCAGACGACCGGCTACTTCGCGCCGACCGCGCGTTACGGCACGCCGCAGGACCTGATGTACCTGGTCGACCACCTGCACCAGCGCGGCATCGGCGTGGTCCTGGACTGGGTGCCCTCGCACTTCCCCGCCGACGCGCACGGCCTCGCCTTCTTCGACGGCACGCACCTCTACGAGCACGCCGACCCGCGCCAGGGCTTCCACCCGGAGTGGAACTCGAGCATCTTCAACTACGGCCGCAACGAGGTGCGCGCGTTCCTGCTCTCGTCGGCGCTGTTCTGGCTGGACAAGTACCACGTCGACGGCCTGCGCGTGGACGCGGTCGCCTCGATGCTGTACCTCGACTACGCGCGCAAGGCGGGCGAGTGGATCCCGAACCGCTACGGCGGCAAGGAGAACCTCGAGGCGATCGGCTTCCTGCGCGCGCTGAACGAGGCCGTCTACCGCGACTACCCCGACTGCTTCACGGTCGCCGAGGAGTCGACCGCCTGGCCCATGGTGTCGCGCCCGACCTGGCTCGGCGGCCTCGGGTTCGGTCTGAAGTGGAACATGGGCTGGATGCACGACACGCTCGCCTACTTCCGCGAGGATCCGGTCCACCGCCGGTTCCACCACGGCCGGCTCACGTTCTCGCTCGTCTACGCGTTCAACGAGAACTTCGCGCTGCCGCTGTCGCACGACGAGGTGGTGCACGGCAAGGGCTCGCTGATCGGCAAGATGCCCGGGGACGGCTGGCAGCAGTTCGCCAACCTGCGCGCGCTTTACGGCTATATGTGGGGCCACCCGGGCAAGAAGCTGCTGTTCATGGGCGGCGAGTTCGGCCAGCGGCGCGAATGGACGCACGACGGCGAGCTCGAGTGGTGGGTCGCCGAGCGCCCCGAGCACGCGGGGCTCGCGCTCTGGGTCGCCGACCTCAACCGCGCCTACCGGGACGAGCCCGCGCTGTGGCAGGTAGACTTCTCGCACGAGGGCTTCGAGTGGATCGACGCCAACGACGCCGAGAACAGCGTGATCTCCTTCCTGCGCAAGCCGCGGGCCGGCGGCGGCGCGGTCGTGGCCGTGGTGTGCAACCTGACGCCGCTGCCGCGCGAGAATTACGCGCTCGGGGTGCCGCGCGGCGGCGAGTGGCGCGAGCTGCTGAACAGCGACGCCAAGGGCTACGGCGGGGCGGGATGGGGGAACCTGGGCGCGGTCGAGGCGGCGCCGCTCGCCGCGCACGGCCGCCCCTGGTCGCTCACGTTGACGCTGCCCCCGCTCGCGACGCTGTGGCTGAGGAGCGGGGGATGAGCCGCGCGCCGGCCGGCGAAGGCCGCGCGCGCGCGGTGGTCGACGCCGTGCTGCCCGCGGTCGACGGCGGCCGCTACGCGGTGAAGCGCATCGAGGGCGAGCCGCTCGAGGTCGAGGCGCACTGCTTCGCCGACGGCCACGACGTGCTGCGCGCGCGCCTGCTGTGGCGCGGCGACGGCGACCCGGCCTGGCACGAGATCGAGATGCGCGCGCTCGGCAACGACGTCTGGCGCGCCGAGTTCACGCCTGCGCGGCTGGGCCGGTACGTCTATACGGTGGCGGCGTGGGTCGACCGGTTCGCCACCTGGCGGCACGATTTCGCGCGGCGCGAGGATCCCGCCGACCGCGCGCTCGCCGCGCTGGCCGGCGCCGCGCTCGCCGAGGAGGCGGCCTCGCGCGCCGCCGGCGCGGACGCGAAGGCGCTCGCGGCCTGGGCCAGGCGCCTGCGCGACGCCCAGGGCGCCGAGGCGGTGCGCGCGACCGGGCTGGACGAAGCGATGGCCGAGGCCGCCGCGCGCTACCCCGACCGCACGCTCGAGACCCGCTGGCCGCTCGAGATGCCGCTCGACGTCGACCGCGAGCGCGCGCGCTTCTCGGCGTGGTACGAGCTGTTTCCGCGCTCCGCGTCCGACGCGCCGGGGCGGCACGGCACGCTCGCCGACGTGGAGAAGCGCTTGGCCTACGTCGCCGAGCTCGGCTTCGACGTGCTGTACCTGCCGCCGATCCACCCGATCGGGCGCGAGCGGCGCAAGGGCAGGAACAACGCCGTCCGCGCGGCGGCAGACGACGTCGGCAGCCCGTGGGCGATCGGCGCCGCCGAAGGCGGGCACAAGGCGATCCACCCCGAGCTCGGCACGATCGAGGACTTCCGCCGCCTGGTGAAGGCGGCGCACCGCAGCGGGCTCGAGCTCGCGCTCGACATCGCCTACCAGTGCGCGCCCGACCACCCGTACGTCGGGCAGCACCCCGGGTGGTTCCGCAAGCGCCCCGACGGCAGCGTGCAGTACGCCGAGAACCCGCCGAAGAAGTACCAGGACATCTACCCGTTCGACTTCGAGTGCGAGGACTGGCAGGGGCTGTGGCGCGAGCTGAAAAGCGTGCTCGACTTCTGGATCGACGAGGGCGTGCGCATCTTCCGCGTCGACAATCCGCACACCAAGGCCTTCGCGTTCTGGGAGTGGGCGATCGGCGAGGTGCGCCGGGCGCACCCCGACGTCATCTTCCTCGCCGAGGCGTTCACGCGCCCGAAGGTCATGCACCGCCTGGCCAAGCTCGGCTACAACCAGTCCTACACCTACTTCGCCTGGCGCAACACCAAGCGCGAGCTGACCGAGTACTTCACCGAGCTCGCGCGGGGCCCGGGGCGCGAGTACTTCCGGCCCAGCGTCTGGCCCAACACGCCCGACATCCTGACCGAGGCGCTGCAGGTCGGCGGCCGGCCCGCGTTCATGCAGCGCGCCGCGCTCGCGGCGACGCTGGCCGCGAGCTGGGGCGTCTACGGCCCGGCGTTCGAGCTGTGCGAGCACCGCCCGCGCGAGCCCGGCAGCGAGGAGTACCTCGATTCGGAGAAGTACGAGCTGCGGCACTGGGACCTCGCGCGCGCCGACAGCCTGCGCGCGTACCTCGCCGCGCTGAACCGCATCCGCCGCGAGAATCCCGCGCTGCACTCGGACCGCAGCCTCGTGTTCTTCCCGACCGACAACGAGCAGCTGATCGCCTACGCCAAGCAGACCGCCGACCGCAGGAACCAGATCGTCTGCGTGGTCAACCTCAGCCCGCACCACGCGCACTCGGGCTGGATCGAGCTCGACCTCGACTGGCTCGGCATCGAGCCGGGCACGCCGTTCCAGGCGCACGACCTGCTCTCGGGCGCGCGCTACCCCTGGAGCGGGCCGCGCAATTACGTCCAGCTCGACCCGCAGCGCTCGCCCGCGCACGTGCTGCGCCTGCGCCGGCGGCTGCATCGCGAGCAGGACTTCGACTACTTCCTGTGACGGCCTGATCCCGTGAACGCGCCCGACAGCACCGCGCGCCCCGACGCCGCCGCACCGACGAGCGCGCCCGCTCCCGACCCGCTCTGGTACAAGGACGCGGTCATCTACCAGCTGCACGTCAAGGCGTTCTTCGACTCGAACGGCGACGGGCTGGGCGACTTCCGCGGGCTGACCGAGAAGCTCGACTACGTGCGCGAGCTCGGCGTCAACACCATCTGGCTGCTGCCGTTCTACCCCTCGCCGCTGAAGGACGACGGCTACGACGTCGCCGACTACTGCGAGGTCAATTCCCAATACGGCAGCGCGGAGGACTTTCGTCGCTTCGTCGAGGAGGCGCACAAGCGGAACCTGCGCGTCATCACCGAGCTGATCCTCAACCATACGTCGGATGCGCATCCCTGGTTCCAGGCCGCGCGCCGCGCGCCGAAGGGCTCGCCCGAGCGCGACTTCTACGTCTGGAGCGACGACGACCGGAAGTACCCGGGCACGCGCATCATCTTCACCGACACCGAGACCTCGAACTGGACCTGGGACCCGGTGGCGAAGCAGTACTACTGGCACCGGTTCTTCTCGCACCAGCCCGACCTCAACTTCGACAACCCGAAGGTGCTCGAGGCCGTGCTGAAGACGATGGAGTACTGGTGCGGCCTCGGCGTCGACGGCTTCCGGCTGGACGCGATTCCCTACCTGGTCGAGCGCGAGGGCACGTCGAACGAGAACCTGCCCGAGACGCACGCGGTGATCAAGAAGATCCGCGCCGCGCTCGACGCGCGCTACCCGGCGAAGCTGCTGCTGGCGGAGGCCAACCAGTGGCCGGAGGACGTGCGCGAGTACTTCGGCGAGGCCGACGAGTGCCAGATGGCCTACCACTTTCCGCTGATGCCGCGCATGTACATGGCGATCGCGCAGGAGGACCGCCACCCCGTCGTCGAGATCATGCAGCAGACGCCGGAGATTCCCGAGACCTGCCAGTGGGCGATCTTCCTGCGCAACCACGACGAGCTCACGCTCGAGATGGTGACCAGCAAGGAGCGCGACTACATGTACCGCACCTATGCGGCGGACACGCGCGCGCGCATCAACCTCGGGATTCGCCGGCGCCTCGCGCCGCTGCTCGAGAACGACGTCGACCGCATCAAGCTGATGAACAGCCTGCTGCTGACGATGCCGGGCTCGCCGATCATCTACTACGGCGACGAGATCGGCATGGGCGACAACATCTACCTCGGCGACCGCAACGGCGTGAGGACGCCGATGCAGTGGAGCCCCGACCGCAACGCGGGATTCTCGCGCGCCGACCCCCAGCGGCTGTACCTGCCGCCGATCATGGACCCGATCTACGGCTTCGAGGCGGTCAACGTCGAGGCGCAGTCGCGGGAGCCGAACTCCCTGCTGAACTGGATGCGGCGCCTGCTCGCGGTCAGGAAGACCAGCCAGGCTTTCGGCCGCGGGCGCCTGCAGTTCCTGCGCGCCGGCAACCGCAAGGTGCTCGCCTACGTGCGCGAGCACGGCGAGGAGGCGGTCCTGATCGTGGCCAACCTCGGGCGCACCGCGCAGCCGGTGGAGCTCGACCTGCGCCGCTTCAAGGGGCGCGTGCCGGTGGAGATGATGGGCCGCACGGCGTTCCCGCCGATCGGCGAGCTGCCGTACCTGCTCACGCTGCCGGGCTGCGGCTTCTACTGGTTCCGCCTCGCCGCCGACGCGCCCGCGCCGGTGTGGCACGCCGACGTGATGGCGCGCGAGGACCTGCCGGTGCTCGTGCTGTTCGACGGCTGGACGAGCTTCTTTCGCGACCGCGTGGTGCCCTGGCGCATCAACATGGCGCTGAAGACGCGCGAGCATTTCGAGACGCAGGTGCTGCCGGCCTGGCTGGAGGCGCAGCGCTGGTACGCGGCCAAGGGCGACCCGGGCGCGCGCGTGCGCCTCGGGGACTGGGCGCTGTGGGACACGGGCCGCGGCGGCGCGATGCTGGCGCTGCTCGAGGTCGAGGGAGGCGCCGAGCGCGCCCGCTACTTCGCGCCGCTCACGCTCGCCTGGGAGGACCGCGAGGAGGAACGCGTGAAGTCGCTCGGCGGCGGCGCGATCGCCAAGGTCCGCCAGCAGGCGAACGTCGGCCTGATGGTCGACGCGCTCGCCGACGAGGCCTTTTGCCGCGAGGTCGTGCGCGCGATCGGCGAGGGGCGCGAGGTCGCCGGCCCGCAGGGCACGCTGCGCTTCACGCCGACCGCGGCGTTCGCCGAGATCGCCTGCGAGGACGTCGCGCTGCTGCCGGTCGGGCGCCCGAAGGCGCAGAGCAGCAACACCGTGGTGACGCTCGGCGAGCGCCTGTTCCTCAAGGGCTACCGGCGCGTGCGCGACGGCGTGAATCCCGAGTTCGAGGTCGGGCGCCACCTGACCGAGAAGCTGAAGTTTCCCAACTGCGTGCCGGTCGCCGGCGCGCTCGAGTATGCGCCCGCCGCGGGCGCGCCGATGACGCTCGCGCTGCTGCAGGCCTACGTCTCGAACCAGGGCGACGGCTGGAGCCACACGGTCGACTACCTCGAGCGCTTCCTCGAGGCGCGGCGCGCCGCGCCGCTCCCGCCCGACCCGCACGGCGTGTACCTGTCGCTCGTGCAGACGCTCGGCACGCGCACTGGCGAGCTCCACCGCGCGCTCGCGACGCGCACCGGCGACGCCGCGTTCGACCCCGAGCCGGTCAACGAGCGCGACCTCGAGGCGTGGAAGTCCTCGGTGCGCGCGGGCGCGACCGCGGCGCTCGACCTGCTGCAGTCGCGCCGCGGCCAGCTGACCTCGCCCGCGCGCGAGGACGCCGCGGAGCTGCTCGAGCGCCGCAAGGCGCTCGCCGCCCGCGTCGACCGCGTCCGGCCGCCCGCGGGCGCGCTGCTGAAGTGCCGCTACCACGGCGACTACCACCTCGGGCAGGTGCTGCTGCAGAAGCTCGACTTCCTGATCATCGACTTCGAAGGCGAGCCGGCGCGCAGCTTCGAGGAGCGGCGCGCGAAGCACTCGCCGCTGCGGGACGTCGCGGGCATGCTGCGCTCGCTCAACTACGCGAGCTCGACCGCGCTGCGCCTGGCGCTCGAGGGCCACGCCGACCACGACCGGCTCGCGCCGTTCGCCGAGGACTGGGAGGCGCGCGCGCGGCGCGCGTTCCTCGGCGCCTACGCCGAGGCGGTGCGCGGCAGCGGGCTGTACGCGGACTTCGAGGGCACGCGCGGGCTGCGCGCGCTGTTCGAGCTGGAAAAGGCGCTCTACGAGCTGCGCTACGAACTGAACAACCGCCCCGGCTGGGTGGGGATCCCGCTGCACGGGATCCTCGCGCACTGGGACGACGACTGACGGGAGGTCCGCATGGACATCAACGTGATGCTCGAGCCGATTCGCGCCACCCTCACGCAGGTGGGGGTGTTCCTGCCCAAGCTGGGCGTGGCGGTCGTGGTGCTGCTGGCCGGCTGGGCGCTCGCGCGCCTGGCGCGGTTCACGGTCGCGAAGGGGCTGCGCGCCATCAACTTCAACGTGCTGACCGAGCGCTCGGGCATCGACGGCTTCCTGCGCCAGGGCGGCATCCGGAGCGACACCACCGACATCTTCGCGGTGCTCGTGTACTGGCTCGTGATCTTCATCGCGCTCGTGATCGCGTTCAACGGCATGGGCCTGACCTACATCACCGACCTGCTCGGCCAGGTGGTGCTGTTCGTGCCCAAGGTCATCGTCGCGCTGCTGATCCTCGCTTTCGGCGCGTACTTCGCGCTGTTCGTCGGCGCGACGGTCGAGACCTACTGCGGCAACGTCGGCCTGAAGGACGGCGCGCTGCTCGGCAAGATCGCGCAGTACGCGATCATCGCCTTCGTCGTGCTGATCGCGCTCGACCAGATGAGCATCGGCGGCGACATCGTGCGCCACAGCTTCCTGATCCTGCTCGGCGGGGTGGTGCTCGGGCTCGCGCTCGCCTTCGGCATCGGCGGCCAGAAGTGGGCCGCCGGCCTGCTCGAGCGCTGGTGGCCGCGCGGCCGCGACTGATGGCGGAGGCGCCCTCGCTCAGCGCGGTCTGGCGCGGCACGCCCTATCCGCTGGGCGCGACGTGGGACGGCGAGGGCGTCAACTTCGCGCTGTTCTCCGAGCATGCCGAGCGCGTCGAGCTTTGCCTGTTCGACGCGCTCGGGCGGCGCGAGCGCCAGCGCGTCCCGGTGCGAGAGCGCACCGAGAACGTCTGGCACTGCTACCTGCCCGAGGCGCGCCCCGGGCTCGCCTACGGCTACCGCGTGTTCGGCCCCTACCGCCCGGAGCACGGCCACCGGTTCAACGCGCACAAGCTGCTCGCCGACCCGTACGCGCGCGAGTTCGCGGGCGCGCTGCGCTGGCATGACTCGCTCTACGGCTACACGATCGGCCACCGGCGCGAGGACCTGTCGCACGACCGGCGCGACAGCGCCGCGTCGGTGCCCAAGTGCCGCGTGGTCGACCCCGCCTTCACGTGGGGCGACGACCGCCGCCCGGTGGTGCCCTGGCACGACATGGTCATCTACGAGCTGCATGTGCGCGGCTTCACGAAGCTGCACCCGCGCGTGCCCGAGCCGCTGCGCGGCACCTACGCCGGGCTCGCCTCGGCGGCGGCGCTCGAGTACCTGAAGCGCCTGGGGGTCACGACCGTCGAACTGATGCCGGTGCACGCCTTCATCGACGACCGCCGGCTGGTCGAGCTGGGCCTGCGCAACTACTGGGGCTACAACACGCTCGGCTTCTTCGCCCCGGAGCCGCGCTACAGCGCGAGCGGCAGCTCCAAGGAATTCAAGACGATGGTCAAGCGCCTGCATTCGGCAGGCCTCGAGGTGCTGATCGACGTCGTCTACAACCACAGCTGCGAGGGCAACCAGCTGGGGCCCACGCTGTCGTTCCGCGGCCTGGACAACGCCTCGTACTACCGCCTCGCGGAAGACGACCGCCGCCACTATGTCGACTACACCGGCTGCGGCAACACGCTCAACCTGCAGCATCCCCGGGTGCTGCAGATGGTCATGGATTCGCTGCGCTACTGGGTCGAGGAGATGCACGTCGACGGGTTCCGCTTCGACCTCGCGCCCGCGCTCGCGCGCGAAGGCCGCGGCGTGGAGCCGCTCGGCGCATTCTTCAGCGTCGTGCGCCAGGATCCGGTGCTCAACCGCGTCAAGCTGATCGCCGAGCCCTGGGACGTGGGCGAAGGCGGCTACCAGGTCGGCAACTTCCCGCTCGGCTGGGCCGAGTGGAACGACCGCTACCGCGACGGCATGCGCGCGTACTGGAAGGGCGACGGCGGCACGATCGGCGAGTTCGCGCGCCGGCTCACCGGCTCGTCCGACCTGTACGGCCGCAGCGGCCGGCACCCGTACGCCAGCATCAACTTCATCACCGCGCACGACGGGTTCACGCTGCACGATCTCGTGTCCTACAACGAAAGGCACAACGAGGCCAACGGCGAGGACAACCGCGACGGGCACAACGAGAACCTGTCGTGGAATTGCGGCGCGGAAGGGCCCACCGAGGACGCGGAGATCCGCAGGCTGCGCGAGC
>Ga0335085_10000898_pt1 | contig 72572 bp, 66 predicted proteins | sample Lox_Sample_45_FD_206712 | JGI IMG/M metagenome (GOLD analysis project Ga0335085, IMG submission 206712) | Soil microbial communities from Loxahatchee National Wildlife Refuge, Florida, United States - Lox_Sample_4.5 | ecosystem: Environmental > Terrestrial > Soil > Wetlands | place: USA... | reverse complement strand
CAGACAATTGCTCGACATAATCGTCGACGCGGACCCAGAGTCCAGAGAGGACTCCGTCGGAGATGCGATTGGGTTACCCCCTCCCTAACGGGCGGGGATCATACCATGCGCGCCAACGACGGTGAACCAGCGCAACCGTTGTGGGTCACTATTCTGTCGGCTTCCGAATCATGCTGCCGAAGATTGCGTCTGGCCATTACGGCTTCTTCGGCATACCGGGTTTCAAGTCGCACTGTGGGATTCTCGGACCAAACGGCCAGTTTGGACTTCTTGTGGGGGAAGGTGCTTGGACTAACGATGGATGCATGGCAAGAGAATCGACTTCATACTTTGCCTGCACAAATCATCGCAACGGGAACGTTCCCTTTGGAATAGCGCAGGCAGATCGCTTGTCGCACATGTATATCGTCGGCAAAACCGGCGTGGGTAAATCTACTCTCCTCGAAACGCTCGCTTGGCAAGACTTCGAAGCTAAACGTGGCTTCGCGTTGATCGATCCTCACGGCGACCTCGTCGAGTATCTGGCCGAGCGCGCGAGGGTGCGTGATCCGGAGCGCGCCGTGTACTTGAATGCCGCTGATCCGTGGCAACCGTTTGGATACAACCCACTTCGCCGCGTGCGCGAGGACAAGTTACCGCTTGCGGTATCCGGCACATTGGAAACTCTGAAGAAAATTTGGCCGGATGCGTGGGGTGTCCGTATGGAGCACATACTGCGGAATTCTCTCTACGCGCTCTTGGAACGGGACGGCTCAACACTTCCTGACATTCTTGCGCTGTTCACTGATGACGAATTTCGGAAAGAAGTCGTCAGAGACATAAGCAATCCTGTCGTGAAGCAATTCTGGGAGGCAGAATTTGAGCATTACCCGCCGCGACTTCGCGCCGAAGCTTGCGCGCCGATCCAGAACAAGCTCGGCGCGCTCCTTTCGGACCCCACGCTGCGCCGCATCCTCGTCGATCCGGAAATCGATCTGCATTTTCGTAAACTCATGGACGAGGGCACCATCCTACTTGTGAATGTCTCAAAGGGACGGCTAGGCGAGGAAAGCTCCCTGGTCCTCGGAAGCCTCATCGTCTCGACGCTGGGCCTAGCAGCTTTCAGCCGTGCTGAGACTGATCCGACGAGCCGCAGACCGTATTTTGTCTATATGGACGAATTCCATAATTTCACGACACTCATGTTGGCGAACATGATGAGCGAACTGCGTAAGTACGGCGTCGGACTGGTGCTGGCGCATCAATACCTGCATCAGCTCGAACCTGATATTCGGCACGCGGTACTCGGGAACGCGGGCACAATCATCGCGTTCCGTGTCGGGCCAGAGGACGCTACCATTCTGGCTGACGAGTTCCTGCCCGTGTTCGACACCCTCGATCTGTTGAACCTTCCGAACCGTTCGATCTATCTCAAACTGATGATCGACGGAACGCCAAGTCGTCCGTTCAGCAGCACGACACTGCCGATTGAGTACGGCGATCGAGCTATAGCTCCTGAAGGGTGCGATTGACGCATTTTGTTCAACCCACGCTGAGGGCGCGTGAATTTGTGTCACTTCGATCACGAAGACCTAAGCCGGTGGAGACCCCATGCACATAAGCCTCCTGAATCACCGCCGTCAGGGCCTTTTTGGCCAACCGCCGCGGTTCCAGAAAGGCCGGGAAGTAGCTGCCCTTCCTGAGTTTCGGGATGTGCAGTTCCACCGTGCCGGCGCGCGTCTCCCACAGCCAGTCACGGTAGCCGTTGCGCTGGTTGATCCGCTCGGGCGTGCGCTCGCCAGGCGCGGCACCCGTAAGTCCTTCCACCTCCCACGCCGCTAAGAGACGGGTTCAGCATTCCGTCGCTCAGGGTCGTCACCGCAAAATCGCCGACTGAGTACCGGAAATATCCCGGTGCTTGAGCAGTCGGTGCTGCGGGAGTCGCATTGGCCCAGCAACCAAGAACAAGGCCGAGCGCCAGGACGGCAAGGGCGCGAAGTGCGTCACACATCTGCGGCTTTTTCCCGAGAACGAAGCGTCGCCTCAACATATAATCTGCCATCACACGCGGCCTTCAATTTGGCGTGAAAGGCAGTGCGGCCGATCGCGACGCCAAGAATTGTAAAGCCACTGATCATCATTAGTGCAGCGAACCCAGCAGCGGCCTCGGATCCCAAAATGGAAACATGAAGGTCCAGCCGAATGCCACTGAAAGCCCGGTATGGATGATCAGGTAGAGGGCAAAGCCGAACAACCAGTACGCCAGGAACATCGGGATGGTTGGCCGGAAAAAGACGAACGACAAGACATGTGCCATCGTCGTGGGCAAGCCATATGAAGCTGCGCTGGGCCAATGCAGGCACGATACAAAGAGCTTGCCAAGAACGTTCGCCACAACCGCAATTAACAAGGCCTGCCAGATCGGCACCGGACGAACGTTCAGAACCAGGGTCGCGGCAGCGATAACAATCAGGGCCATAATCACAGTTGAAATGGCCAATTGGACAATTTGCGTTGTATCCATACGGGTCCTCGTGGGACTCAGTTCATCGGTCACGGACCTCCGCGCCGAACTTCGCCTCGCCACAAAGAATGAATTCACCAGGCACGTGACAAGCTCAATTTCGTGGGAGGGGCAGTGAATTACGTGAACGCGGCAATCTATCCGTTCACGAAGCGCCAAGCCGCCGCTAATCTGGCATCATGCGGACGCTCGATGTTCTTGGCCACGGCAGGCAATGGGTGCGGGATGTTATCGCCGCGACGACCGTGGGCCTGTTCCTTGCCGTGATAGGTGCATTCGGCAGTTATGATTTGCCGCTGTGGCGGCGCATTCTCGTTTGCCTTGTGATTGGCTGGACGGCCGCCGCCGTTTGCTTTCCCTGCTTGCGAGCGCTTCTGGCGTTCGGGTTGCGAAAAGGGTTACCGGTATGGCTTTGTGCGCTGGCCGCTGCCGTGTTGACCAGCACGCCCGTCGCATTGGTAGTGCGCTTTGTGGAGCCCGTCCTGATGTGGCCGGGACGCGCCGTACCTCCTCCGCCAGTAGCGCTGTATCTATCGGTCCTCGCAATTATCGCACCTGGAACCGTTCTTCGGCTCGTTCTGCAAAGACGTGTTTCGGATTTGAACGTCAATCGATCAGCGGCTGGTGAGTCCGCGCCCCGACGCCCGCCCCCTCTCATCATGCGCCTGCCTTCCAATCTCAAAGGGGAAGTTCTTGCGCTTCAGGCCGAAGATCACTACGTGCGCATTCACACCAGCGAAGGTTCGACGCTTCTTCTCCTGCGAATGGCAGACGCCATTAATGAACTGAAGGATTTGGAGGGACTGCGCGTCCATCGCTCTTGGTGGATTGCGCGATCTGCGGTCGTGAACGTGCGTGCGGAAGGACGCCGTCTCTCGCTGGACCTGCGGAATGGATTGAGCGTTCCCGTGACCCGCGGCATGACTTCGCGTGTGCGTCGGGCAGGGTGGGTATGAGTGTGTGGTTGCAGCGTGCGGTTGACCCCAACCCTTTGGTAGCAATTTGTTTGGCCTGCAGCGCCGCCAAAAACAGTGCCGCATCAACAATGGCTGCGGATAGAATCTTAATGCATCCCCTCTTTTGACCGTGAACATTGCTTGCGAAGCGAAACCCTAAGCTCCCAACCTTCCCGTGGCCGCGACGTGGCCGTACCAAAGGCCGGAGTCTTTAAGCGTGCGTTTTTGTGTGGCGAAATCCACATAGGTAAGCCCCATGCGCTGGCTGTAGCCCGACCGCCATTCCAGGTTGTCGAGCAGCGTCCATGCGTGATAGGCGCGAACGTTGGCGCCGTCCTTCATTGCGCGCGCCATTACCGCCAGATGCTGCTCGTACCAGCGTATTCGCGGTGCATCATGCATTTGATCGGCAAGTGGGAGGCTGGCCGGAAAGCTGTAGCCGGTTTCGGTGATCTCGATGGGACGGTGGTCGCAATCGCGCGACAGCCGCATCAGCATGTCATAGAATGCACGCGGCCAGATTTCGGCGCCATTCGCGAACTTCGGTCCTTCGCTGGGTGTCTCGACGCGGATACCGGCCAGCGGATCGAGGCTGTCCGCGGGCGCCGGTCCCGCATCGGAAATCATGAGGCGTAGGTAGTAGTGGGCACCAATCCAATCGAGCGGCACCTTCATGATGATTTCGTCGCCGGCCCTGAAACCCATCAGCCCGCGCTGTTTGTCCCCGACGTGCTCGGGATACTCGCCGCGCAGGGCCGCGCGGGCGAAGAAAAAATTGTGGAAGGCGTGGTAGCGTTCGGCCGCTGCGATATCGGCTTCGCTGTTGGTCTTGGGGATGATCGGTTCTTGCTCCCAGGCGCTGCCCACCTGGGCGTGCGGCGAGGAGGCCTTAATGGCGCGGAATGCCTGTCCGTGAGCGAGCGCTACCGTGTGCGCTGCCTTCCAGAACAGAGTCAGGTCCTTCCTTCCGGGTGCGATGTCGCCGGTGCCGTAACCACGGTAGGTGAAATACCACGGCATGTTGAACGGCGCCCAGATGGTGATGCGGTCGCCCAGATGCTTCGCGAGCAGTCCTGCGTAATCCGCAAAATATCCTGCGAGATCGCGGTTGGACCAGCCGCCTCTATCTTCCAGCGCCTGCGGCAGATCCCAATGATAGAGCGTGCAGAAGGGGCGGATACCCGCCGCGTGCAGCGAGTCGGCAACGCGGCGGTAGTGATCGAGACCTTTCTGATTGATCGGGCCTGTGCCTTGCGGCAGCACACGCGGCCACGAAATCGAAAAGCGGTAGCTCTTCAAGTGCATGCGCTTCAGAAGAGCAATGTCGTCCTTGTAGCGGTGGTACTCGTCGCACGCGACATCACCCGTGGCACCGTCTGCGATGTGGCCAGGCGTGTGCGCATAGCGATCCCAAATCGACTCACCCTTGCCGGCTTCATTCCACGCGCCCTCCACCTGGTAGGCCGAGGTGGCAGCGCCCCACAAGAATTGTTTTGGGAAGCTCGTCTTCGCTATTTCTTCTTCGAGGAACTGGCTGGGCGGGCCGGCCAGCACGCGCCTTGGCAAAAGGGTGCACAGCGCTCCGGTCGCAACGGAGCTCTTAAGGAAACCTCTTCGATCCATGAAGGCGCCTCCCGGTTTTGATTAGGATCCCGCGACCTGGACCACGGAAGAGAAGGCCGGCTTGGGTCGTCCCGTGCGGTCGAACAGCAACGGGTAATCCGTACGTCCTCTGATAGGGTAGGTGTTCTTCCAGCTGTCGCCGTCTGTAACGCCCCAGAACGATACCCGGTCGACGATGCCGCAATGGTTCTTGAAGATTCGAAAGAGATCGGCGTAACGGCGAGCTAGCTGTTGCTGGACGGAGTCAGGAAGGCCAGCAGCATAAGGATTGAGAGCCGGGTCCTGCACTGCCGCTTGCATCAAGTCGGCGCTGAGCTTGTGATCAGGGATCGGCAAAACGGTGATGTCGAGTTCCGTCATCGGGACATTGAAGCCCATCCTCCCGAAAGCGGTGATTGTATCGTTCAGCTGCTCGATGCTGGGCTCGGTAAGTGCGTAATGACCTTGGAGGCCGACGGAGGTGATGGGCGCGCCAACGGCCTTGAGCTTGGTGATCAGTGCGTCGGCCCCTTTGCGCTTGGCTTCGTATTCGATGCTGTAATCGTTGTAGAGCAGAAGCGCTTTCGGGTCCGCCTCGCGTGCAAAGTGGAAGGCTTTCTCGATATAGTCGTCGCCAATGATCTGATACCACAGCGAGGGGCGCATGGTGCCGTCGTCGGCGATTGGTTCGTTGATGACGTCCCAGCTGTGAATCCTGCCTTTGTAGCGGTTCACCACCGTGTGGATATGGTCACGCATGCGCACGAGCAACTGGTCACGGTTGAGGAGATTGCCCTTGGCATCGCGGAACACCCACGCCGGCGTTTGATAGTGCCAGACGAGAACATGACCGACGACGAACATCTTGTGCTTGGCGCCGAATTCGACATATCGATCTGCCAGATCGAAATCGTATCGTTCGGGCTCCGGATGGATGTTTTCCCACTTGAGGCAGTCCTCGGGGGCGATAGCGTTGAATTGCGATGCGATGACGGCTTCGCCGCGCGGATCCTGTCCGGTGATCTGGGCTTTGTTGAGCGCTGCACCGATGCGAAAGTCGTTCTTGAAAGCCTCTTTTAGCGAGGCGACAGGTGCGGCCAAGGCAGGCAATCCCTTCAGCAGGGTGGGACCGACTGCGCCCGTGATCAGAATAGTCTTTAGTGCTTTGCGTCGGTTTTGCATGTGAACCCCTGTTTTCAAGTTGATTTCGTCGGTTTTAGCGTCGTCCATCGCGAACAAATATCAGTGTCGGGGCGCCCTTGTAGATCGTCTTGCCACGAGGCTTGAACCGGCACTTTTCGGCCACCCGGATCGAAGCGGCGTTATCCGGTGACATGATGCAGAACAGTTGTGGCGCTCCGAGGCGCACGTCTATCCACGCGAGTGCGGCGCGCGCGGCCTCCGTGGCGTAGCCCTTCCTCTGAAAGCGCGTGGAGATCGTCCAGCCGGCTTCCGGCATATTTTCGTACTCCGCCGGCAGATCACGTTTGAAGTCGAACGCGCCGACGTCCCCGACGTACTCGCCGGTCTCCTTCTCCTCGACGGCGAAAGTGCCGTAACCCTTGACCGCCCACATGACCAACTGGCCTAGAAACCTCCGCCAGATGTTTTCCCTCGTTGCAGGGCCCTGAAGGAACCGGTCCACCAGAGGGTCACGCCTAATGGCCACGAACGGTTCGAAATCTTCGAGTTTGTGGCCACGGAGAATGAGTCGCGGCGTTTCGAGGACGGGTATACCCAAGTCCATGGGCTCGATAACCGTCGATGCTGGATTGGTTGCGCTCACGGCGTTTCAGTTCAGATTGGTTCGATGCAAGGCATGCGGCAGCACAAAGAATGGGCCGGCTGAGTATGTGGCAAGCTGAATTTCGTAATCTTGCCAGGGAATTGCGCGAACGCGGCAATTGACCCGTTCGCGAAACGCCAACCCGCCAAGGTTTCGTGTCATGCCAATGGCCGTGGCTCGTGCCGGGAACAGGCGCAGCGCCAGGGGCATGAAGCTGTTTCGAGCGGGTTCATTCTCGTATTTCGTCCAGCCGCCTCCCAACGCGCGAAACATTCGTACACTGGCCTGAAGCTGTGCCAGCCTGACCTACACGAGCGCGTCTTGCGAGGTGAACAGCGCCTGTTGCGCTTGCAATACCGTGAGAAGGTCGACCACACCCTCGCGGTACTGCAACTCAGAGATGCGGAACGCTTCCGAGGTGTCAGATTCTAGCTGGTCGTTGACTACTTGGTCGAAGATACGAGGAGTTGAACGTGCTGTTCCCATTTTTGAATGGCTCCAACCATCTCTGGCATGAAATCGTAGCGCTGGTAGACGCCGACGATGCCGCCGAAGCTACCTGAAACGTGGTTCAAGAGCCGCTCGATGGCAGGGAGCTGCACGCCGATCGACGCCATGCCTGAGGCGAAGGTGCGCCGCAGGTCGTGGATAGTCCAATCTGAGAAGCCGCAGCGCTTATCCAGATGACGTTTGCCTTTCGAAAAGCCGTTGAAGGGTGTCGCCAGACCACGCGCCGGGAAATAGACGACATGCGCCGAGCGCGCCCGGCCAAGGATCGCCTTGGCCATGGACCCGAGCGGCAGGACGTGCTGGCGGCCGTTTTTCGTGTAGTCGGAAGGGAGGGTGATCGTGTCGGCGCCCACCATGGCACCCGTGAGGCCGGTGATCTCGCCGCGCCGCTGGCCGGTGAGGATGAGGAGCTTTACGATCTTGCCGTACGTATCGTCGCCGGCAGCATTCCAGACCCGTTTGAGTTCGCCGTCCGTCAGGATGCGTTCGCGGGGTTTTGAAGCCGGTGGCGCCTGCATCCGTTCCATGGGGTCGCGATCGAGATAGTGCTTGCGGTGCGCCCACCTCAGGAAGGCACGCACGATGCTATAGGCCCGATGCTGGACGGCGGGAGTATCCCTGAGCCGCTCGATAGTCGTCTGGATGTCGTGCGGCGTGAGGTCCGTGAGCCGCATGTCGCCATACCGGAAGTAATGCCGGAGGAAGTAGTCGTAGTCGGCATGGGTCCGGGGTTTGCAGGTGGTCACGACTTCGTCGAGGTACTTGTCGAGCGCGTCAGTCCAGCCTATCGAGCGCGGCTTTTCCCGGCCGAGGGTGTACTCGGCCAGCCGCCGCTTTGCCTCTGTCCGGGCGTCCTGGAGGGACACGACGCCGACGCGGCCGATGGTTTCCCGCACGCGGCGGCGGCCGTGGGTGAGGACGAAGCTCTTGGTGCCGCCTTCGCTCACGCGGACGCCAAAGCCGGTGAGAGTGTCGTCGTAGAAGATTGTTGCGCCTTCGGCGGTCGGTTTCAGGGCGCGAATCGAGATGTCAGTCAGTCGCATTTGTCTCACCATTGTCTCGCGCGAAGGCCGCGAAGCGGCGATCACGCAGGTTCAGCCGCGATACTCCGATTGACGGAAATATCAACGGCCCCAATGGGTTATGTGCTGCTATGCGATGCGATGTTCAGACATCAAATGTTTTTCGCAATGAGGAGGCCAGCGGTTCGATTCCGCTCAGCTCCACCAGTCTTCACCGCGCGGCGGCGGAGGCTGCCACCTCGAAGCGCGTTAGCGCGCAGACGGGCCCCCCTCGGTTCTGCGCGGCGACGACTTGGCAAGCCAGTGCCTCGCTTGAAAGAGTCGGCGTCAGCACTCTTGCAGGAACGCCGATGAAATATGTGTACATCCTTCAATGTGAGAACAATCCCGCCCGGCACGATATGGGATTGACCGATGACCTCCGGTCACGTTTGAAGGCGCATAACGCTGGACAGGTCTACCACACGTCGAAATTCAAGCCCTGACGGCTCAATGCCGCCATCGGGTCCAGCGACGCAGACCGGGCGGTTCTGTTCGAGAAGTACTTGAAAACTCAATCGGGCCGAGCCTTTGCTCGAAAGCGCCTCTGATTAGCCGCGCCGCTCTTGCTTGCGGCCTTGCCCCGAAACAGGTTAGTGCGCACAACGCCCCACGCGCCGGAGCCCTCATGGTCCTGATGAACCCCGTATTCGCGCTGATCATCCTCTTGCTCGACATCTACAAGTGGATCGTTATCGCCGCCGTCATTGTGAGCTGGCTTGTCGCCTTCAACGTGATCAATCTGCACAACAACCTGGTGCGCTCGCTCGTGCGCATTCTGGAAGTTCTGACCGAACCCGTGTTCCGCTTCGTGCGCCGGTTCCTGCCGCCGATAGGAGGCATCGACCTGTCGCCGATCGTGGTTTTCATCGCGATCTGGTTCCTCGAATACCTGATCTACTACGTCAACGACCGCTTCATGCCGTTCTGATCCATGGCCGCCTATCGTTCCACCGGCCAGGGGATCGTCTTTCAGGTCCGGCTCACGCCCAAGGGCGGACGCGACGCGCTGGAAGGCTGGGCGGAATGCGCCGACGGCACCGTGCATCTGAAGGCACGCGTGCGGGCGGTACCCGAAAATGGCAGGGCTAACACGGCGCTGGTGGAGCTTCTGGCCGAGACGCTGGCCGTGCCAAAATCCGCCGTCAGGATCGTTTCGGGCGCCACTTCGCGCCTGAAAAGAGTGGAAATTTCAGGCGATTCGAGGGCACTGGCGGCCCGCATCGAAGGACTCGGCAAATGACGGCATCGATCATCGACGGCAAGCTGCACGCGGCCGAACTGAAGGCGCGCATCGCGGAAGAGACCGCTCGGCTCAAAACGGCGCACGGCGTCGTGCCGGGGCTGGCCACCGTGCTGGTCGGCGATGATCCGGCAAGCGAGGTGTACGTCCGCAACAAGAACAAGACGGCCGAGGCGCTGGGCTTCAAGTCGGTGCACCAGCATCTGGCGGCAACGGCATCCGAAGCCGAGGTGCTGGCCGTCGTGCGCCGTCTCAACCTCGACAAATCCGTGCACGGCATCCTGGTCCAGATGCCGCTGCCGGGGCAGGTCCGCGATCAGGCCGTGCTCGACACCCTTGATCCAGCCAAGGACGTCGACGCGCTGACGCCCACCAATGCCGGCCTGTTGCTTTCGGGCCGGGCCAGGCTCGTCAGCTGCACGCCTGCGGGCATGATGATCCTGCTCAAGCAAACGCTGGGCTCCGTCGCCGGGATGGACGCCCTGGTGATCGGCCGCTCGCTGTTGTTCGGCAAACCCGCCGCGCAACTGCTGTTGGCGGCCAACGCCACCGTGACCATGGCGCATTCGAAGACCCGCGAGCTGCCGGCAGTCTGCCGCCGCGCCGAGCTTCTGGTCGTGGCCATGGGCAAGCCCGAATTCGTACGCGGCGATTGGGTGAAGCCTGGCGCCACAGTCATCGACGTGGGCATCAACCGGGTCGATGCCGGCGAAGGCAAGACCAGGCTCGTGGGCGATGTCGAATACGAGGAAGCCGCCAAGCGCGCCGCGCATATCACCCCGGTTCCGGGCGGCGTGGGCGCCATGACGATCGTGTGCTTGATGCGTAACACCTTGATTGCGGCCGCTTCTCAGGCCGGTTTGCCGGTTCCGGAGGTTTGAGCCTTCGCGCTCCGCATCAATCCGCATCCGACACAAAATCGCCCGTATGCCACAATAGACCCGCTGCGGCATGGCCCTCGACTACCAGGGCCGGACTGCGGCCACCACCCAGGGCGCGTCTGAGAATGATGTGCGGACTATTCCGTATTGCCAATTTGGTCGCACCCTAGGCTCATAGGGGGCATGGAAAGTATGTCGCAGACCGTCGACAACCCCGCCGAGCTGGGCAAGCTCGAGCGCTCGCGGCCTCTGCCGTTTGCACCGGCCTCTGCGATCCGCGGACGGGTGCGGCTGCGCACGCTTTCCAATCTGCGCTGGATGGCCACCGGGGGGCAGACCATCGCGCTCTTCCTCGTTTATTTCGCCTTCAAATACCCCCTGCCGATCACCGAGTGCTTGGCCTGCGTACTGTTCAGCGCCGGCCTCAATCTGGTGCTGGCCTTCCGCTACCCGCCCAGCCACCGGCTCACCAACCGCGAAGCCACGATCTATCTCGCCTATGACGTGCTGCAGCTCACCGCGCTGTTGTACCTGACGGGCGGCATCGCCAACCCCTTCGCCCTGATGTTCGTGGCCCCGGTGGTGATTGCGGCTTCGACGCTCAATCTCGGCAACACCATGATCCTGGGGGCGCTGGCCTTCACCTGCGCCTCGCTCATCAGCGTTTTCCACGAGCCGCTGCCGTGGGCGCCGACCCAGCCGTTCGCCCTGCCGCCGCTCTACATTGCGGGTTTGTGGTCCTCGCTAGTGCTCGGCATGGGCTTCACCTCGGTCTACGCGTGGCGCATCGCCTCGGAAGGCGCGCGCATGTCGGCGGGCCTGGCCGCCACGCAGCTGGCGCTCGCCCGTGAGCAGCGCCTGTCCTCGCTCGGCGCGCTCGCCACCGCGGCGGCCCATGAACTCGGCTCGCCGCTCGGCACCATCGCCGTCGTGGCGCACGAGCTGGAACGCGTCCTGCCGCCCGGTTCGCCCGAAGCCCAGGATGCGCGCCTGTTGCGCGGCCAGGCCGAGCGCTGCCGCATGATCCTGATGAAGCTGGCCCGCCCCGACGAGCCGATGCTGGGCGACACCGCGCGGCTGCCGATCTGCGCGTTGTTGGACGATCTGGCCGACACTTATCGCGACGAAGAGCTCGAAATCGTCATCACCGCCGCACCCGTCGATCGCGACGAGCCGCAGCCCCAGGTCTGGCGCGCCCCCGAGATGCTGCATGGGCTGGGCAACATCATCGAAAACGCCGCCGATTTTGCCCGCGCGCAGGTGAAGATCGAGGCAAGCTGGTCGTCCTCCATGCTGCGGGTGACGGTGGAAGACGACGGTCCCGGATTCGCGCCCGACATCATCGAGCGCATCGGCGAGCCCTACATCACCTCGCGCCCGTCCGACCACGCCGTGGGCGACACCGAGATCGGACCGTCCGAATCCAAGCTCGGCAAGCACGAAGGCATGGGGCTCGGCTTTTTCATCGCCAAGACCCTGCTCGAGCAGACCGGCGGCACGGTCAAGGCCCTTAATCCTCCAGGCGGCGGCGCGCGCGTCAGTGTTTCCTGGCCGCGAGGTCTGATCGACGGGGATAGCGCTCCCCCGCACGCCCAAGAGGATTGACCCGTTCACCCATGGGGAATATGTGCGCAACGAGTAAGGAAAAAGATCAATGATGGAAGACAAAACCCTGCTGATCGTGGAAGACGACCGCCCCTTGCGGGAGCGTCTCGCACGGGCGATGGAAACGCGCGGATTCGTGGTCGCGATCGCCGAAGGCGTCGGTGACGGCAAGGCCCGGGCCAAGGAAGCGCCTCCCGCCTATGCGGTGGTCGACTTGAAGCTCGAAGACGGCAACGGCCTCGACGTGGTCGAAACGCTCCACACCGTGCGGCCCGACAGCCGCGTCGTCGTGCTGACCGGCTTCGGCAATATCGCCACCGCCGTGGCCGCGGTGAAGTACGGCGCCATCGACTACCTACCCAAGCCCGCCGACGCCGACGACATCACGGCGGCGCTGTTGGCCGCGCCCGGCTCCAAGCCCAAGCCGCCGGAGAACCCGATGTCGGCCGACCGCGTGCGCTGGGAGCACATCCAGCGGGTCTATGAGCTGTGCGGCCACAATGTGTCGGAAACGGCGCGCCGGCTGAACATGCACCGTCGCACGCTGCAGCGGATTCTGGCCAAGCGATCCCCGCGGTAGTTTCTTGGCGCTCGCGGCGAGCTCGCTTCGCTCGCCGCCTGCGCGTGGGCGCGCCATCTGGCGCGGCGGGGTGCCGGATCAAGTCTTCCGCTTTGTGTTCCTGCCGCCCGCCGTTGAGCTCTTTGCTCCGGCGGGCGCGCCGGAACCATCCTTTACCAGCTTCTTCGGTGCGATGCGCCGCCAGTGCTGCTCCAGCATGTGGCGCAGGCGTTTGGCATCCATCTTCGCGCGCCGGGCCAGGATCGCGGGGTAGTCGCGGTAGTGGTCGGTCAGCGTGAAGGTTTCCGGGTCCAGTTCCAGAAGCATGTCGCGTTCGTCGATCGAGCCGGTGCGGATCACGATCAGATCGTCCTCGGCGCGCAGGCGGGTGAGGAACTTGCCGAACGCCATGATGGAGGGCTGGCCGTAATGGGGCTTGAGCTCGGTCCCTTCGAACGACAGCGCGATCTTCTCGTATTGGGCCTTAGACACCATCGGCGGCTTCCAGAATCGACGACAATCTCTCCGCCGCCACGCGGGCGAAAGAAAGCGTCACAGCCTTGCGGCGGCTCGCGTGCAGAACCGTGCGCGGGCTGGCGCGCACGATCGCCCCGCCATAGCGGTCGGCCACGATCAGCCCGGTTTCGGGCGGCACCAGCTCGTCGGGGAAATCGGGCGGGATGGCGAAATAGAACAGCTCGCAGAATTCCAGGTATTCCGGCCACTTCATGTCACCCTTGAGGTCGGCCGTCGCCACCTTGATCTCCACCCCCAGCAGAGTGCCGTCGGCGCCGAGCGCGGCCACGTCCAGCCGGCGCGCGTTGGCGAGCGTGAATTCGAGGATGGGCGAGAATCCCTCCTGGATCAGAAGCCGTGAAACCCCGCGTGCGACGTCGATTGCCGTAGCCATGCCAGCATTGGAACAGATGGGGAACGAGAGGTCAACTCACCCCGCCGCCAGCCAGGAGCGGGTGGCGTCCGCCGCATTGATCACCTTCAGATAGCGAAGCCCGTCCTCGGCGATGGCGTCGCCCACCATGGCTTCGCTTTCGGCCTCGAGTTCCTCCATGTCGACGTACATGGCGTAGAAGGCGCGGGTGCGCTCGGTGATGATGCCGGCAGTCAGCAGGGTCTTGATCAGCACACGGAAGATATTGGCTGAGCCCTTCATCTGCTGGCGGCGGTGTTCGTCGGTGAAGGCTTCGGTCACCTGGGCCTGCGCCTCCTGCCAGTCGATGCCGACGGCCGCGTAGACCGGCTTCATCTGCTCAGGCGCGATGAGGTTGAACAGCAGCGTCTGGAAGCAGCGCACGGCCCAGTCTTCCACCGCGTGGTGCTCTTCGTGGCTGAGCTTGGGAATGGTGCGGTCGGCCCACATCTTGCCGAACTTGTGGTGGAAGGCCTCGTCGGTCATCACGAGCTGGCTGAGCTTGACCAGCAGAGGATCGGCGCATTTCTTGTAGAAGGTGGCGAACGCCCCCATGGCGAGGCCCTCCACCAGCATCTGCATGCCGACGATCTTCTTGTAGACCTCGCCCGCCTGCACGATTTCGTTCAGCAGGGCAACAAGCGTCGGCCCGGCGGCAAGCGGCGTGCCCCAGCGCACCTTGATGTAGGCGGAAAACGCCGTGACGTGCCGGGCTTCCTCGCGCGTCTGGTTGGCGGCGTATTCCTGGGCGCTGGCGTCCTTGAGGATGTGGCAGAGCGAGGCCGAAAGCGCCAGCGCTCCCTGTTCGCCGTGCAACACCGAGGATACGCCCCAGCGCATGGATTCGCTGACGTAGAGGATCTTCTGCTCGGGCGTCAGGCTTTCGCCCAGCTTGGTGAGAAAAAAGGGGAAGAACTCGTCCGGCATCATCTGGACGGCGCCCATGTCGAACGGCGTGGCGAAATCGATGTAGCGGGCATCGCGCGGGTCCCAGAAATGATCCGAACTCAAGGCGATGATGCGGTCGAAAGCCTCGGTGCGCCGGCCATAGCGCGAGGGCTCCAGCATCGCCGGGAAATCGTGCGGCGACGCGGCGTCATAGGCTGCGTCCTTGGTGATCTGGACCATGGCCCGGTTCCCTTGCCCACACGTAAATGATTATGAATTGCAGAACGGGAGTCAAAGAGCATGACACCGGCGTCACCGCCAGAACGCTCCGTCAACCCTCAGATTTTTTCGCCCAGCACGCCCTTGGTGGAGGCGACTTCGCCGTCGAGCCGCTCGTCCGGGGCGATGGCGGTGCGCAGCGCGCGGGCCAGCCCCTTGAAGCAGGTTTCCACGATGTGATGGCTGTTGCTGCCGTACATGGTTTCGACATGCAGGCAGGTGCCCGAATGCATCGCGAAGGCCTGGAACCATTCCTTGAACAACTCGCTGTCCATCTCGCCCACTTTGGGCGCCGGAATCGACACCCTCCATACGAGGTAGGGCCGCCCCGCCACATCGACGGCCACGCGCGTGAACGCCTCGTCCATCGGAATGCCGGCCGAGCCGAAGCGCGTGATGCCGGAATAGTCGCCCAGCGCCTTCTTCACCGCCTGGCCGATGACGATGGCAGTGTCTTCGGTGGTGTGGTGGAAATCGACATGCAGGTCGCCCTGCGCCCGCACCTTGAGGTCGATCATGGCATGCCGGCCGAAGCTCTCCAGCATGTGGTCGAGGAAGCCGATGCCGGTGTCGACGTCGCATTCGCCGGTGCCGTCCAGGTCTAGCGACACGGCGATCTCGGTTTCCCGCGTCTTGCGTTCGACAGTGGCTGTGCGCATGGGCGCCTCCGAAGCAATGTCCACTAAATAGCAAGGGACGGTCCGGCACGAAAGCCTAGCCCGGCAATTGGAAAACCTCGGTTACCGGCTCGGCGCCATCGGTGCCGAACGCCTCAAGCGTCCGCGTCGCCGCATTGGCCATCATCACGAGGCGCGCGTTGACGTTGGCGATGGGCGGGGTGAACCAGGAAAACGCGGCCGCGTCGCGTCCAATCTCGATCGCCTTGGCATAGCGCCCCTGGCTGTCGATCGGGCGCGCGCGCCAGCCGCGGGCCTGCTCCTTGAGCGCCGATTCGAAGTGGTTGGCGGCGCAGGTGCGGCCGCCGGCAAGCTCGCGCACGGCATAGGCATCCTCGGTGCGCTCGATCACGCAGGCTTCGCCGGAGCGCGTTCCCGTCAGGATGAAAATCGCAGGCACCGCGATGGGCGTCAGCGACAGCATCGACTTGGCGGCGGCAAAGTCGCGCGCGGTCTCGAACACGCGCCGCAACAGGTGCGTCGGCGGCAGCGCCGCCGGCAGGTTGAAGCGTCCAATCAGCCAGTCGCCGATAAGCCCGGCGCCGCGCTTGCGCATCGGCGCCAGGTTGATCGCCGCCGCGAAGCGTCCTGGCGCCATGCCTTGCAGGATGCCGCTGAAACCGGGCCAGGTGACGTTGAAGAAATCGCCCAGCTTGCCCAACTGGTGCGCCACCACCACCAGCTCGCCCAGCCGCGGGAACGGCCAGTCGAGCACCCGGCGCAGCAGCGGTCCGCTTTCCGTCTGCCAGCCGCCGCTGGTGCAGGTCCACTCCATGCAGATGTTGATGGCGTAGAAGCCGGGCGCGCCCACCGCCCGCGCAATCAGACCGATCTCCTGTGCGTAAGGATTGCGGGTCTTCTCCAGCCAGCGGCGCGAGGCGCGATCGGCAGCGGGCAGCAGCAGCCTGGCGGCCGCGCGGGGGCCCGAACCCAGCATGCCCATCGCGGCCCGGACCAAGGCCAAGGCCCGGCCGCGGTGGAGGAACAACAGCTCCAGCGGCGTGTGTCCGCGAAGGTCGATAAGCGGTATCTTCGCCAAGGGCTGCATCCGGCCGATTCCCACCCTATATTGAGATTACCATGTCTGAAGAAAAATGGCGTTCCACCACCATTCTCTCTGTTCGCAAGAACGGCAACGTGATCGTGGCCGGCGACGGCCAGGTGACGCTGGGCGCCACGGTGATGAAATCCAACGCCCGCAAGGTGCGCCGGCTCGGCAAGGGTGACGTGATCGCGGGCTTTGCCGGGGCCACCGCCGATGCGTTCGCCCTGTTCGAGCGGCTCGAATCCAAGCTGGAGGCCCATCCCGGCAATCTGGCGCGCGCCTGCGTCGAACTGGCCAAGGACTGGCGCACCGACCGCTACCTGCGCCGGCTGGAAGCCATGATGGCCGTGGCCGACGCCAAGAGTTCGCTCGTGCTCTCCGGTACCGGCGACGTGGTCGAACCCGAAGACGGGCTGATCGGCATCGGCTCGGGCGGACCTTATGCGCTGGCGGCGGCTCGTGCGCTGATGAGCTTCGATCTTTCCGCCGAAGAGATCGCGCGCCGCGCCATGAAGATCGCCGCCGACATCTGCATCTACACCAACGAAAACGTGGTCATCGAAAGCCTCTCATACAAATGAGTTCCGCCTTCACTCCCCGCGAGATCGTATCCGAACTCGACCGCTACATCGTCGGCCAGCACGAGGCCAAGCGCGCCGTCGCCATCGCGCTTCGGAACCGCTGGCGCCGCCAGCAGCTTGCCCCCGAGCTGCGCGAGGAGGTGCTGCCCAAGAACATCCTGATGGCCGGGCCCACCGGCGTCGGCAAGACCGAGATTTCGCGCCGGCTGGCCAGGCTCGCCCAGGCGCCTTTCTTGAAGGTGGAAGCCACCAAGTTCACCGAGGTGGGCTATGTCGGGCGCGACGTCGAGCAGATCGTACGCGACCTCCTGGAAATCGCCATCGCCCAGGTGCGCGAGAAGCGCCGCCGCGACGTGGAGGCCATGGCCGAAGACCGCGCCGAGAACCGCATCCTCGACGCGCTGGTGGGCTCGCAGGCCGGCGCCACGCGCGAAAGCTTCCGCAAGTCGCTCAGAGCCGGCGATCTCGACAACAAGGAAATCGAGCTCGAGATGAAGGACACCGGCGGAATGCCCAGCTTCGAAATCCCCGGCATGCCGTCAGCCCAAATCTCGATGGTCAACCTGGGCGACATCTTCGGCAAGGCGTTCGGCGGCCGCCAGAAGGCCCGGCGCATGACGGTGGCCGAAGCGCGCGCGCCCCTCATCGCCGAAGAATCCGACAAGCTGCTCGATTCCGAGAAAATCCTGCGCGAAGCCATCGAGTCGACCGAACAGAACGGCATCGTCTTCCTCGACGAGATCGACAAGATCACCGCACGCTCCGAATTCCGCGGCGGCGGCGACGTTTCCCGCGAGGGCGTGCAGCGCGATCTGTTGCCGCTGATCGAAGGCACCACGGTGGCCACCAAGCACGGCCAGGTGCGGACCGACCACATCCTGTTCATCGCCTCGGGCGCGTTCCACACCGCCAAGCCCTCCGACCTGTTGCCCGAGCTGCAGGGGCGCCTGCCCATCCGCGTCGAGTTGAAGGCGCTGACGCGCGACGACTTCCAGCGCATCCTGACCGAGCCGGAAGCCAGCCTGATCAGGCAGTATGTGGCGCTGATGCGGACCGAAGGCGTCAGCCTCGAATTCACGCCCGACGGCATCGCGGCGATCGCAGACGTGGCCGCGCTCGTCAACGATACGGTGGAGAACATCGGCGCGCGCCGCCTGCAGACCATCATGGAGCGCGTGCTCGACGACATCAGCTTCGCGGCCAGCGAACGCAACGGCGACAAGCTGGTGATCGACTCGGCCTATGTGCGGTCGCGGGTGGAGGACTTGGCAAAGGATCAGGACCTGTCGCGATTCATTCTCTGATCATTCTGTGACAGGTGGCGGCATCGCCTCGAACACGGGCAGGCTGTGATCGATGTGCGCCCATGGCTGCGCGGACTTCACGTAAAGCGCCCCGCTCATCTTGAGCCAGCTGGGATCGTCCAGCGTTGCCGCCTTCACCACCCAGATCGCCTGACGCGGCGGCTCGCCGAACAGCGGCGTGCCGCAGACACCGCAGAAATGGCGGGTGACCGTCTTGCCGTTGTCACCCACGGTGGAAAATTTTGCGGGCGTTCCCTTCAGCAGCCGGAAGGCGGTGCGCGACACCACCACGGCGGTCGAAAATCCGCCGCCGGAGGCATATTGGCAGTCCCGGCAGTGGCAGTTCATCACCGCCAGCGGCTCGGCCGTAACCTCGTAGCGGACGGCCCCGCACAGGCAGCCGCCCTGAAACGGCGCAGACATCGGCACATCTCCTTCAAACCGGGTAATCCTTTAATCCTGGCAATGGCTTGTGAAACCTGCGCCGGAAGGCCGCACGCGGCGCCGTCGCCTGGGCAAAACATATGCCAAAATGTGCATATGTTGTTGACCCCCAGCGGAAATGCTGCAAGGAGTCCGCTTCACGATGCGCCGCTTGGGCGTGCGCACGAGGATCGAGGGCATTGGGACATGGCGCGCGGCAATTACCTGTTCACCAGCGAGAGCGTTTCGGAAGGCCACCCCGACAAGGTGTGCGACCGCATTTCCGACGAAGTGGTCGACCTGTTCTTCCGCGAAGGGCCCGCGCTCGGTTTCTCGCCCTGGGATCTGCGCGTGGCGTGCGAAACGCTGGCCACCACCAATCGCGTGGTGATCGCCGGCGAAACCCGCGGCCCCAAGAAGATCACTGCCGAAATGGTCGAAGCTGCCGCTCGCCAGGCGGTGCGGGAGATCGGCTACGAGCAGGAAGGATTCCATCACACCGCCGCGATCGTGGAAGTGCTGCTGCACGCCCAGTCCCCCGACATCGCCCAGGGCGTCGACGCCTCGGGCAACAAGGACGAAGGCGCGGGCGACCAGGGCATCATGTTCGGCTATGCCTGCCGCGAAACACCCGAGCTGATGCCGGCCCCCATTCTCTACAGCCACAAGATCCTGCGCCTGCTCGCCGAGGCGCGCCATGCGGGCCGCGAGCCCAAGCTCGGCCCCGACGCCAAAAGCCAGCTCACCCTGCGCTATGAGAACGGCAAGCCGGTGGAAGCCGTCCAGATCGTGCTTTCCACCCAGCATCTCGACGCCGACATGACGTCCAATGACGTGCGCGCGGTGGTCGAGCCGTACATCCGCAAGGCACTGCCGAAGGAATGGATCAACGGCGGCACCGTCTGGCACATCAATCCGACCGGCGCTTTCGTGGTCGGCGGACCGGACGGGGACTGCGGGCTGACGGGGCGCAAGATCATCGTCGACACTTATGGCGGCGCGGCCCCGCACGGCGGCGGCGCGTTCTCGGGCAAGGACCCGACCAAGGTCGACCGCTCGGCGGCCTATGCGGCGCGCTATCTCGCCAAAAACGTGGTGGCCGCCGGCTTGGCCGACCGCTGCACCATCCAGATCGCCTATGCCATCGGCATTTCCGATCCCTTGTCGGTCTATGTCGACACCCACGGCACCGGCAAGGTGGACGAGGCCAAGCTCGAGAAAGTCCTGCCCGAGATCATGAGCCTGAAGCCCCGCGGCATCCGCGAGCACCTGAACCTCAACCGGCCGATCTACGCCAGGACCTCCGCTTACGGACATTTCGGGCGCGAGCCCGAGGCCGACGGCGCCTTCTCCTGGGAGAAGACGGACCTGGTCGCCGCGCTCAGGAACGCGTTCTGACCCTTCGAGACGCCCGCCGCCGGCGGGCTCCTCAGGGTGACGGTGAGGTAATATGATTCCAGGCGGGCCGGGAAACCGGTCCGCCTTCTTGATTCGGGACATGCTGTGACAGAGCCGTTTCCGCGCAAGCTCTACGGCCGGCGCAAGGGACCGAAGCTTTCGGCCCGCAAGGAAGACCTGCACCGCACGCTGCTGCCGAGGCTGGCGTTGAAGATCGTTCCCGGCGCCGACCCTCGCACTTATTTTTCACCTCTCCCTGGCGGGGAGGTCGGCATGCAAAGCACGCCGGGCGGGCGGATCGAAGACGTCTGGCTCGAAATCGGCTTCGGCGCGGGCGAGCATCTGCTGGCGCTGGCGCGGGCCAATCCCGCTATCGGCCTGATCGGGGCGGAGCCGTACGAGGCCGGCGTCGCCAAACTGCTTTCCCACATGGCGGACGATCCCCCGGCCAACATCCGCATCCACGAAGGCGATGCGCGCGACGTCATCGCGGCGCTGCCGGAGGCATCGCTGGACCGCGTGTTCATCCTGTTTCCCGATCCCTGGCCCAAGACGCGCCACCACAAGCGGCGCTTCATCCAGATCGAGATGCTGGACCAGCTCGCGCGTGTCATGCGGCCCGCTGCCGAGCTGCGCGTCGCCAGCGACGATGCGGGGTATGTGGAGTGGACGCTGGAGCGGGCAATGGCGCAAGGCTTCTTCCGCTGGACCGCCGAAGGGCCGGGCGACTGGAAATCGCGGCCCGCCGATTGGCCAAAGACCCGCTATGAAGCCAAGGCCCTACACGGCCCGCCGGCGTATTTACGGTTCGTTCGCCGCTGAGTAGGCCGCAATGCGGCCGAATTCCGGTGTCAGCCTTTCAAACCGGAGAGATGCTTGGGGGCGAACATGGCATCGTTTTTCCGCGCCTCGTCAGCTTTGTTGGCAGCCATGGTTGTGTCGTTCGCGCCTGCTGCGGCACAAGGCGAAGGCGGTCCGTATGCCTATTCGGTTCTCGGGCCGGCTCAACGACTGCCGAACGGCGGGCGCCCCGTTGCCAAGACGGCGTTTCCGGCAATCAAGGACTGGAGCAGCCTCAAGATCACACTGACGCGTTCGATGTGTTACGGCACCTGCCCCGATTACCGTGTCGAGATCACGGGCGAGGGCACGGTAGAATTCGACGGGCGCCAGTTCGTCGCGGTCCCGGGGCACCACACGGAGCGCATTCGGCCGGAGGCCGTGCGCACGCTGTTCGAGGAATTCGCCAAAGCCGATTTCTTCTGGGCCTACGACGAGTATTCGGCCCGCAACATCACCGACATGCCGCCCTACAGCCTGTCGCTCAGCTTCGACGGCCGCAAGAAGACGATCCGAGATTACGTGGGTCCCGCCGTGGGCATGCCGAAAGCGCTTTGGCAATTGGAAGAGCGCGTCGATGCGGCATCCGGCAGCGACAAATGGGTCAAGGGCAACGACGAGACCTTCGCCAGCCTTCAAGCGGATCATTGGGATTTCCAGGCCGAAGACGACACGCATCAATCGCTGCCGGGCGCCGCCGCCGCGCACGGCCGCACGGAACTGGTGCGCCAGTTGCTGGCCGCGGGTGTTCGCGCCAATACCAAATACGGCTGTCAGGGCGTGGCCGCAGCCGCGCAGGCGCATCCCAATCCCGAACTCGTCAAGCTGTTGCTCGACGCCGGCGCGCCGCTCACTGCCGACGCGACCGGCCAGAACAGTGAGGAGAGCTTCTTCATGGGCGCACCGTGCGATCTGCTCTTTTCGGCGGCATCGGGCGGCAATTCCGAGATCATGAGGATGGTCCTTGCCCGTCATCCGCAGATCGACCGTCGCGGTTTCGGCGGCAGGACGGCACTCATGTGGGTCGTGGACGGCGGCGGCCGCGGCGGTGACGAAATGCGCGATTACGGCGCGATCATACACATGCTGGTCGCGGCCGGGACGGATGTGAATGCCCGCGACGAGAAGGGGGAAACGGCGCTGATGAAAAGCTATGACGGGCCGCTGACCCAGGTTCTGCTCAATGTGGGGGCCGATCCCTGGCTGGTGAACGCCGATGGCAAGACCGCGGCGGAAATTCAGGAGTCCATTCAAGGCAAGGACAACCCGGCCGTTTTGGTCCTCAAACGCTGGATGGCCGCCCACCCCAAACACCCCTGATCCGGCCCTATTTCCGCCCCGCGTGGCGGGTATAAAATCGGTTCATGAACCCCGAAGACAACGACGACGATCTCAAGCAGCCGATGATGCCGGCGGGCGACCTCGGCATCATCCTGATCGCGGCCGTGTTCCTGTTGGGCTTTTTGTACATGATGTTCGGGCCTAACCCTTTCGAAGCCCTGGTCAAGTCGGCCAAGCCGGCGGCCCAGCAACCTGCGAGCGAAGTTACCGTCACCCTGCCGCAGAAGCACTGAGCCCAAGCGGGCGGCCGCACGCGAATCCGGGAGCACCTTGAAAAAGGGCTCGCCCGAGGCTACATAGCGCCCATCCCGGACAACAGAATGCTGTTGTGTGGTGGTCCAGAAAGGACCGCCGCGGCCGGTAAGGTTTAACCGTGTGGCCGGGCTTGACCCGGCCGTCCAGTAACGAGGAACAACCGCCATTCTCACGGCGATGTCGCACCTGGAATCGATTTTGGAGCCGGTGGTGGAAGCCGCGGGCTTCCGGCTGGTGCGCCTGCGCCTGATGGGCGGCAAGAACAAGACGCTGCAGGTAATGGCCGAACGCGCGGACGGAACCATGAATGTCGAAGATTGCGCCGGTCTTTCCCGCGCGCTGTCCGACTTCCTGGACCGGGAGGACATGATCGAAGGCGATTACCTTCTGGAAGTCTCCTCGCCCGGCATCGACCGGCCGCTGACGAGGCTTTCCGATTTCGCCCGCTGGTCCGGCCACGAGGCCAAGATCGAGCTTGCCGCGCCGGTCGACGGGCGCAGGCGGTTGCGTGGGCTCCTGCTCGGCCTCGACGGCAGCGACATTGTCATCGAGACGCAAGGGACTCGCTTCACGCTTGCCTTTCGCGCCATCGCGGAGGCCAAGCTCGTCCTTACCGACCGGCTGATAGAAGAGGATTTCAAGTCGCGCAAGGCGCGAGAGGAGCACTGACCATGGCAGCGATTGCCGCAAACCGCACCGAACTGCTGCAGATCGCAGACGCAGTCGCGCGCGACAAGTCGATCGACAAGGATATCGTGATCCACGCCATGGCCGAGGCCATGCAGCGCGCCGCCAAGGCCCGCTACGGCGGCGAGAACGATATCCGGGTGGAAATCGATCCCAAGACCGGCGAAACCCACGTCTCGCGTTACCTCAACGTGGTCGAGCTGGTCGAGAACGACAAGACCGAGATCAGCCTGGAGGATGCGCGCTCCCGCAATCCCGCCGCTCAGGTGGGCGACATCATCGCCGAAACCCTGCCGCCGGTGGAATTCACCCGCATCGCCGCCCAGGCCGCCAAGCAGGTCATCGTACAGAACGTGCGCGAGGCCGAGCGCGCCCGTCAGTACGAGGAATACAAGGATCGCATCGGCGAAATCATCCACGGCATCGTCAAGCGCAGCGAGTTCGGATCCGTCGTGGTCGATCTGGGCCGCGCCGAAGGCGTGGTGCGCCGCGACGAGATGATCCCGCGCGAGAACTTCCGCACCGGTGACCGCATCCGCGCCTACATCTACGACGTCAGAAAGGAAACCCGCGGGCCCCAGATCTTCTTGTCGCGCTCGCATCCGCAGTTCATGGTGCGCCTGTTCGCCCAGGAAGTGCCGGAAATCTACGACGGCATCATCGAGATCCGCGCCGTGGCGCGCGATCCGGGCTCCCGCGCCAAGATCGCGGTGATCAGCAAGGATTCTTCCATCGATCCGGTCGGCGCCTGCGTCGGCATGCGCGGCGTGCGCGTGCAGGCGGTGGTGCAGGAGCTGCAGGGCGAGCGCATCGACATCATCCCGTGGAATCCCGACCCCGCCACCTTCATCGTCAACGCGCTGGCGCCGGCGGAAGTCACCAAGGTGGTGCTCGACGAAGACGCCCACCGCGTCGAAGTCGTGGTGCCCGACGAGCAGCTTTCGCTCGCCATCGGCCGGCGCGGCCAAAACGTGCGGCTCGCTTCCCAGCTCACCGGCTGGCAGATCGACATCTTGACCGAGGCCGAGGAATCGGAGCGCCGCCAAAAGGAATTCGCCGAGCGCACCAAGCTGTTCATGGAAAGTCTCGACGTCGACGAGACCGTCGCCCAGCTGCTCGCTTCCGAAGGCTTCGCCGAGATCGAGGACGTGGCCTATGTGCCGCTCAACGAGCTGGCGAGCGTGGAAGGCTTCGACGAGGAAACGGCGCAGGAGCTACAGCAGCGTGCGGTCGAGTTCATCGAAGCCCGCAACAAGGAAATGGACGACAAGCGCCGCGCGCTGGGCGTCGAAGACGCCGTGCTGGAAGTGGAAGGCGTCACCGCGGCCATGGCCGCGGCCTTGGGCGAGCACGAGGTGAAGACGCTTGAAGATCTGGCCGGCTGTGCCACCGACGATCTCATCGGCTATTACGAAACCGGCAAGGACAAGGAGCGCGTGCGCGTCCCGGGAGCGCTCGAAGGCTTCAATCTGACGGCCGACGATGCCAACGCGATCATCATGAAGGCGCGCGTCAAGGCGGGCTGGATCGAGGAGGAGCCTGAGCCCGAAGCCGAGGAAACTGCCGCGGAAAGCGGCGAAGAACCGGCCCCGAACGCCGAAGGGACCCCTTAAGCTGCTGTTAGAACATGGAAATTTGCGGATAGGCAAGCCCGCAAGGACCGGATATATAGACCCGCCTTTCGGTCACGACATTCAAGGAGATGCAACGCTGAACGCCGTTTTCACATCTCAGCCGGGGAGGGCGTCACATGCTGGCGGCCGTCTCGGACAATGAGAGCGCCTTGCGCGAACGGCGCTGCATCGCCACCGGCGCGATCCTGCCGGAGGACAAGCTCGTCCGTTTTGTCGTAGCTCCCGACAGCGGCATCGTTGCCGATCTTGACGCCAAGCTGCCCGGCCGCGGGTTGTGGCTTTGCGCCGATCGCGCCACCATCGCCAAGGCGGCCGCCAGGAACGATTTTGCCAAGGCGGCGAAGGCCAAGGTTTCGGTGCCGGTTGATCTGGCCGATCACGTCGAGCGGCTGATCGTCGCCCGCATGCAATCGGATCTGGGGCTGGCGCGCCGGGCTGGACTTCTGGCGGCAGGGTTCGACAACGTACTGCGCGCATTAGACGCGAAGACGGTTCCTGCCCTGCTGCTGGCCGCCGCCGATGCCGCCGCCGACGGCCGGCGCAAGCTGGATTCGGCGGTTGCGGCGCGCGGGCTGCGGATTGCGACGATCGCCGAGTTGACGCGTGCCGAGCTGAGCTTGGCGCTGGGACGCGAGAATGTGGTACACGCGGCCGTCAGGCCCGGCGCCCTGGCGCAACGTCTCAAGTTGAATTCTTCACGTCTGGCGGGTTTGCGCGCCGCCAAAACACCGGGCCCGGCCCAGAACGAAAGTCGAGAATGAGCGATACGAACGATACAACCCACCGCGCCGCGCACAAGACGCTGTCGCTGAAGAAGACAGAGACGTCGACGGTCAAGCAGAGCTTCAGCCACGGCCGTACCAAGGCGGTGGTGGTGGAAAAGAAGCGCACGCGCGTCGAGGCCGGCAAGGCGCCCGCGGTCAAGGACGACAAGGCCAAGGCCGCCGCTGCTGCACCCGCCGCGACGCCTGCCGCCCCCGCTGCCGGTCCGGCGCGCCCTGGTGTCGTGCTGCGCCAGCTCACCGAAGAGGAAAAGGCGCGCCGCGGCGCCGCGCTCGCCGATGCGCGCGTCCACGAGGAAGAAGCGCGCCGCCTGGCGGAAGAGGAAGCCAAGCGCCGCGCCGAAGAGGAAGAGCGCCTCAAAAAGGAGCGCGACGCCGCCGCCAAGCGCAAGGCGGAAGAGGAAGCCCGCAAGGCCGCCGAGGAAACCGCACGCAAGCGTGCCGAAGAGGAAGCCCAGCGCCGTCTCGAGAAGAAGGAAGATGTCGCGCCCGCCAAGACGGAAGCCAAGACCGCCGCCGAACCGGCGCGCCGCCGCCTCGTGGCCGAGGAAGAGGAAGAACCCGCGCCGAAGAAGGGTGGGCTCAAGGTTCCGGTCAAGGCGCCGGCCGCCAAGAAGGGTGAAGGCGATCGCCGCCGCGGCAAGCTCACCATCGCCAAGGCGCTGTCGGACGACGACGAGCGCGTGCGTTCGGTGGCCTCGTTCCGCCGCCATCTGCAGCGCGTCAACAAGGGCGCGGCCTCGCAGCTGCCGGGCCAGGTCGGCCCGCGCGAAGTGACGATTCCGGAAACCATCACGGTGGCCGAGCTGGCCAACCGCATGGCGCGGCGCGCGGTCGACGTCATCAAGGTCCTGATGAAGAACGGCATGATGGCGACGGTCAACGACGTGATCGACGCCGACACCGCCGAGCTCGTCGCCGCCGAATACGGCCACACCGTCAAGCGCGTCGCCGAATCCGACGTGCTCGAAGGCCTCAAGGGCGCCGCCGACCAGGAAGAGAAGTTGAGATCGCGTCCGCCGGTCGTCACCGTCATGGGCCATGTCGATCACGGCAAGACCAGCCTGCTCGACGCGCTGCGCCAGACCGACGTGGCCGCAGGCGAAGCCGGCGGCATCACCCAGCACATCGGCGCCTACCAGGTGATGCTGCACAACGGGGCCAAGATCACCTTCCTCGACACGCCGGGCCACGCCGCCTTCACCGCCATGCGCGCGCGCGGCGCCAAGGTGACCGATATCGTGGTGCTGGTGGTGGCGGCCGACGACGGCGTCATGCCGCAGACGGTGGAAGCCATCGCGCACGCCAAGGCGGCGCGCGTTCCGATCATCGTCGCCATCAACAAGATCGACAAGGGCGACGCCGATCCCATGCGGGTGAAGACCGAACTGTTGCAGCACGAGATCCAGGTGGAAGACCTCGGCGGCGAAACCATCAGCGTCGAGGTATCGGCCAAGAAGCACATCGGCCTCGAAAAGCTCGAAGAGCTGATCCTCTTGCAGGCCGAAGTGCTCGATCTCAAGGCCAATCCCGACCGCACGGCCGAAGGCGCCATCATCGAAGCCAAGCTCGACCGCGGCCGCGGGCCGGTGGCGACCGCGCTGGTACAACGCGGCACGCTCAAAGTCGGCGACATCGTCGTGGCCGGTTCCGAATGGGGCCGCGTGCGCCTGCTGCAGAACGACCGCGGCGAGACCGTGGCCAACGCGGGGCCCGCCGTGCCGGTGGAGATTCTGGGTCTTTCCGGTGCACCGGAAGCCGGCGACGAATTCGTCGTGGTGGAATCGGAAGCGCGCGCCCGCGAGGTCACCGAATACCGCGCCCGCAAGCGGCGCGAGGCGCGCCAGGCGACAACCTCGCGCCTGACCCTGGACCAACTCCTGAAGACCCGCGCCGCCGGCGAGAAGAAGCTGCTGCCGCTGGTCATCAAGGCCGACGTGCAGGGCTCGGCGGAAGCCATCCAGGGCGCGCTCGCCAAGCTCGGCACCGACGAGGTCGGCGCGCAGGTGCTGCAATCGGGTGTCGGGGGCATCACCGAAAGCGACGTCATCCTGGCGCACGCATCCGATGCGGCGATCATCGGCTTCAACGTCCGCGCCGACAAGCAGGCGCGCGAACGCGCCAAGCGCGACGGCGTCGAAATCCGCTACTACGCCATCATCTACAACGTGGTGGACGACGTGAAGGCGGCGCTCTCGGGCCTGTTGGCGCCGGAAACCCGCGAGAAGTTCCTCGGCAACGCCGAGATCCTGGAGGTGTTCACCATCTCCAAGGTCGGCAAGGTGGCGGGCTGCCGCGTCACCGAAGGCGTGGTGCGGCGCGGGGCCAAGGTGCGCCTCATCCGTGACCATGTGGTGATCCACGAAGGCGAACTTTCCACACTCAAGCGCTTCAAGGACGAAGTGCGCGAGGTGCAGGCCGGCCAGGAATGCGGCATGGCGTTCGCCAACTACCAGGACATCGCCAAAGCCGACGTCATCGAAGCCTTCGAGGTCGAAACCATCCAAAGGGCCCTATAAGACGAACCGTAAGTAGCGAGTGGTGAGTAGATGCGGCCGAAGCCCCTATTCACGACTCACTATTCACTACTCACTTGTCGAAATCATGAGCAGACGACCCACATCCATTCCAAACGGTCCATCCCAGCGCCAGCTCCGAGTCGGCGAGATGCTGCGCCATGCGCTGTCGGACATCCTGGTGCGCGGCGACATCCGCGATCCGGACCTTGCCGGCGTGTCGGTGACCATCACCCAGGTCAAGCCCTCGGGCGACATGCGCCACGCCACCGTCTATTGCGAGCCGTTGGGCGGCAAGGATGCCGACAGGATCGTGGCCGCGCTCAACCGCCACAAATCGTTCCTGCGCGGCGAGATGGGGCGGACGATCGCGCTCAAGTTCACGCCCGAGCTGCGCTTCGTGGAAGACAAGTCATTCGCCGAAGCCGAGAAGATCGAGCACATCCTGAAGTCGCCGCGCGTACAGCAGGATCTGGCCAAGAAGAAATCGGACAGCGCCTCGGACTACGATGACGAGTGACGCCCATGGGCCGTAGGAAGAAAGGCAACCCCGTCCACGGCTGGGTGGTGGTCGACAAGCCCGAAGGCGTCACCTCCACGCAGGCCGTCGGCCTCGTCAAGTGCATCTTCGAGGCGCAGAAGGCGGGCCACGCCGGCACCCTTGATCCGATGGCGACGGGCGTGCTGGCGATCGCGCTTGGCGAGGCGACCAAGACGGTTCCCTACGCCATGGACGCGGAGAAGACCTATGTCTTCACCGCCTGCTGGGGTGAAGCGCGCGATTCCGACGATGCTGAAGGCCGCGTCACCGGCACGACCGGCAAACGTCCCGGCCGGGGCGAAATCGAGGCGGCTCTGCCCGCCTTCACCGGGCTTCTCACCCAGACCCCGCCCACGTTCTCGGCGGTCAAGGTGGAGGGCGAACGCGCCTATGACCTGGCCCGCGAGGGCGAGGTGGTCGAGCTCGAACCGCGAACGGTGTTCGTGCGCTCCGCACGCCTTCTGGGCAGCCCCGACCCGGACCATTCCGAGTTCGAAATCCATTGCGGCAAAGGCACTTACGTCAGGGCATGGGTGCGGGACCTGGCCCTGGCCCTGGGCACTTTGGGCCATGTCTCGGCACTCCGGCGGACCCGGATCGGCTCGTTCCGCGTCGAACAAGCTACCCCACTGGAAACACTCAAGGGTTTTATGCATAGTCCGGCCGCTTTTGAGCACTTGAAGCCCTTGGCGACCGCGCTGGACGGCATCCCGGCGCTGGCCATCACGGGCCCGGATGCGGTTCGCCTGCGCAGCGGCAATCCGATCCTCGTCCGCCCGGCACAGTTCGCGCGGATATCGGAGAACGTTCCGGGCGACGATCTTCAAGGGCTCACGGTCTTTTGCTCGTCGGGCGAAGGCGAACCGGTGGCACTTGCCACCTTCGCGGCCGGCGAGCTGAGGCCGTTGCGTGTCTTCAACTTCGGATGACCGGGAAAAAAAATGACCATCACAGCAGTACGCAAGCAGGAACTAATCAAGGAATACGCCACCAAGGCGGGCGATACCGGCTCGCCGGAAGTCCAGGTGGCCGTGCTCTCCGAGCGCATCGCCAACCTGACCGAGCATTTCAAGACGCACGTGAAGGACAACCATTCGCGCCGCGGGCTGATCAAGCTGGTGTCGCAGCGCCGCCGTCTGCTCGACTACATCAAGGCGACCGACGAAAAACGCTACGACGGGCTGATCGCCCGTCTGGGATTGAGGCGCTGAACGCGCTCCCTCCGCGAAACGTGCCGCCGGCCCGCATGCGTCGATTACGGGAGCGCGGCGCGACTGGATTCTTGAGAACCGCTTAAGCAAGAGCCGCGCGGCAATCCGGCCGTGCGGGAACGAAGGAAAGTACGAAAAATGTTCAACACATCACGCGAGGAAATCGAATGGGGCGGGCGCAAGCTCACGCTTGAAACGGGCAAGGTTGCCCGCCAGGCAGACGGCGCCGTCGTCGCGACCTATGGAGAAACTGTGGTGCTGGCGACCGTCGTCGGCGCGCATTCCCCGAGACCCGGGATCGATTTCTTCCCCCTCACCGTCAACTACCAGGAAAAGTACTTCGCCGCGGGCAAGATTCCGGGCGGCTACTTCAAGCGCGAAGGCCGTCCCACCGAACGCGAGACGCTGACCAGCCGCCTGATCGACCGGCCGATCCGTCCGTTGTTCGCCGACGGCTACAAGAACGAGACCCAGGTCATCGTCACCGTGCTCTCCCACGATCTCGAGAACGACCCCGACATTGTTGCGATGGTCGCGGCATCCGCCGCGCTGACCATCAGCGGCATCCCCTTCATGGGCCCGATCGGCGCGGCGCGCGTCGGCTTCATCGAAGGCGAATACGTGCTCAACACCGAAATCGACTCGATGCCCAATTCGAAGCTCGATCTCGTGGTGGCGGGCACGCGCGACGCGGTGCTGATGGTGGAATCCGAGGCACAGGAGCTCTCCGAGGCCGAGATGCTCGGCGCGGTGATGTTCGGCCACAGGAACATGCAGCCGATCATCGACATGATCATCAGGCTCGCCGAAAAGGCGGCCAAGGAGCCGCGCGACGTTCCGGTCGACGACGCCAAGGAAGTACTTGAGAAGATCAAGGCGTTCGTCGCCGCCGATCTCACCGAAGCCTTCAAGATCGCCGAGAAGCAGGCGCGCTACGCCCGCCGCGACGAGATCAAGGCCAAGGCGGCCGCCGAATTCGTCGGCGAAGGCAAGCTCGACGACATCAAGTTCGGCGCCCTGATGCACGACGTCGAAGCCGACATCATGCGGGGCGCCGTGCTCGACACCAAGCGGCGCATCGACGGGCGCGATCTCGTCACCGTGCGTCCCATCGTGGCGGAAGTGGGCGTGCTGCCGCGCACCCACGGCTCGGCGCTGTTCACCCGCGGCGAAACCCAGGCCCTGGTGGTGGCCACGCTCGGCACCGGCGAGGACGAGCAGTTCGTCGACAGCCTGGAGGGCACCTTCAAGCAGCACTTCATGCTGCACTACAACTTCCCACCCTATTCGGTGGGCGAGACCGGGCGCATGTCCTCGCCCGGCCGGCGCGAGATCGGCCACGGCAAGCTGGCCTGGCGCGCCATCCATCCCATGCTGCCGAAGAAGGAGGATTTCCCCTACACCCTGCGCGTGGTGTCGGAGATCACCGAATCCAACGGCTCCTCGTCGATGGCCACGGTGTGCGGCACGTCGCTGGCCCTGATGGACGCCGGCGTGCCGATCAAGCGGCCGATCGCGGGCATCGCCATGGGCCTGATCAAGGAAGACGAGCGCTTCGTGGTGCTGAGCGACATCCTGGGCGATGAGGACCACCTGGGCGACATGGACTTCAAGGTGGCCGGCACCGAAGTGGGCGTCACCAGCCTTCAGATGGACATCAAGATCAGCGGCATTACCGAAGAGATCATGCGCGTGGCCCTCGACCAGGCGAAGTCGGGGCGCATGCACATCCTCGGTGAAATGGCCAAGGCGATCAGCCAGAGCCGCGCCGAGCTGGGCGAGCACGCCCCGCGCATCGAGACCATCCACATCCCCACCGACAAGATCCGCGAAGTGATCGGCTCGGGCGGCAAGGTGATCCGCGAGATCGTCGAGAAGACCGGCGCCAAGATCAACATCGAGGACGACGGCACGGTGATGATCGCCTCGGCCGACGGCGAATCCATCCGCGCCGCCTTGAAGTGGATCAAGTCGATCGTGGCCGAGCCCGAAATCGGCGAGATCTACGACGGCAAGATCGTCAAGGTGATGGACTTCGGCGCTTTCGTGAACTTCTTCGGGCCCCGCGACGGCCTGGTGCACATCTCGGAGCTGGCGCCCAAGCGGGTCGCCAAGACGTCCGACGTGGTCAAGGAAGGCGATACCGTGAAGGTCAAGCTGCTCGGCTTCGACGATCGCGGCAAGGTGCGCCTTTCGATGAAGGCGGTCGACCAGAAGACCGGCGAAGACCTCACCAAGAAGGCCAAGGAAGAAGGCAAGGAAGAAGCCAAGCCCGAAGCCGCGCCAAAGGCGGAAAGCCAGCCGGGCTGATCACGTTCAACGGCATGTGATTGCACCGCCCGCGGGATGCCTTCCGCGGGCGGTTTTGTCTTGGAGTTTCCGGTTCGCGGCGATGAATGGACCTGCGGTCACATGCCCGTTTGCGAGTGCGAACCCCTATCACGTTGTACCGTAAACAAGGTCGATGCACCGACCTTTGCACCCGTGAACGCTTGCTGCAGCCGGCGGACGGTGAACGAACTGTTGAGGCTGCTGAAACGGGCCGGTTTGAAGCGGAGACGGATGTTCGGCGCGGTTGCTCTTTTTTCGTTGAGGCATGCAGGTCCGCATGCGTCGCGCTCGCGAAAACAACTGCGCTGGCACCTCTTGAAGCCTCGAATTTGATATCCATATCGATGCTGTGGTCTTTTCGAGGAGTCGAACGCGAAGGCGCTTCGGGCGGCCCGGTGGGAACGAAACATCAGCGCTGATGGTGCATGTCGATTTCCGCCTGATCCGCGGGTTCCGCATGCTGCCGTAGCCTCGAGTCAGGGACGGACTCGTCCGGCGAAGCTTCCGCAATGCCGGATTTCAATCCGTCTTTTCGTATAACGTCGGCTTGCGGCAAAACTGAAGGAAAGAACATGTCCAAGATCGATGTGGAGAGCGTCGCCGAAGTGAAAGGCTCCGCCTACCCCGCGCCGTTCCATGAGCCCTGCGTGAACCGCATGCGCAAGCGGCTGGGCGATGCGGCAGGCCTCACGCAGTTCGGCGTCAACCTTCTCACGCTGGCGCCCGGCGCGTGGTCGAGCCAGCGCCACTGGCACACCGGCGAGGACGAATTCGTGTTTGTCGTCTCGGGCGAGGTCGTGCTGCGCGACGACGCGGGGGAACAGGTGCTGAAGGCGGGCGACTGCGCCGCCTTTGCGAAGAACGACGGCAACGGCCATCACCTCATGAACAGGAGCGGCGCGTCGGCGATCCTGTTGGAAGTTGGCACGCGATCGGAGGAGGGCGACGTCGTGCGTTATCCCGACATCGACCTGGTGCTCGACCGCAAGGACGCTGGTTTCACGCACCGCGACGCTACGCCCTATCCCAGGCGAGAAGCCTGAACTAAAGTCCCTCGTGCGGGGAGGGGTCGATGCTTACGCTGCTGGCCGCGCTTTGGAGCGGTCACGAGCTGGGGGATCTGGCGGTATTGGCGTTGCCCGTGGCGGCCATGCCGCTGTTGTCGCTCAGGCTGAAGCGCGTGTTCGCCCAGACCGACGCCGCGCATTTTCCGCGCCGGCGCGTCTATGTCCGCAGCATCCTGGCGCAATGGCTGCTGGTGGTCTGCATCGCGGTCCTGTGGATCACGCGACACCGGCCGTTCCACGCGCTGGGGCTCGACGTGCCGCCGACGCCCGAAGGCAGGGCCGGCCTGATCGTCGCCGCCGTTGCCACGGTACTGTTGCTTGGCTGGGTTATGCGTTCGCTTGCGAAACTGGACGGCGATGGCCGGGCAAAGCTGCTTGCCCGACTCGATGCGGCCAAGGTCGCGCCGCGCACGCGCGGCGAAGCGATGATGTTCCTGCCGGTCTCGCTCACCGCCGGCATCGCCGAGGAACTGCTTTATCGCGGGTTCCTGTTCTGGTTCCTGGTGCCGGCTGCAGGCCTTGTTGCGGCCGTGCTCGCTTCCGCGGCGATTTTCGGCCTCGGCCACCTCTATCAGGGCTGGCGCGGCACGCTCTCCACCGCCGGCGTGGGCCTGATGCTCGGAACGCTGTATGCACTCAGCGGCAGCCTGTGGTGGATCATGGCGCTGCACGCCCTCATCGATCTGCAATATTGCATCGTGGGATGGAAGGTCGCCGCGTGGCGCGCCGGATAGTTAACGGCACATTTGAGACATTGTCAGGCGCGCACGCGACCGCTAGCGTCCGGTGCGGTGGGAAATAACGGGGGGCAGGGCCGTGTACGCTTTCATGCGCATCTTCAGTCTGTTTCTGGTCGTTATCGCGTTGATGATGCTCGGCGCCGATGCGGTCACCTCGCTCGAGCACCAAGGCCAGATCAGCGTGCGGTCGTTCGAGACGATCTGGAGCCTGTTCGACGCGAACGGCGTGGCCGCCTTCAAGGCCTGGGCCGATCACAGCCTGCCGGGCTTCCTGGCCCACGGGATTTTCGCGGTGCTGTCGATTCCGGCCTGGTCGATCGGCGTCATCGGCGTGGTGCTGGCCTTCGTCTTCGGCCGCAAGCACGAGACGGCATAAGAGGCGCGAGCAGCAAATCGGGAGTAGCCAATAGGGGCCTTGAGCGCAGGGTCGAGCCGCACAATCCGCTTCTTCGCTATTTGCTATTCGCGTCCCGGTTCGCTCCCGGCACCCACAGCACGTCCTTGCCGCCGTTCGCCGCGCGCGCGGCGACGAACAGGTGATCCGACAGCCGGTTGATATAGCGCATCGCCGGCGCGCCGACTCTTTCCTTGTTCGCCAGCGTCACCATCAGCCGCTCCGCCCGGCGCACGATGGCGCGCGCAAGGTGCAAATGCGCGGCCAGCGCCGTGCCACCCGGCAGCACGAACGAGTCGAGCGGCTTCAGCTTGGCGTTCATGGCGTCGATTTCGCGTTCCAGCCGTTCGACCTGGCCGTCGGCGATGCGCAGGCGCGCGCGCTTGCCGGCTTCGGGAACGCACAAATCGGCACCCAGATCGAACAGGTCGTTCTGGATGCGCGCCAGCATGCGATCGAAGCGCCCCTTGGCGTGGAGCCGCGCCAGCCCGATGGCTGCATTGGCCTCGTCCACGGTGCCGAAGGCCTCCACCCGCAGCGAATCCTTGGCAACGCGCGTGCCGTCGCCCAGCGAGGTTTGCCCGGCGTCGCCGGTTCGGGTGTAGATGCGAGTCAGCCTGACCATCCAAGGGAACTTATCCCCGCACTCCGGCCAAGCAAAGCGGTTGCCTATCGGGCACGCGCGGCTATCATCCGCGCGCCTTTCCTGGACCTCTGCCGATGCCCATCGACGCGCCCGAAACCATCGAAGTGCAAACCACCAAAGTCGCCTGTGACGGCAGCGCCAACGGACTTGGGGCGGCGCTGGGCCATCCCAGGGTCTATCTCGAAATGGGCGACGAGGGCTTCGTCGAGTGCCCCTATTGCGACCGGCGCTTCGTCCTCAAGGTCGAGGCGGGACAGCATTGAGCGAGCTCAAGAAGGGCGATCATCTCTATCTGATCGACGGATCGGGCTATCTCTTCCGCGCCTACCACGCCTTGCCGCCGCTGTCGCGCAAGTCGGACGGCCTGCCCACCGGCGCCGTTTCCGGCTACTGCAACATGCTGTGGAAGCTGCTCGAGGACATGCGCGACGGCGAGGCGCCCACGCATCTGGCGGTGGTGTTCGATGCCGGCAAAAAGACGTTTCGCAACGACATCTACCCTGCGTACAAGGCCAACCGCCCCGAGCCGCCCGACGACCTGATCCCGCAGTTCCCGCTGGTGCGCGACGCCACGCGCGCTTTCGGCGTGGCCTGCGTCGAGGAGCCCGGCTTCGAGGCCGACGATCTCATCGCCACATACACCCGCATGGCGCGCGAAGCGGGCGCGCGCATCACCATCGTTTCCTCCGACAAGGACCTGATGCAGCTCGTGGTTGACGGCGCGGTCACGCTGTTCGATACCATGAAGAACAAGAGGATCGGCTCGGCGGAAGTGATGGAGCGCTTCGGCGTGCCGCCGTCGAAAGTGGTGGAGGTGCAGGCGCTGGCCGGCGACTCCACCGACAACGTGCCAGGCGTGCCAGGCATCGGAGTGAAGACCGCGGCCGAACTTATCAACGCATTTGGCGATCTTGAAACGCTGCTCAAACGGGCGGGCGAGATCAAGCAGCCCAAGCGGCGCGAGACATTGCAGCTCAACGGCGACAACGCCCGCATCTCGCTCAAGCTGGTCAGGCTCGACGACCACGCCAAGATCAAGGTCATGCCCGATGAATTCAGCGTGCGCGAGCCCGATCCCGCCAAGCTCATCGCCTTCCTGAGGGAAATGGAGTTCGCCGCGCTCATCAGGCGGGCCGCCGCGCATTACGGCGTCGAGGACGCCGAGGCCGTTGCGTCCGCTCCCGCGGCGCAGGCCCGACCGGCCGAAAGCAAGCGAGCGGAAGCGGCGACCCCGTCCTGCCTCCCGCAGGTCGGTGCCGTTGCCGACCGCGGCACGATCCTGAAGGCCGTCGATCTCGCCAAATACGAAAGCGTAACCAGTCCCGACCGGCTCGCGCAGTGGCTGGCGAAAGCCGGCGAGCAGGGATTCGTCAGCGTCGATACCGAAACCACCTCGCTCGATCCGATGCAGGCGGAATTGTGCGGCGTGTCGCTGGCGCTTTCGCCCAATCAGGCCTGCTATGTGCCGTGCGGCCACGTGGCGGGCGACGGGCTGGCGCTGGGCGGCGCCAAGAACCTCGAGCAGATGCGCGAAGCTGTGCTCCTGGAAAAGCTGAAAACGCTGCTCGAAGACGAGTCGGTCCTCAAGATCGGCCAGAACGTCAAGTACGACTATCTCGTGTTTCTGCAGCGCGGCATCCGCATGGCGCCGTTCGACGACACCATGCTGATCTCCTACGTGCTTGACGCGGGCAAGCAGGGCCACGGAATGGACGAGCTGTCGGAGCTTCATCTCGGCCACAAGCCGATCGCCTTCAACGATGTGGCCGGCAGGGGCAAGGACAAGCTGACCTTTGACCGTGTGCCGATCGGCGAAGCCACCAAGTACTCCGCCGAAGATGCCGACGTTACGCTGCGGCTGTGGATGCTGCTGAAGCCGCGGCTCGCCGCCGAAGCCAAGCGCACGGTCTACGAAACGCTCGAGCGGCCGCTGGTGCCGGTGCTGGCGGACATGGAGCGCGAAGGCGTCTGCATCGATCCCGATCTCTTGCGCAGGCTGTCGAACGATTTTGCCAAGGAGATGGCGGCACTGGAGAGGGAAATCGGCAAGCTGGCGGGCGAGCCGTTCAACATCGGTTCGCCCAAGCAGCTCGGCGACATCCTGTTCGGCAAGCTCTCCATGCCGGGCGGACGCAAGACCAAGACCGGCGCCTGGTCGACCGACGCCGACGTGCTGGAGGAGTTGGCGAGCCAGGGCCACGACCTGCCCAAGAAGGTGCTCGACTGGCGCCAGCTCGCCAAGCTGCGGGGTACCTACACCGATGCGCTTCCCACCTACATCAATCCCAAGACCGGGCGCGTGCACACGAGCTTCGCGATGGCCGCGGCGGCGACGGGGCGGCTGGCCTCCACCGATCCCAATCTGCAGAACATCCCGATCCGTACCAGCGAAGGCCGCCGAATCCGCCAGGCCTTCATCGCGCCCAAAGGGTTCAAGCTGATCAGCGCCGACTACAGCCAGATCGAGCTGCGCCTGTTCGCCCACATCGCCGACATCCCGCAACTGAAGAAGGCGTTTGCCGACGGGCTCGACATCCACGCCATGACCGCATCGGAGATCTTCGGCATTGCGGTGAAGGACATGCCGGCGGAAGTGCGGCGGCGCGCCAAGGCGATCAATTTCGGCATCATCTATGGCATCTCGGCGTTCGGGCTCGCCGCCCAGCTCGGCATCGCCCGCGGCGAGGCCGACGATTACATCAAGAAGTACTTCCAGCGCTTCCCCGGCATCCGCGATTACATGGAAGAAACCAAAGCGTTCGCACGCGAACACGGTTATGTGGAAACCCTGTTCGGCCGGCGTGTCTGGATCCGCGAAATCGCTTCCAAAATCCCCGGCCTCAGGGGCGGGGCGGAGCGCGCGGCAATCAACGCGCCCATCCAGGGCACGGCCGCCGACGTCATCCGCCGGGCCATGATCCGCATGCCGGCAGCGCTCGCCAAGGCGCGGCTGAAGGCGCGCATGCTGCTGCAAGTCCACGACGAGCTGGTGTTCGAGGCACCGGACAGCGAGGTCGAGAAAACCCGCAAGGCGGCGGTCGAAGTGATGGAGGCCGCGCCGCTGCCGGCCGTGGACCTTTCGGTCAAATTGACCGTAGAGGCGCGTGCCGCCGAGAACTGGGACGCTGCGCACTAATTACTTGACATCGTCATTTAACTAGATGACCATATCAAGTGCGATGGCGGAACTAATTGAATCGACTGAATTCCATGACCGTGTGGAGGCTATCCGTCGGTTCAACCGGCTCTACACGGCCAGTATCGGGGTGCTGCAGAAAAGCCATCTCGGCAGCGGCTGGTCACTGACCGAAGCCCGCATCCTCTACGAATTGTGGCAGCGCCCGGCGGTGACCGCGCGCGTGCTCTGCGGCGAACTTGGCCTCGACCAGGGTTACGTCAGCCGCATCCTGGCGCGCTTCGAGAAGCAGGGTCTGATCGCGCGCCGCAGGTCGGGCGTGGACGGCCGGGTGCAGGCCATCGCCCTGACCAAGACCGGGGCAAAGGTTTATGCCGGGCTGGACGCCAAGGCCCATGGTGCGGTTGCCGCCATGCTCAAGGACAGACCGGAGGAAGACCAGCGTACGCTGGCGGCGGCGGCTCAGACTATCGAACGCGTTCTCAAGGCCGCCCCCGCCAGCCAGACCGCGGTCGTCATCCGCGCGCCGAGGCCGGGCGACCTCGGCTGGGTGATCCATCGCCACGGCGTCCTGATCTGCCAGGAATTCGGCTGGGACATGCGCTTCGAAGCCAAGGTTGCCGAAATCATCGGCGGCTTCGGCCGCCATCCCGGGCGCGAGCAGGGCTGGATCGCCGAGCGCGACGGCGAGATTGTGGGTTCGGTGTTCGTGATGCCCGACGATGACCAAACGGCGCGGCTGCGCCTGCTTTACGTAGAACCCAAGGTGCGCGGACTGGGACTCGGCCGCCAGCTGGCCGACATCGCAATCGCGTTCGCGCGCGGCGCCGGCTACGGCAAGCTGGTGCTGTGGACCCACGATTTCCAGAAATCCGCGCGGCGCATCTACGCGGCGGCAGGGTTCACGCTCATCAGCAAAGAAAAGGCCAGCAGTTTCGGGGTCGAGGTCGTCAGCGAGACGTGGGAGCTCACGCTGCGATCGACTTGAGCCCGTTCTCTTCGGTGATGCCGATCTTCTGCAGCATGCCTATCAATTCAGCCACCGCCGCCTCCGGGGTGACATCGCCGCCGGCCGGCACCGACTGCGCCACGTAGCCGGTGAGGAATCCGGGCTTGGACAGGTAGCGCACCATCAGCTCGCGCGCCCGGGCCGACAGTACCGGTTCGGTGAAGCTGTTGGCATTGAAGAGGGCCAACAGCATGTTCGCCTTCTCGACGTGGCCCGCCTGCTTCTTTTCAATGGATTCGAACAGCCTGCCCTTGGCCTCCACGCTGCAGGCGATGCGGTCGATGATGCCCGCGATCTCGGCCTTCTGGTTGTCCTGGAAGCTCGAGCGGCGCACCCGCGCGTTGAGCGCGGCAAGCCTCTGCAGTCGCGCGGTGAGCGGAGTCTTCGGCGAGGCGAAGTAGTCCTCGAAGGCGGCCGACGTGATGATCGGGATCACGAAAGTGGCAAGCTGACGCTTGTTCTCGGCGCCGATGATGTTCTCCTCGACGAACAACAGGCGCTCCAGCCGCTCGTCCGGCGCCTTGGCCCCCGACAGGTAGCTGGTGATATTCTCGTTCGAAATCAGCCGCCGCGACCGCATGACGAAGGCCGCCACCAAGTCCTCGTGGCTCATGTACTTGCCCACGCCCATGACCACGAGATTGGCGATCTGGCGCAGGGCCTTGAATTCGTCCTCGAGCGAATCGGGACACAGCCGCTTGAAGCTGCGAAATTCAGCGATGATCCGTTCGGCGATGGCGGTGCGCGAGTCGGGCAGGGTATCGGCGGCAAAATTTTGGGTCAGCGAAATCAGGCCTTCGCGCCCCTCGCTCTCCTCCGGCTCGCGCCCAAGGAACAGCTTGACCAGGCTCATCACGGCCGCGCCGTGGTTCTCCTTCTTGCCGATCAGTTCGCGAAGCGCCGCGGGCCCGCTCAAGATTTCGCTCATCAGCGAATCGACGGCCGAAAGCAGAAGCTTGGCGCCTTCACTGTCGCCAGAAGCCTCGTTCATCAGGGCCATCAGCAGGAACACTTTCTGGTCCCAGCCCTTGGCCTCGGTAAGGTAGCGGGCAATCGCGCCGTTGAGGACGTAGCGGCCGTCGTCCTGCGCGGCCAGCTTGGCGACCAACGGGGCGAACCCCCCGCGAGTGACCTGAGGGAACTTGCCTTTGCGCGAATCGCGGTAGACGCGATTGAATGCCTGGGTCGAAAGTTCGATCAGCTTCTTGATGATCTGTTGCACCTGCTGGTCGCTGGCGGCGGCCTGCGCCACGGCCACGCGTTGCACGGCGTACTGGTAGAGCGTGCCGGTCGCCTCGAACTTCTCCAGCAGGTCGGCGCGGTGGCCGAGTTCGGTGACCGTCACCTTGTGATGGCGCAGGAAGTCGGGGATCAGCGTCGCGATGGTCTTGCGCGCGTGATAGGAATAAAGATCGTCGGGCTTGAAGCAGGGCGGGCTCGGCGGCATGTCGTCGTGGGCCGGCGCCACCTTCATCTTGTTGTGCCCGTCTTCGAAGATCTTGAGCGACAGATAGTCGCCGGTTTCCTCGTTGTAGGTTTCCTTGACCACCTTCGCGCCGGTGGCGCCTTCGCCCATCAGTTCCTGAGCGAAGTGGATCGCGTCCTCGCGGGCCTGCTTCACCTCGACGAGGTTCCAGCTGCCCTTCGAGCCGCGGCGTGAGAAGATTTCGAAGTGGACCTGCTGTGCCATGCACGCTCCCCTGCGAGCTGGCTATCATGCAAAATGGTCTTTAAATGCCGGTTAAGCCTTTGGCGCCGCGATCACCGGATGTTCGCCGCACAACGGGCAGGCCGGATCGGGCGGCAGCTTCACGGTCCTGAAGCCGGTTTCTAATGCTTCGTAAACGAGGAGTCTGCCGGCCATGCTTTCGCCGGCACCGGTGATCTCCTTGATGACCTCAAGCGCCTGGAGCGTGCCCATCACGCCGGCCGCCGCACCCAGGACACCCGCCTCGGTGCAGGGGCGCGCCGTGCCCGCCGGAGGCGGCGCCGGGAGGAAGCAGCGGTAGCAGGGCCGTCCCTGCGGCTTGAAGGTGGCAAGCTGGCCGGAAAACTCGCTGACTGCCGCGCTCACCAGGGTCTTGCCCGCGAAATGGCAGCAGTCGGCCACCAGGAAGCGGGTGGCGAAATTGTCGGAGCCGTCGGCCACCACGTCGAAGCGGCTGATCAGGCCAAGCGCGTTGCCGGCGTCGAGCCGCAGCGCATGCGGCTCGATCGTCACGTGTGGATTGATGGCGCGGGCGGCTTCCGCGGCGCTTTCGGTCTTGAGCCGGCCGATGTCGCCGGTCGTATGCGCGATCTGCCGCTGCAGGTTGGACAGGCTGACGGCGTCGAAATCGACGACGCCGATGGTGCCGACCCCCGCTGCCGCAAGATACAAAATGACCGGGCACCCCAGACCGCCCGCGCCGATTACCAGCACCCGTGCGGCGTGCAGCTTGGCCTGGCCCGCGCCGCCCACCTCCCGCAGCACGATGTGGCGGGCGTAGCGTTCCAGCTCGGTCTCGGAAAAGCTCATCAGTGCCTCATAAACCAATGGTTCCGCCAACGCACTGTCTGCGTGCCCTGGACCGGGGACGCATGCGACAATCAAGGCGCTAGGAATTCGCCCGCCTATCCACGAAATAAACCGCTAGTTTTTGCTGATTGCCGGGAAACAAACAACCACCAAGACGGGCAGCCGTCCGGAAGGACTGAGATGTCGGAACAAGAAGCAGCCTTGGAAGCTCACGGCTTGAAGGGGTTGAAGGCCGTTCACCGCAACCTCAGGACGGTGCGGCTCTACGAATTGGCCATCGGCCGCCGCGAGGGCCGGCTTGCGCGGGGCGGCTCGCTCGTCGTCTTGACCGGTCAACACACCGGCCGCTCGGCCTCCGACAAGTACATCGTCAAGGATGATGCCACGGCCCCGATCGTCTGGTGGGACAACAACAAGGCGTTGTCGCCGCAATCCTTCGCGACGCTGCACGCCGACATGATGGCCTATGCCGTGGGCAAGGAATTGTTCGTGCAGGATCTGTGGGCCGGCGCCGATCCCAAGCATCGTTTGTCGGTGCGCATCGTGACCGAATTTGCCTGGCACTCGATGTTCATCCGCCATCTTCTGATCCATCCCGACGCCAAGGGGCTTGCCAAGTTCGATCCGGCCTTCACCATCATCGACCTGCCCGGCTTCAAGGCCGATCCCGCACGTCACGGCTGCGCCACCTCCACGGTCATCGCCATCGATTTCACCCGCCGCATGGTGCTGATCGGCGGTACCTCGTATGCCGGCGAGATCAAGAAGAGCGTGTTCACCATCCTCAACTTCCTGCTGCCGCCCAAGGGCGTGATGCCGATGCACTGTTCGGCCAATGTCGGCGACAAGGGCGACTCGGCCATCTTCTTCGGCCTTTCCGGCACGGGAAAGACGACGCTGTCGGCCGATTCCTCGCGTACGCTGGTGGGCGACGACGAGCACGGCTGGGGCGGCGGCGGCGTCTTCAACTTCGAGGGCGGCTGCTACGCCAAGGTGATCCGCCTGTCGCACGAGGCGGAGCCGGAAATCTACGCCACCACGCAACGCTTCGGAACCATCCTGGAAAACGTGGTGTGCGAGGAGGAAAGCGGACATCTCGATCTCGACGACGAGCGCTATACCGAGAACACCCGCGCCGCCTATCCGATCGACTACATCCCTCATGCCAGCGAAAACGGCCGGGCCGATCACCCCGCCAACGTCATCATGCTGACGGCGGACGCCTTCGGCGTGCTGCCGCCGATCGCCAAGCTCACGCCCAGCCAGGCGATGTATCACTTCCTTTCCGGTTTCACCTCGCGGCTGGCGGGCACCGAAAAAGGCCTGGGCAGGGAGCCGGCTCCCACCTTCTCCACCTGCTTCGGGGCGCCGTTCATGCCGTTGCATCCGTCCGTATACGGAAATCTGCTGCGCGACCTGATCGACGAGCACGATTGCGACTGCTGGCTGGTCAACACCGGCTGGAGCGGCGGACCCGCTTCGGCCGGGGGAACGCGCATGCCGATCAAGGTGACGCGCGCGCTACTGCACGCCGCCCTCGACGGTTCGCTGGCGGTGAGCCAGTGGCGGCACGATCCCGTGTTCGGCTTCCGCATTCCGGTGGCGGTGACAGGCGTCGATCCCGCGATCCTGAACCCGCGCGCGACCTGGGCCGACAAGGCGGCTTACGACGAGCAGGCCAAACGCCTGGCCGCCATGTTCCGCGACAACTTCAAAAAGTTCGCCCCCCACGTCGACGAGCGTGTGCTGAAGTCGGCGGACCACATCGCCCAGGCGGCGGGGTGAGGCCGCCATCGTCGCGCTCGCCCTTCTTTTCTGACCTGCGAACCCGTGAAAGCCGGCCCGATGGGACGCTTCGGCGCCCAAAACGCCTTGAGAAGAAAGCTGCATTCAACCCTGCAAAATCGACCTTAAGTTATTGCCGCACCGCGATTTTCGCCTTGCTGCCAGGGCGTGCTTCCGCGACCTGGGAGCAACAGAGGCTCGCCCGATCCCGGCGCGGCGTTCAGCAGTTTCTCGGTTCGACCGTGTCATTGCCTGCGACCAACAGTGGCGGCTTGACGACCTCCAGGAAATGGACCTTGAACTCGGGATAGCCGCACGGCTTGGCGGTCCAATAACGATCGACGCGAGCCGAAACCCGGCCGCTGTACGACTTGATCTCGCCGCGCTTGAGGCGGGCCAGATCGGCCGCCGGAACGACGGCATTCACGAAATCCTCAAAATTGTCGAAGTCGACTTCCTTGGGCCCTTCGGGGAAGCGATCCCAGCGGGGAAGGGTGGCGACGAGTTCGGGATCGACCGTGAACGTGAATCCATACATGCCCCAATCGGGATGATCGGCTGTGGGATAACTGTGAAACCCCAGCACATAGCCGCCCGTGAGCACGAAGCTGCCCTCGAACGAGGCGGAGAGATTGTCCGTGTTGTACGACAGGAAACGGACCGGACTGCTGCTTGGCACGACGAGATAGTCTTCCTCGCCCGCCGGGATCAAGGTGTCGGCTCTACAGATGCCCAAGAGAAGCAGCGCCGCCGCAACCGTCTGGAGCTTGGAAATACGCATCGATTCTTCCCCGCGATGCGGCGCGAAGCCTATCACATCAAGGCGAACGCCGGAATCTTCCCGTCTCACCCCACAAGAAAGCGGGGCACAAAGGATAATTCAGGCTTTTCGTTGGTTCAGTGCTTCGCCGTTGAAGTGCCCCACAAGGCCTTCAGCTTGGCACCAGCAACGAATGTTTAACCAAGATTACCTATCCATATCGGCACCCCTTGATGCGATTCCGCAGGGCGCGGCGGGCAGGAGTCTTGACATGGGCACACGGCTGGCGATTGCGGCAGAACCGGAAGCACGAAAGATCGAAACCGAAGAGGCGCCGCCGGAGGCGCGCAGCGAGGCCGGCGATCATCCTACCGCGGAGCCTTCCGAAGAAGCGATCCGTCAGCGCAGCCGACAGATTTGGGAGAGTGAAGGCCGCCCCGAAGGCCATGCGGACGAGCATTGGGTTCGCGCCAGGGCGGAACTCGCCGAGCTTCTGGCAAGAACGTCCAACGCGCAACTCGCACCTCGCCCGGACATCATCCAGCCGGTCGCCGTCGAAACCGATGTTCCGCCATCCTCTGCGATGCGATCCGCCGAGGTGCACGATAGTGTGGAGCAGGCCCCGCAGGACTGCGCCGAGCAAGCCCCGCCGGATGAGAGCGTCTTTCCGGCAGGCGATGAATCCGTTGCTGCGGCTCCGCGTCCCATTCGCCCGCCGCCGGCGAGGCTCTCGCGCAAGCCCGGCACTTTGCCTTCCATCATCAGCGCCGGCCTCGAATTCCACGGGACGCTGCAATCGCCGGGCGACATTCAGTTCGACGGCTGCCTGGAAGGCACCCTCTGCGGCGCGGCTCTGATCGTCGATGAAGGTGCCGTCATCAAGGGCGATATCATAGCGGACGAAGTGACCGTGCGCGGCCGCGTCAACGGGCGCATTTGCGCGCACAGGGTCGTACTGCTCGCCGGCTCTTGTGTCGAAGGCGACATTCTCTACGGATCGCTCGAGGTCGAAAACGGGGCCGGGCTCGATGGCACGTTCCACCCCTGGGAAAGAGCCGAGGCCGCAGACGATGAACCAGCCCCCTCTTCTCTACCCCAGCTCTAGCGGGAAAGGCCGATGGCGACGGCGCATTCGGGCGCGCGACTTGGCCGCGCGACTTGGCCGAGCGAGACGAAGGGGTACGTTCAGCCGCAATTCGCGACGGCATTCTCTTTGCTGGCGATCATGTCATTCGGCCGAACGACCGAGTTGAATTTCGCCAGGGATATGGGCTGGTCGCACTCGCCCGCGAGTTCATAGTCGCTCGCCCTTATCGTGATGTGGCCATGCATCGTTACAAGTTGCCTGCGGGCGACCTGGTCGATGAGTTTGCGCGGCGGGGCCGCTTGGGCGAACGCATCGGCGTTGGTCAGATCGATCCGCTTCGGCGGACCCCAGCGCTTCCAGTTCAATGCTTCGTCGTGGAAGCGTCCCAGAAGGCCTTCACCTTGGTGAAGAAGCCTTCGCATTCGGGCTGGGTGCCGGAATCGCCCGCAGCCTCGAATTGGCGCAGGATTTCCTTTTGCGCCTTCGACAGCTTGACCGGGGTTTCGACCGAAATCTCGACGAACAAGTCGCCCGCAAGCCCGTTGCCGCGCAACACCGGCATGCCCTTGCCGCGCAGCCGCACCTGATGACCCGATTGCGTGCCTTCGGGCACCTTCACGCCAGCGCGCCCACCGTCGAGCGTGGGCACTTCCACGCTACCGCCCAAGGCCGCCGTGGTGAACGACACCGGCACGCGGCAATAGAGATCGTGGCCGTCGCGCTGGAAAATAGCGTGCGAGGCAACCGAGATGAAGACGTAGAGATCGCCCGGCGGGCCGCCGTTGAAGCCGGCCTGGCCTTCGCCGGAAAGCCGCATGCGCGTGCCTTCTTCCACGCCGGGCGGGATGTCGACCGCCAGCGTGCGCTCCTTCTGCACATAGCCCGAGCCGTTGCACGGCCTGCACGGCGTGCGCACGACGCGGCCGCGGCCCTGGCAATGCGGGCAGGTGCGTTCGATGGTGAAGAAACCCTGACTGGCACGCACCTTTCCGTGTCCGCCGCAGGTGGGGCAGGTTTCGGCCCGCGTGCCGCTCTCGGCGCCGGAGCCGCCGCAGGCCTCGCACACCACCGCCGAGGGCACGCGGATCTCGGCGCGGGTGCCGTGGAAAGCCTCTTCGAGAGACAGCTTCAAGCTGTGACGGATGTCGCCGCCGCGGTTCTGGCGCCGGCCGCGGCCACCGCCCATCATGTCGCCGAAGATGTCCTCGAAAACATCGGCGAACGAGCCGGCGAAGTCGAACGGGTTGCCTGTGCCGTGGTGGCCGTTGCCCATGCCGTGCTCGAAGGCGGCGTGGCCGAAGCGGTCGTAAGCGGCCCGCTTTTGGTCATCCTTGAGCACGTCGTAGGCTTCGTTGATTTCCTTGAACTTGGCTTCGCAGGCGCGGTCGCCGGGATTGCAGTCGGGGTGCAGCTCCTTGGCCAGCTTGCGATAGGCCGCCTTGATCTCGGGGAGCGAGGCGGTCTTCTGGCAGCCCAGGACGTCATAATAGCACCGCTTCATGGCGCGTCTCCGCGCCACCAAGCGGGGTCCCTCAAATCAGCAATCTCGCTTAACATCGCCGAACGCCCCTTCAGGCACTGCTCCCCGTTAGCTATTCGGCTTCTTGTTTTCGTCCACTTCGGAAAACTCCGCATCGACGACGTTGTCGTCCTTCGGCTTGTCGCCTCCGCCCGGCTCGCCGCTGGCGGCGCCTTGGGCCTCCTGCTGCTGCGCCTTGTACATCGCCTCGCCCAGCTTCATCGACGCCTGCGCGAGCGCTTGCGTCTTCTGCTGGATGGAGTTTACGTCGTCAGTCTTAACCGCTTCCTTCACCGCCGCCATGGCGTCTTCGATGGCGCGTTTTTCGGCATCGCCGATCTTGGAGCCGTGCTCGGAAAGGGCCTTTTCCGTGGTGTGGACCAAGGCGTCGGCCTGATTCTTGGCCTCGGCCAGGGCCTTGCGTTCCTTGTCCTCCTGAGCGTGCTGTTCGGCTTCCGCCACCATCTTCTTGATGTCGGCGTCGGACAGCCCGCCCGAGGCCTGGATGCGGATCTGCTGCTCCTTGTTGGTGGCCTTGTCCTTGGCGGTGACCGAAACGATGCCGTTGGCGTCGATGTCGAATGTGACTTCCACCTGCGGCACGCCGCGCGGGGCCGGCGGGATGCCCATCAGGTCGAACTGGCCGAGCAGCTTGTTGTTCTGCGCCATCTCGCGCTCGCCCTGGAAGACGCGGATGGTGACCGCGGTCTGGTTGTCCTCGGCGGTCGAGAAGATCTGCGATTTCTTGGTCGGGATCGTGGTGTTGCGGTCGATCAGGCGCGTGAACACCCCACCCAGCGTCTCGATGCCGAGGGAGAGCGGGGTGACGTCGAGAAGCAGGACGTCCTTGACCTCGCCCTTCAAGACGCCGCCCTGGATGGCCGCGCCGATGGCCACGACCTCGTCCGGATTGACGCCCTTGTGCGGCTCCTTGCCGAACAGCTGCTTGACGGTTTCCTGCACCTTGGGCATGCGCGTCATGCCGCCCACCAGGATGACCTCGTCGATCTGGTTGGCGGAAACGCCCGCGTCCTTCAGCGCCTGCCGGACGGGGCCGGTCGTCCTCTGGATCAGGTCGTCGACCAGGGCCTCCAGCTTGGCGCGTGTGATCTTGATGGTGAGGTGCTTGGGCCCCGATTGATCCGCCGTGATGAACGGCAGATTCACTTCGGTCTGCATCGCGCTGGAAAGCTCGATCTTGGCCTTTTCCGCCGCGTCCTTCAGGCGCTGCAGAGCCAGCCGGTCATTCCTGAGATCGATGCCGTTTTCCTTCTTGAACTCGTCGGCCAGGTAGTTGACCACGCGCAGGTCGAAGTCCTCGCCGCCCAGGAAAGTGTCGCCGTTGGTGGACTTGACCTCGAACACGCCGTCGCCGATCTCGAGCACCGAGATGTCGAACGTGCCGCCGCCCAAGTCGTAGACCGCGATCGTGCCCGAGTTCTTCTTGTCCATGCCGTAGGCGAGCGCCGCCGCCGTCGGCTCGTTGATGATGCGCAGGACCTCAAGGCCAGCGATCTTGCCGGCATCCTTGGTGGCCTGGCGCTGGGCATCGTTGAAGTAGGCCGGAACGGTGATCACGGCTTGGGTGACCTTCTCGCCCAGATAGCTCTCGGCCGTCTCCTTCATTTTCTGAAGGATGAAGGCGGAAATCTCGGAAGGCGCGTAGCGCTTGCCGTCGCGGCCCGCCGTCCAGGCGTCGCCGTTGTCGGCCTTGACGATCTTGTAGGGCACCATGCCCACGTCCTTCTGGGTCATGGGATCGTCGAAGCGCCGGCCAATCAGCCGCTTGATCGCGAAATAGGTGAATTCGGGGTTGGTGATGGCTTGCCGCTTGGCGGGCTGGCCGGTGAGACGTTCACCGTCATTGGTAAACGCGACGATGGAGGGGGTGGTCCGCGCACCCTCCGCATTCTCGATGACCTTGGGGGTTGTGCCCTCCATGACCGCGACGCACGAGTTGGTCGTGCCGAGGTCGATGCCGATCACTTTTGCCATGTTTTTCCTTCCTCTTGGGCAGCGGGTCTTGGGCCTCGAAAGAGCGCCTTGGGGTGCCCGCCCCACAGAAATAGCGGCAGAGGGCTGAAAAGACCCTCGCCACGCTGAACCGCTATATAGGAAGGGGGTATCGTGCCCGCAAGGCCGTGAGGCACTTTGCAGGGCCACAATTCCTCGCGGGAAGTAAGCTTCTGGAAAGGGTTAGTGGCCTCCCCGACCAGGGTGTTTCCCCTGCTGGCGGGCACAGACCGGGCGAGCGGGAAAAAATGGCACCGCATGGGGTACTCCCGGTCGTATCCCCCCACCGATTGAGGGGGTGCCTGATGAATGCTACTTCCGGGCGTGCGCCGCCAGCACATCGGCGATCGCCGCCGAGATCTTCTTGGCCGCGGCAATGTGCAGAAATTCGTTGGGGCCGTGCGCGTTCGAGCCCGGGCCCAACAGGCCGGTGACGACGAACTGCGTGCCGGGGAATTTTTCGCCCAGCATGGCCATGAACGGGATCGATCCGCCTTCGCCCTGGAAGGCGACCGGCCTGCCGAAATGGCTCTGAGACGCCTGGCCCAGCGCTTTTTCCAGCCACGGCGCCAGCGCGGGCGCGTTCCAACCGGTCTGGCCGGGCAGCGGATCAAACGTGACTTCGGCACCATAGGGCGGATCGGCTTCGAGCACGCGCTTCAGGGTCGCAACCGCCGCCTCGGCATCGGCCGTGGGCGGGGTGCGCAACGACAGTTTTGCGCGCGTGAAGGGAATGAGGACATTGCCCGCCGCCTCGGGTTCGGGATAGCCGCCGATGGCGATGACCGCGAGCTGGGGCTTCCAGGTGCGGTTGAGGATCAGTTCCTCGTTGGTCGTTCCCATCGGCCGGGTATGCCCTGCGAACGGCATCTTGTTGAACACCTCGTCCTTCAACGCGTCGGCCGCAGCGCGCGCCTGAAGAGCGCGGTCGGAAGGAACGGCCGCGAAGAACTGCTTGAGCTTCATGGCGCCGGTGTTTTCGTCTTCGATGCGCGAGAGCAGTTGGCGCAGGATGCGGAACGAAGACGGCACGATGCCGCTGGCATCGCCCGAATGCACGCCTTCGTTCAGCACACGGATGGTAAGCGTGCCCGCCGCGATGCCGCGCAGCGACGTCGTCAGCCACAGCTGGTCGTAGTTGCCGCAGCCTGAATCGAGGCAGATGACGAGGTCGACCTTGCCGAGCCGGCCGGCGAGCATGTCAATGTAGAAGGGCAGGTCGGGCGAGCCGGATTCCTCCGCCGCCTCGATGGTGATGACGCAGCGCGCGTGGGTGGCGCCGGCTTCGTGCAGGGCCAGGATCGCCGAGATCGCCGCGAACATGGCATAGCCATCGTCGGCGCCGCCGCGGCCGTAGAGCTTGCCGTCGCGCAGCACCGGCGTCCACGGGCCGAAGCCGTCCGACCAGCCCGTCATCTCCGGCTGCTTGTCGAGATGGCCGTAAAGCAGCACCGTTCCCGGCGCGCTGCCCGGCACCTCGATCAGGATCAGCGGCGTCCTGCCTTCCGGCTGCAACACCTCCAGCGTCGCGCCCGGCACATGCGCCAGATGCTTGCTCGCCCACTCCGCGAACAGCTCCGCCGCCTTCATCATGTGGCCGTGCGCCTCCCATTCGGGATCGAACAGCTTAGAGACGTTGGGGATGCGGATGTACCGGGTGAGCGTGGGGATGGCGTCGTCGTCCCAGATGCGGTCCATGAAGGCGGGAAGTTTCATCGTTCTCTCGTTCTTGTTCTCAAAGCGACGCCACCAGCGCGGCGTTGTAGATCTCGGTCATCTTGGCGCCCAGCGAGACGATCTGCACCGATTCCTCGAGCCCGACCAGGAACGGGCCCAGCATCGACACGCCGCCCACCTTCTCCAGCAGCTTGGTCGAGATGGCGGCCGAATGCACGGCGGGCATGACCAGCACGTTGGCAGTTTCGGTCAGCCGGCAGAAGGGATAGAGCGCCATCTTGTCCTTGTCGAGCGCCACGTCCACCGCGATCTCGCCATCGTATTCGAAATCGACCTGGCGCTTGTCGAGGATGTGGACCGCTTCGACGACGCGCTCGCTGCGCTCGCTGCGCGGGAAGCCGAAGGTGGAGTGGGCCAACAGCGCCACGCGCGGGGTGTAACCGAACTGGCGGGCGACGCGCGCCGCCTGCACGGCGATGTCGGCGAGCTGGTCCGAGGTCGGCAACTCGTGCACGCTCGTGTCGGCGGCGAAGATCACCTTGCCCCTGGCGAAGATCACCAGCACCCCCATCGGGCGCTGCCCCGGCGGCGAATCGAGCACGCGGCGCACGTCGTGCAGCACCTGGGCGTAGGCGCGGGTGACGCCGGTGACCATGGCGTCGGCATCGCCGGCCGCCAGCATCGAAGCGGCATAGATGTTGCGGTCGTTGGTCACCATGCGCACGCAGTCGCGATAGAGCGCGCCGCGTCGCTGCAGGCGCTGATAGAGCGCGTCGATGTAGACCGCCGCGTCAGCGGCCGAATGCGGCACGCGGATCTCGAGGTCGGTGACGCCGTCGAGACCGACGTTCTGGATCGTCGCCTTGACCACGTCGGTGCGGCCCACCAGCAAGGCCTTGCCGAGGCCCGCCTGCTGGAACGCCGCCGCGGCGCGCACCACGCAAGGCTCCTCGCCTTCGGCGAACACCACGCGCTTGGGATGGGCGCGCACGGTGGCGGTGAGTTGGTGGAACAGGTTGGCGGAAGGGTCCAGCCGCGCCGAAAGCTCATGGCGGTAGTTGTCGAGATCGGGGATGACATGGCGCGCCACGCCGGTCCGGATCGCGGCCTCCGCCACCGCAGACGACACGCGGCTGATCAGCCTGGGATCGAACGGCACGGGGATGATGTAGTCTGGGCCGTAGCTGGGCCGCGCCCCGCGATAGGCCGTCGCCACCTCGTCGGGCACGTCCTCGCGGGCCAGCGCCGCCAAGGCTTCCGCCGCCGCCGTCTTCATTGCGAGGTTGATCTCGCGGGCCCGCACGTCCAGCGCGCCGCGGAAGATGTAGGGAAAACCCAGCACGTTGTTCACCTGATTGGGATAGTCGCTGCGGCCGGTGGCGACGATGGCGTCCGGCCGAACCGATTTCACCTCCTCCGGCGTGATCTCGGGATCGGGATTGGCCATGGCGAAGACGATCGGCGCGTTCGCCATCTTCCTGACCATGTCCGACGTCACCGCGCCCTTGACCGAAAGGCCGAGAAACACGTCGCAGTCCTTCAGCGCCTCCTCCAGCGTGCGCGCCCGGGTCTCGATGGCGTGCCCGCTCTTCCACTGGTTCATGCCGGCGGTGCGGCCGCGATAGACCACGCCCTTGGAATCGCACAGGATCGCGTTGGCGTTGGGCAGCCCCATGGTCTTCAACAGCTCAAGGCAGGCGATGCCCGCCGCGCCGGCGCCGTTCACCACCAGCTTGATGTCGCCGATCTTGCGCCCGGTGAGCTCGAGCGCGTTGAGCACGCCGGCGGCGCAGATGATGGCCGTGCCATGCTGGTCGTCGTGGAAAACGGGGATGTCCATCAGCTCGCGCAGGCGCTGCTCGATCACAAAGCAGTCGGGCGCCTTGATGTCCTCCAAATTGATGCCACCCCAGCTCGGCCCCAGATAGCGCACGCAGTTGATGAAGGCTTCGACGTCGTGGGTATCCACCTCGATGTCGATGGCGTCGACGTCGGCGAAGCGCTTAAAGAGGACTGCTTTGCCCTCCATCACGGGCTTGGACGCCAAGGCACCCAGATCGCCCAGACCCAGGATCGCGGTGCCGTTGGAGATCACCGCCACCAAATTGCCCTTGGCCGTGTAATCGAAAACCGCATCCGGCCGCTCCGCGATCATGCGCACCGGTACAGCCACGCCGGGGGAATAGGCGAGGCTCAAGTCCCGCTGCGAGGCCATAGGCTTGGTCGGCGCGATCTCGATCTTTCCCGGCTTGCCGGCCGAGTGGAAAGTCAGGGCTTCTTCCTCCGTGAAGGAGGGGCGGATTCCATGTTCCATGGGGTTATCTCAGGCTGGTGTCCCGTCTGCGAAATTCGCCACATCTCGATATCGGCCTCCAGCGAATTTCAAAATCGATAGGACACCAGCCAATCATTGATTCCTAGTGCCGTTTTGGCTTCGAAGCTCGCCCAGGGACCGATATCGACGGTGTGGCGAAGTTCGAAACCACGGCACTCGCTGCTTGTCCACAGAATATCAGGTCCCGCCGGCTTTGTACGTGCGAGACGCGCAAAGCAAGCATGCGCTCCAGTCTGCTAGGCTGGGCCGATGAGCGAGCCTGCAGCAGACGGCGCCACGCCGGTGATGGCGCAATATCTCGAAATCAAGGCCGCCCATGCGGATTATCTTCTGTTCTACCGCATGGGGGACTTCTACGAGTTGTTCTTCGATGACGCGGCCAAGGCGTCACAAGCCCTCGACATCGCGCTGACCAAGCGCGGGCGACATCTGGGCGAGGACATCCCGATGTGCGGGGTGCCGGTCCACACCGCCGAGCAATACCTTGAACGGCTGATCCGCAAGGGCTTCCGAGTAGCGATCTGCGAGCAGGTCGAAGACCCCGCGGCAGCAAGGAAGCGCGGGTCCAAGGCGGTGGTGCGGCGCGAAGTCATCCGTCTGGTCACGCCAGGCACGCTGACCGAAGATTCGCTGCTCGAACCTAGGCGGGCGAACATGCTGGCAAGCCTGGGGCGCGCGGGCGGCGCATTGGCCATCGCGGCCGCGGAGATGAGCGCGGGCAGCTTTCGGGTGGGCGCGGTCGAGGCAGGTGATCTCGCGGTGGAACTGGCGCGCCTCGACGTCAGCGAGCTGATCGTGCCCGACACCCTGATGTCCGATCCCGGACTGGCGGCGGTGGCGAGCATGCTCGGCGGCGCGCTCAGCGTGCTTCCGGCCGTGAAGTTCGATTCGACTGCGGGCGAACGCGCCCTAAAAAACTATTACGGCGTGGCCGAACTCATGGGCTTCGGCAGTTTCAGCCGCGCGGAGCTGTCGGCGGCCGGTGCGCTGATCGGCTATCTCGAACTGACGCAGAAAGGCAAGATGCCGGCGCTCGCCCCGCTCACCCGCGAGGCGTCGCAGACCTTCATGGCGATCGATGCCGCCACGCGGCGCAATCTCGAGCTGACGCAGACCTTGGCGGGCGAACGGCGCGGCAGCTTCCTCAGCGTGATCGACCGCACGGTGACCGCTGCCGGTGCCAGGACTTTGAATGCGCGGCTGGCGGCACCTTTGACCGACGTGACGGCGATTACGGCGCGGCAGGACGCGGTGGCGCAATTCGTCGGCGACCACGATCTGCGCGATGCGCTGCGGCAGAGGCTGCGCTCGGCTCCCGACGTGGCGCGCGCCCTGGCGCGGCTTTCGGTGCAGCGCGCCGGACCGCGGGATTTGGGCAGTCTGCGCGACGGGATCGCGTGCGCGCGGGGCGTGCGCGATCTCATCAAGCAAGGCCGCGGCGAAGCGGCCGAGGCGACCCGAAGCCTCGTCGAAGCGGTGGCGGCGGTATCGGTGCTTGACGGCAGGCTGCGGCAGCTGTTGGTGGACGAGCCGCCGTTCTACGCCCGCGACGGGGGCTTCATCCGCATCGGCGCGCATGCGGGCCTCGACGAGCTGCGCGCGTTGCGCGACGAATCGCGCCGCGTCATCGCCACGCTGGAAGCGCGATATCGCCAGGAATCCGGCACGCCGCTCCGAATCAAGCACAATGGCGTGCTGGGTTATTTCATCGAAGTGACCCCGCAGCACGCCGACAAGCTGATGACCTCCGCAGGTTATCGCCATCGCCAGACCATGGGCGGCGCGGTGCGGTTCTCGACCGACGAACTCTCCACGCTGGCCAACCGCATTTCGGAAGCCGGCGACCAGGCCCTGGCACTGGAAAAGGAACTGTTCGAGTCGATGGCCGCCGACGCGCTTGCCGTGGCCGAGCCGCTCGCCAGGATCGCCGAGGCGCTCGCCGTGCTCGACGTTGCCGCGGCGCTGGCCGAGCTCGCCGTGACGCAGCGCTACGCGCGCCCGCAAGTGGACGACTCGCGCGCCTTCGCGATTGTCCGCGGCCGCCATCCGGTGGTGGAGGCGGCCCTTGCCGCTTCGCACGCCGCCTTCGTTCCCAATGACTGCGATCTTACCGGCGACAGGCGGCTATGGCTGGTCACCGGCCCGAACATGGCGGGCAAGTCGACCTTCCTGCGCCAGAACGCGCTGATCGCCATCCTGGCCCAGATGGGCGGTTGCGTTCCGGCCGAGTCCGCGCATGTCGGCGTGGTGGACCGACTGTTCAGCCGGGTCGGCGCCGGCGACGATCTGGCGGCGGGCCGCTCCACCTTCATGGTCGAGATGGTCGAAACCGCCACGATCCTGAACCAGGCCGCCGACAAGAGCCTCGTGATCTTGGACGAGATCGGGCGCGGCACCGCCACCTTCGACGGACTTGCCATCGCCTGGGCCACCGCCGAGCACCTCGCCCTCAAGAACAGATCGCGCGCGCTGTTCGCCACCCACTATCACGAGATGACGGCCCTGGCGGAGCGGCTGCCGTCGATGGCATGCGTCACCATGCGGGTGAAGGATTGGAACGACTCGATCGTGTTCCTGCACGAGGTGGTCCCCGGCGTGGCCGACCGTTCCTACGGCATCCATGTCGCCAAGCTGGCGGGGCTGCCGGCAGCCGTGGTGGAGCGCGCCAAGGACGTGCTGGCCGCGCTGGAGGATGGTCGCGAAGGCCACAAGCCGCTGGCGCACATCGATGACCTGCCGCTGTTTTCCATCACCGCGCCAGCCCGAAAAGAGAACAGCGCGGTGGAAGAAGCCTTGCGGGCCGCCGAGCCCGACGCGCTGACGCCGAAGCAGGCGCTGGAGCTGCTCTACCGTCTGAAGCGCGCGTTGGAGCCATGACGGCAGGTCTATATAACTTATTGTTCTAAAATAGAAATACGATCGTTGTGCGCTGCATCAAAGTATGCTACCAAGGTACCTTGGTAACAAACACTGAGGCGACGCACGATGGGCCGGAATGGGATTGCGGGTTTTGCCGCGCTGGCGTTGGTGTCCATTGCGGCCTCGGCACACCAGGAGCATGCCATGCCGCTCGTCCACACCACCGCCGGCTTCGCGTTCGACCTGATGCTCGCCTACGACTTCGCGGCGCCGCTGTTCGGAGCGAAAGAGGAAAGCAAATGGGCCCCGGACTGGTCTCCGCAATTCCTCCACCCGGTGCCGGCCGCCGACATCGAAGGCGCCGTCTTCCGCACGCTCGACGGGCCGCACCAGGGGCGCCTGTGGATCAATACCGTGTTCGACCTGGCGAACGGCCACATCCAGTACGTCTACGTTCTCAATCAAGCCATCGTCACGCGCATCGACATCCACCTCGCCCGCAAGGGCGCCAATGAAACCCATGTGGCGGTGACCTACGAGCGCACGGCGCTTGCGCCATCCGCCAACGACGAGGTGCGCAAAGCGACGAAGGCCACCGCCGCATACGGCCCCGAATGGCGCGACGCCATCGAGCGCTACGCCCAAACGGTGCGCTAGGATTCTGTGCGGTCGCGCAATCTGACGGAAAAGTGCTTCACACTTTTCCTGACTGCGCTTTGGCTTCTTGGTCGCGCAATCTGACGGAAAAGTGCTTCACACTTTTCCTGACTGCGCTTCGGGCGGTCTTGCCGCCGCCCACGGCCGGTGTCAGCATCGGCGGCGATGGACGCGAACCCGCGCAAGTTCCTGGTCGTGGTCGACAAGACCCCTGAATGCCGGGTGGCGGTGCGCTTCGCCGCGCGGCGCGCGCAGCACACCGGCGGAAGGGTGACGCTGCTCTGCGTCGCCGCCACGGTCGACTTCCAGCAATGGAAGGGCGTCGAAGAGATCATGACCGACGAGGCGCACCAGGACGCCGAAGCGCTGGTCTACGACGCCGCCAAGACCATCAACGAGCTGACCGGCATCACACCCGAGCTCGTCATCGCGCACGGCGAGGCCGCCGATGTGCTGATGGAGCTGATTCGCCGCGACCGCAACGTCTCCATCCTGGTCTTGGCCTCGGCCACGTCGAAAGAAGGCCCGGGCCCGCTCGTCGCCCTGTTCGCAAACCATGTCCAGCCCATTCCGGTGACCATCGTGCCCGGAAACCTGTCGGACGAAGAAGTGGACGAATTGGCTTGACCGCCGCACGGCCCCGGGGGAGCCTGCTTTCGGGGTATTGAGGCAGCCCAGATGTGGGATTTCAGCTTCGGGCGCGCGCTCGGCATGGTCATGAAGACGCTGCCGTTCATCGCGTTGCGCATCGTGGTCTTTGTCGGCATCGGCATCACCTATCTCTTCACCACCGGCGTCGGCGCGGCGGCGGGCTACGGCTTCGGCCGTTTCGCCGGTTCGGGCGGGGCACCCGAAGGCGGCGCCTTCTGGGGCGGACTGATCGGCTTCGGCATCGTCAGCGTCGCCCTCTATCTGGCGCGCGAGTACATCCTCTATCTCGTCAAGGCGGCGCACATCGCGGTCCTGGTCGAGCTCTATGACGGCCGCGACGTCCCTTCGGGCCGGGGCCAGCTCGTGTTCGGGGCCAATTTCGTCAGGACGCACTTCGCCACCTCGAGCGTGCTGTTTGGCGTCGACCAGATCGTCAAGGGCGTGCTCAATGCCTTCTTCCGCACCATCAACTTCTTCACCGCATTTTTGCCGATCCCGGCGTTGCAGAACCTGATCAGGCTCGCCGAATCCATCGTGCGGCTGTCGCTCACCTATGTCGACGAGATCATCCTCGCCTATCTCATCCGCACACGGACAACGAACCCGTGGGCCACCGCCAAGGACGGCCTCGTCCTCTACGCCCAGAACTACAGGCACTTCCTCAAGAACGCGGTGTGGCTGGCGGTCTTTCTATGGCTGATGACCGCCGCGCTGTTCGTCGTGCTCATCGTTCCGGCCGCCGCGCTGGTGGCGCTGCTGCCGAACCAGGCCACGATCTGGATGTTCGCGTTCGCCTTCGTGTTCGCCTGGGCGCTGAAGGCGGCCATCCTGGAGCCGGTGGCGATTGCCGCCCTGATGCAGGTCTACTTCAAGGAGATCGAAGGCCAGACGCCCAATCCGGAATGGGAAGCCAGGCTCGATTCCGCCTCGCGCCGCTTCCGCCAGCTAACCGAGAAGGCGGCGGGCTGGGTCGGCGGAACGCCCGGGGAAGCGGGGAAACCGGCATGACGGGAACCATCATCATCCTGGTGGCGCTGGGCGCAGTCGCCGCCGTGCTGTTTGCCGGCATCGTGGTCATGGCGATCGGCGGCAAGACCTCGGCCAAATGGTCCAATGTGCTGATGCGCTACCGCATCGTGGCCCAGGCTGCGGCGCTTATCATCATCGCCATCGTGGTCTACCTGGCCGCGAAACGGTAGGCGGCACCCCGGGGTCTTGCGCCCCGCCCCCGGCTGGTGTTGTTAGCCGCCGGAAAGGTACGGCCGGCTATGGCGAAAACGCTCTACGACAAGATCTGGCAAGCTCATGTGGTGCACGAAGCGGCGGGAGAATCGACCGTCCTCTACATCGATCGCCATCTGGTGCACGAAGTCACCAGCCCCCAGGCCTTCGAAGGCCTGCGCGCGGCACACCGGCGGGTGCGCCGTCCCGAAATGACGCTCGCCGTGGCCGATCACAACGTACCGACGATCGATCGCGACCGCGGCATCGCCGACCGGGAGTCGCGCGAACAGGTCGAGACTCTGGAACGCAACACCGCCGAGTTCGGCATCGATTACCTCGCCATGGACGACATCCGCCAAGGCATCGTGCACATTGTCGGGCCCGAACAGGGCTTCACGCTGCCGGGCACCACCATCGTCTGCGGCGATTCCCACACTTCCACGCACGGCGCCTTCGGTGCGCTCGCCTTCGGCATCGGCACCAGCGACGTCGAACACGTGCTGGCGACGCAAACGCTGCTGGTGCCCAAGTCGAAAAACATGCGCATCACGGTGGGCGGCACGCTGCCCCCCGGCATCACCGCCAAGGACCTGGCGCTGGCCATCATCGCGCGCATCGGCACCGCCGGCGGCACCGGTCACGTCATCGAATACGCAGGGCAAGCCGTGAGCGGGCTTTCGATGGAAGGGCGCATGACCCTGTGCAACCTCACCATCGAGGGCGGGGCGCGGGCTGGCCTGGTCGCGCCCGACGACACCACCTTTGCCTACATCGCGGGGCGCCCGCGTGCGCCGAAGGGTGCAGCGTTCGAGGCAGCGGTGGGGCAATGGCGCACGCTGAAATCGGACGACGGCGCCAGGTTCGATGCCGAGGTCGTGCTTGAGGCCAAGAACATCGCGCCCATGGTGACCTGGGGCACATCGCCGGAGCAGGCGCTGCCGATCACGGCTTGCGTTCCCGATCCGGCAGCCCTTTCCGACGCCGACAAACGCATCGCCGCCGAGCGCGCGCTCGCCTATATGGGCCTCGAACCCGGCCAGCCGCTCGGCGAAGTCAAGATCGACCGCGTCTTCATCGGCTCCTGCACCAACGGGCGCATCGAGGACCTGCGCGCCGCCGCAGCGATCGCCAGAGGCCGCACGGTCGCCCCCCATGTGAGCGCGATGGTCGTGCCCGGCTCGGGCCTGGTGAAGCACCAGGCGGAAGAGGAAGGCCTCGACCAGGTGTTCCGCGCGGCGGGCTTCGAATGGCGCGAGCCCGGCTGCTCGATGTGCTTGGCCATGAACGCCGACCGGCTGGCGCCGGGCGAGCGCTGCGCGTCCACCTCGAACCGCAATTTCGAGGGCCGCCAGGGGCGCGGCGGTCGGACGCATCTGGTCAGTCCGGCCATGGCGGCGGCCGCGGCGGTTGCCGGCCATCTCACGGATGTGCGAAAATTGCAGGGAACCGGGGAAAAGCCATGAAGCTCCTGAAGTTTGCGCCGTTGGTGTTGATCGCAGCCCTCGGCGGCTGCAGCGAACTCGACTGGGATCACCTGACGAGTTATGTGGGCCTCGGCCCCGACAATACCGCAACGCCGCCGCCCGAGCAGGCCCCGCCCGCCGATTCCACCTCCACCACATCGGCGCCGCCTTCGGAGCAGAGCCAGCCCTGGACTCCGGTCGGTGCAGGAAACGGCTCCGCGCCCGTCAGCGCAGCACCCGAGGCTGCGCCGCAATCCGCTGCCGCGCCGGCTGCAGCACAAACATCTGCGCCGACCGCAACCGAAGCATCTGCGCCTCCGGCGCAGGCCGTCGCTTCCGCGCCCGAGTCCTCGCCGGCGCCCGCCGCCAATTCCTGGTGCCAGGACGTGGCCAAAACCGCCGCCAGCGATGCGGCGAGCCAGGGATTCGACGAGCCGACGCAACGCCACCGCGCCGCCACGGCCTACGAGCAGTGCGTCCGCTACGGACACTGATTTAAAAGAAACTCACCGGGTCGACGTCGACCGAGACGCGCACCGATTTGGGCAGCGCGGCGCCGGCGAGCCAGTTGCGCAGGTAAGCCTGCACGTCCACGTTCTTCTCGGCCTGCAGCAGCAGGCGTTCGCGCGTCTGGCCGCGCAGCAGCGCATAGAAGGCCGGCGTGGGTCCCCACACCTTGGCGCCGCGGGCATGCGGCGCGCAGCGGGCGAGAATGCGCCCGGCCTCGCGCACGGCATCGCCGTCGTGACCTGAAAGGATGATCGCCGCCAGCCTTCCGAACGGCGGAGCGTGGGCCGCTTCGCGGTACTTGCGCTCCTGCTCGTAGAAGGCGTCGCGCTCGGCGCTCGCCAGCGCGACCATCACCGCATCCGACGGATTGCGCGTCTGCATCAACACCAGCCCCGGCTTCTCCGCGCGTCCCGCCCGTCCCGCGACCTGATGCAGAAGCTGGAAGGTGCGCTCGCGGGCGCGCAAGTCCCCGTCCGAACCGCCGAGATCGGCATCGACCACGCCGACGAGGGTGAGCTGCGGGAAATGATGGCCCTTGGCGATGATCTGGGTGCCGATCAACACGTCGGTCTCGCGCTTGGCCATGGCGCGGATGGCGGCCTGAGTCTGCTGCGGCCCCTGCATGGTGTCCGACGAGGCGACGGCGAGTCGCGCCTCGGGGAATACGCTGCAGAACTCTTCCGCCACGCGTTCGACGCCCGGCCCGCAGGCCGCAAACGTGCCGGTGCCGCCGCATTGCGGACAAGCTGGCGGCAGCGACGTCTCGAAACCGCAATGATGGCAGACGAGACGCTTGCGGTAGCGGTGCTCGACCAGCCAGGCGGAGCAGTTCCGGCAGATCATCTTGTGGCCGCAGGCTTCGCACAGCGTCAGCGGCGCATAGCCCCGGCGGTTGAGGAACAGCATGGCCTGCTCGCCCGAGCCCAGCGTGACGGCGAGCGCTTCGCGCAAAGGCGGCGACAGGAACGTTCCGGCTTCGCCGCGGACGCTCCGCATGTCGATCAGGCGCACCTCGGGCATCACCGCTTCGCCGTGGCGGCGCGACAGCTTCAAATAGGAATAGCGCCCGTTCCTGGCGTTGACATAGCTTTCCAACGACGGCGTGGCGCTGGCCAGCACCACCGGGCAACGCGCGATGCGCGCGCGCACCACCGCCATGTCGCGCGCGTGGTAGATGGCGCCGTCTTCCTGCTTGTAGGCCTGCTCGTGCTCTTCGTCGACGATGACGAGACCGAGCGCATGGAATGGCAAATAGAGCGCGGAGCGCGCCCCCACCACCGCGCGCGCCTCGCCCGACAGCACGGCGCGGAACACATGGCGGCGCTCGCGCTGGGTTAGATCCGAATGCCATTCGGCGGGGCGGGTGCCGAAGCGGGCCGCGAAGCGGTCGAGGAACTGCACCGTCAGCGCGATCTCGGGCAGCAGAATCAGCGTCTGCAGGCCCTGGCGCAGCGCCTCGGCCACCGCCTCGAAATAGGTCTCGGTCTTGCCCGAACCGGTGACCCCGTCGAGCAGACTGACGGCAAAGCGCCGCCCCGTCACGTTGCCGCGCAGCACGTGCGCCGCCAGCTCCTGCTCGGTGTCGAGCGCGGGCGGGGCGAACGCCGGATCGGGCGCTGCGAACGGCACAAACTCAGGAAGCTCGGTCGGCACCAACGCGCCGCAGTCGATCAGCCCGCGCACCACGGCCGCGCTGACATTGGCCACTTCCGCCAGATCGGGGCAGGAACGCGCCAAGCCGTCGCCGGCAACCGCCAGCACCCGCTGGCGCGCGGGCGTCAGCCGCTTGGGCGCCTCGGGCCCGCTGACATACGCGGTGCGCATGGTTTCGGGCTCGAAGGCAGCCCGCGAGCGCAAGGCCATCGCCAGCACCATTCCCGGCGGCGTCAGGGTGTATTGGGCGACCCAATCGACGAAATCGCACAAGCCTTCGGGCAGCGCCGGCGTACCCGGCAGAGGAACGGCCAGCTTCAGCTTGGCCTCGTCGACCCCGCCTTCGCCGGCGCCCCACACCACGCCCAGGCTTTCGCGCGGACCCAGCGGCGCCATCACCACCAACCCGCGCCTTGCCGGTTCGTCCATGCGGTAGTCATAGGCGCCGGCCAGCGGCAGCGGCAGCAGCACCCCGACACGGGCTGCGGGCTTGGGTGGGCAATCGTTCATGCGTTACACTTCGAATCGCGAATCTCGGGATCTTCCGGCTCCATGATGTATCACGCCGCATGAGCGAAAGCGCATCGTCCCGCGAGCCGGCGATCGCCGCCGCCGAGGCGGTAAAGGCCTATGTCCGGATGAACCGGGCGCGTCTTTCCGCCGACGGCGAGCTCCTGGCTCTCTTAATGCCCGACCGTTTCGCCCAGTTGGGCGTCAGCGATCTGCAGCAGCATGTGATCGAGCGGCTGCGCGTCGAAAACCAGGCTTTGCGCGCCGAATGCGACCTGCTGAAGGCGGGCCAGGGCCGCGGCGTGGGACTCAAGGAAGACGCACGCCGCGCGCTGCTCGATCTCATCGACGCGCGCTGCTTCGGCGAGGTGATCGCGGTGGCCGTTCATGCCGCGCCGGCCTTTGGCGCCGATCGCGCCGCGATCTGCGTGGAAGGGCTCGACAGTCTTGTCACCACCGCAAGCCAAGACGTGCGGCTGATCGCACCAGGCACGGTCGCCGCCGTGGTGGGTCCGGAAGGCATGGGCGCCATTCTGTCGGGCGGCGGCGAGCTTCTTCTCGGCTGCCCGGGATACCGCAGCCTGGCCGCGTTCCGCCTCAGGATCGGGCGCGACAGCCCGCCCGCCCTCTACGTGCTCGGTGCCGCCGCAGAAGGGCGTTTCGACGGGGCCGACAGCGAGACCGATCTCGCGTTCTTCACCCGAGCGCTGGAACGGGCGATCCGTGCATGGCTCGATCTGCCCAAAGCCTGAGACAGAACTGGCTCGATGCGCTCAAGCATGAGCGGCGCGCCAGTCCGCATACCCTGCGCGCCTATGGCGACGACTTGGCGCGTTTCTTGAACTTCCTCGCCGAGCACCAGGGTCGCGCGCCCGACGAGAAGATGCTGGCGACGCTGATTCCTGCAGACCTGCGCGCCTTCATCACGCGACGGCGAAACGACGGGCTGGGACCGCGCGGCGTGCAGCGGGCGCTTGCCGCGGTGCGCAGCTTCTTCCGTTTCCTGGCACGCGAAGGCGTTCTGGAGAACGCGGCGCCGCGCGCAGTAAGGACGCCGCGCATCCCGCGCACGCTGCCGCGTCCCTTGAGCGAGGCCGATGCGATGCGCACGCTCGAGGAAGCCGCCAGCCGCGACGTGAAGTGGATCGCCGCACGCGACGCGGCGCTGCTCACCCTGCTCTACGGCGCGGGCCTGCGCATCTCGGAAGCGCTCAGCCTGAAGCGCGGCGACGCCCCGCTCGGCGCCAGCCTCTCGGTCCTGGGCAAGGGGCGCAAGGTGCGCAGCGTGCCGCTTTTGCCCGTGGTGCGCGAGGCGATCGAGACCTATGCCGCGCAAATTCCGTTCACGGCGGCGCGCGATTCATCGCTGTTTGTTTCGCGCCGCGGCAAACCGATGCGCGCGCGCGAGGCCCAGGCCCTGATGCAGCGGCTGCGCTCGCGCCTCGGCCTGCCGGAACGTGCCACGCCGCACGCGCTGCGGCATTCCTTCGCAACGCATCTTCTCGCCAACGGCTCCGACCTCAGGGCGGTGCAGGAATTGCTGGGTCACGCCTCGCTCTCGACGACGCAGACCTACACCGAGATCGATGTGAAAAAGTTGATGCAGGTATACCAAAACGCACACCCCCGGGGCGCGTGACGGCATCCGAGCTTCTGCGCTACCATTTGTATGAAGGCGCGATTTTCCGCTCGCTGATCACCCGCGACCGGATGGGGGAGGGACCGCAATGGAATTACGGGAAACAAAAATCCGCAGCAACATCGAAATTGCGCGCGAAGCGAAAATGAAACCGATCACCGAGATCGGCCGCAGGCTCGGCATCCCGGACGACGCCATCCTTCCCTATGGCCACACCAAGGCAAAGATCGCGCTACCCTTCATCGACAGCCTGAAGTCGCGTCCCGACGGCAAGCTGATCCTGGTCACCGCCATCACCCCCACCCCCTCCGGCGAAGGCAAGACGACCACGACGGTCGGCCTCAACGACGCGCTCGCGCGCATCGGCAAGCGCGCCATCGCGTGCCTGCGCGAGCCCTCGCTGGGCCCCTGCTTCGGCATGAAAGGGGGGGCGGCCGGCGGCGGCTACTCTCAAGTGGTGCCGATGGAGGACATCAACCTGCATTTCACCGGCGACTTCCACGCCGTCACCGCGGCCAACAACCTGTTGGCCGCCATGCTCGACAACCACATCTACTGGAGCAATTCGCTCGCGCTGGACGAACGGCGCATCAGCTGGCGGCGCAGCCTCGACATGAACGACCGCGCGCTGCGCGCCATCGTCAACTCGCTGGGCGGGGCGGCCAACGGCTTCCCGCGCGAGGACGGCTTTGACATCACGGTGGCCTCGGAGGTGATGGCGATCCTGTGCCTGGCCACCGATCTCAAGGATCTCGAGCGCCGGCTCGGCAATGTCGTCGTGGGCCAGACCCGCGAGCGGAAATACGTCACCGCCAGGGAACTCAACGCCTCGGGCGCCATGAGCGTGCTGTTGAAGGAAGCGCTGATGCCCAACCTTGTGCAGACGCTGGAGAACAACCCGGTGTTCGTGCACGGCGGCCCGTTCGCCAACATCGCCCACGGCTGCAATTCGGTGATGGCCACCAAGACCGCGCTCAAGCTCGCCGACTATGTGGTGACGGAAGCCGGCTTCGGTGCCGACCTGGGGGCCGAAAAGTTCTTCGACATCAAGTGCCGCAAGGCCGAGCTGAAGCCCTCCGCCGCAGTGATCGTCACCACGGTGCGTGCCATGAAGCATCACGGCGGCGTGGCGCGCGATGATCTGAAGCGCGAGAACGTATTTGCCGTCGAGCAGGGCTGCGCCAACCTCGACCGGCATGTGCGCAACGTGCGCAAATTCGGCCTGCCCGCCATCGTGGCGATCAACCAGTTCGTCGGAGACGCCGAGGCCGAGCTCGCCAAGATCGTGGAAGTGGCCAAGACGCTCGATTGCGAAGCCATCGTGTGCAAGGGCTGGGCCGAAGGCGGCAAGGGCGTCGAAGCGCTGGCCAAGGCGGTGGTCGCCACCTGCGAGCGCGGCGAGGCGGACTTCAAGCCGCTCTATCCCCTCGACATGAGCCTGTGGGAGAAGATCCACACCATCGCGCGCACCATCTATGGTGCCAACGGCATCACCGGCGACCAGACCGTGCAGCAGCGTTTGAAGGATCTCGAGGATGCGGGCTTCGGGAAGCTGCCGGTGTGCATGGCCAAGACGCAGTATTCCTTCTCCACCGATCCCGACAAGCGCGGCGCGCCCTCGGACCATATGGTGAAGGTGCGCGAGGTGCGCCTTTCGGCCGGCGCCGAGTTCGTGGTGGCGATCGCAGGCGACATCATGACCATGCCCGGCCTGCCGCGCGTGCCGGCAGCCAATTCGATCCACCTGAACGACAAGGGCCAGATCGAAGGGCTGTTCTGAAAAACGGCGAAAAGCGAACAGGGGGTAGCGAACAGGGAAACGAGCTCCGGCTCGCTATTCGCCACTCGCTTTTTCAAATCGTATCCACGCGCTCGTCGTGGGCGCCGCCCAGGACGCGCTCGCCGTGCCAGCGCCGCGCCAGCAGCAAGGCCATGACGATTCCGATCAGGCCAAAGACGGTCATCAACAGATAGGCGCGCCCGCCCAAGGACGCATACACGGCGCCCGACGCCATGGTGGAAAGGCCCATCAGCAGCCCTTGCGAACAGACGAAATAGAGGCTCTGTGCGGTGGCGGCCAGCCGCGGCGGCACCGCCTTCAGGATGAAGAACACCGCACCCAGATGCGCCACCGCGAACGTACCGCCGTGCAGGAACTGGGCAAAGACAACGAACGGCAACGGCGGATCGAACGCCAGAATCGTCCAGCGCACCACGCAGATGACGGCGCCGATCAAAAGCAGCCGGCTCGGGCCGAACACGCGCAGCACCTTCGGCGCCTGCGAGAACAGCGCGATCTCGGCCAGCACGCCGAGCGGCCAGATGATGCTGACGAGCCATGCCTTGTAACCGATCGCTATCCAATGCAATCCGCCATAGCCATAATAGAAGCCGTGGCTCGCCTGTTCGAACGAGGCAGCCGCGAGGAAGACGAGGAAGACGCCGGAGCCCAGCAGCTCGCGCGTCTCCTCCAGCGTGGCCCGCAATTTGGGTTCCAGGGCACCTGCCGCCTGCGCCGCGCCCGGCGAGGGCAGCGCAATGGTCGAGATCACGCACATCATCGCGCCCAGCGCCAGCAGCGGCGCCACCACGCCGAAATCGAGCCAACGGATGCTCAAGCCGCCCATGATGTTCATGACCACGAAGGCGGTGGATGCCCAAATGCGCACGCGGCCGTAATCGAAGCCGTAACGCTCCGAAAGGCGCACGCAGACGCTCTCGAGCAGCGGGGTGGCGGCGCCATAGGCGACATAGGCGGGCACGGCCGTGCAGAAAACCGCAAGCCAGGTGGGCGCCACGCTCAGCGCGGCGTAACCCGTGAGCATCACCCAATAGAGCACCAACATGACGCGGCGGCGGTCGTTGTGCGCATCCGCGACGATACCGCTCAACGGTCCGGCCACGGCGCGCAGCATCAGGGCGCTCGACAGCACCAGCCCGATCTGATCGGCGGAAAGCCCCCGCCACGCCAGCGATGCTCCAAAAAACGGCAGGAAGATGCCGGAAACCATGCCCGACGAGGCTTGGCTGAACCCTAAACGGGTGACGATGTGCTTCAACAAAGGCTTCCGGACAGGCCGCGCCAGCCGTGGTTAGCCCAAAGCACGGGGCGTTAGAAGCGGCGCCCCCGCCCGCGCCCCCCCCCGCTTCACGCTGTCGCGCTTGCCAAGCCCGGCGAAAACGCCCGTTTCACGGGCTCGGCACGCCCAGTTGCAGAACGCTCCCCGGATGCGTATTTTCCGCCGCTCCGGAAGCGGGGCCCGCGGGGCTTTTTCCGGAGGTCGCGCGCCGTGCGCGCACCAGGGCCGCCTTAGCTCAGCCGGTAGAGCAACGCATTCGTAATGCGTGGGTCGGGTGTTCGAGTCACCCAGGCGGCACCAGTTTTGTACCATTTTCCAGGCAAACCCTGGCGTCTTTGCGGATCAAGCGGTTAGCGTCCCGCCGTTGCTACACAACGGTGCTACACAATGGAGACGCAGCGCTTGTCGCAGACTGCGCGCCTCGTTCGGCGCAAAGGGACCTACCACTATCGCCGCCGCGTTCCGGACGCGCTCGTGGCGGTGATCGGCAAGCGCGAAGTCCACCACTCGCTCGGCACCTCGAACCTCAGCGAGGCCAAGAAGCGGCGGACACTGTGGGACCTGCGTTGGGATGCACGCTTTCAGGAGGCGGCGTCCGAGGCTGCCGGCGGCGTCAAGGCCATTGTGCCCAAACCGACGTCCACGCTCTCGGAAGTTGAGGCGCTCAGGCTGGTCCAGAGCTATGTCGCCGGCCTCGACCAGATCGCGCGGCGGGATGCCCTGCAAAGCCCGCCCGCAAACGACGAGGAGCGCCACAGCTCCCGCGAGAGCATCGAGACCGGGCTGGCGATCCTGCAAAAGCGGGACGACCCCCGCGCGGACGAGTGGATCACGGCGACTATCTGCAAGCTGACACAATCGCCGATCTCTGAGTCCAGCGGTGTGACGGAAGCCGAATTGCATCTGGCTGAAATCGTCCGACGCGGACTCATCGAACTGGAACGCCGAAAGCTGTCCCGGCTCGACCAGCTGCATTCGGCCCTGTTTTTCGACACGGCATTCGATCCGAGCCGAGTGCCAGAAGTGACCTTCGGAGAGATGTGCCGCCAGCTCATTGTCATCACGGAAGAAGAAGCCGAGATCAACGGCACGAGCCAGAAATGGGTAGACAAGCAGAGGGCCAATGTGGCGCTGCTGAAGGAGATCGTCGGCGAGAATACATCTCTCACCCGAGTCGACTACGACGCCTGTCTGCGCGTCAGGGGCATTTTGGCGAGACTTCCCGCCAACCGCACCAAACTCTTCGACGGGCTTTCAATCGATGAGTCCATCGCGGCGGCACAGGCTGCGGGCAAGCCCACCCTGTCGCCGGTCACCCAGGATGTCTACATCGCCACGCTGCGGGCAATCCTCGATCTCTCCCTCAAGAAGCGGCTCATCCTGGTCAACCCGGCCGATGGTATGAAGCCGCTTAGAAAGGACACTGTCGCGGCGAGCGCGAAGCGGCTGCCGTTCACGGTCGAGCAGCTTAAGCAGTTCTTCGAGGGGTCGTACTATCGGCAGTGCGCCCAGCGCAGCCCCGCATGGTCCTACGACAAGCAAGGCTGGCGCTTCTGGCTTCCATTGCTCTGCCTCTTCATGGGCATGCGGCCGAACGAAGCCTGTCAGATGGCCGTGGCGGACGTGCAGCGGACCGAGCAAGGCATCTGGTACCTGGATATCGTGGCTTCCGACGACGAAGACGACGACATGGTGGAACTCAAGAAGAAGCTAAAGACCGCCATGAGTCGCCGACGCATCCCGGTACATCCTGAGTTGGTCGCCATCGGGTTCCTCGCGTTCGTTGAGGTTCGCCGAAAGGCAGGTGATGTCCGGTTATTCCCTGATCTCAAGGCCGACCAGTACGGCAACTACGCGAAGTACGCGCTCAAGCGGTTCCGTGAGGTGTACCTGCCGGCCGAGATTGACTTGGCGCCGAGGCAGAGCTTCTACAGCTTCCGGCACAATTTCCGGGACGCGCTCCGGGCTGTTGGCGCGCCACCGGACGCGCTGCAAGCACTTGGAGGATGGTCGCAGGGACATCGCGTCAGCGATGCGTATGGCGATAAATCTAACCCTGACTATCAAGCCCGATTCATCGAGCGAGTGGCCTACTTGGATATGAGACTCGAATATTTGCACTATCGCGGCGCATTGGCCTGACTGACGCTCCACATGTAGGGTTCACGGCGCCGGTCCGTAAGGAAACTCGCACTGCACGTCTTTGTTCAGTCCGGTGTCGCAGAAAAAAAACGGAACAAAGAGGTCAAACTTAGCGAGAGTCCTTTCGACGCGCCTTTTCACCGCATCTTGAAACGCGTCCGCCAGTTCAGGGGAACACTCGCTGAATGCGCGCCGCCAATCGGCCGCGTAAATCAGCATATGGTGCAAAAACTGATGCGCTTGCATCTTGGCATCGGGTTCTCCTTTCAGGGGGCCATTCAAGTACTCCAATGCTCGGCTTTCGAACTCTCCGACCTTTTTGTGGAGGTCTTCAGGGTGAGCTGGCAACACAATAAGGCCGTTCTTTCCGAACAGAAACAGGTGCCCCAGGAATTCAACGGGCTGATCTGCTTGCTTCGCCTCCGTTGTCTCGAACTTGAATGTGCCAGCACACAAAGCCTGCACATCGGCAACCAGGGTCTTCTGGGCAGTTTCGACCTCTTCTTTTGTCGCCCCCAAGATCAAGAATCTGCCACCCCAGTTGAATAAGCGGGCGGGTCCTGTCCAACTTATGTGAGACAAGGTCTGCATGGCCACGACCGTGGACAGTGCAAAACCCTCCGGTATTCCCTTCTCTGCTTGGCTGACGATCTGGTCGATCTGGTGTGGCGTGAATGCGGCATCGTGGCACTGAATGTGGCATTTCTTGTAGTTGGCCATCACGTAATCGGTGATCACCGTCTTCGGCAGTGGGATCACCTGTGCCAGCCCTTCTGCGGTAAAGCCCCGAAAAAACTGATCGATGTGAGGTGTTGCAGCCCAAGCTAGATTGGAATTCAGGGCCGTCTTGATGTCCCTTACCGCAAGCTTGACGGCCTTCTTCCGAAGTCCGTAGCACCGACCCTCATACTGAAAGCTCCGAGTCCGGAAAGCCCCTTTCAACAACTGGCAGCAAGCATCGTGAATGATCGTTCGACCCACCCCGAACTTGCGGGTGACGATGTCTCCGAATTCCGACTTGGCCACATCGATATGAACGAGTTCGTTGCAAGCGGTATCCCATAGGTTGGATTTTGCCGCGTCGAAAATCTCTGCGAGGGTGTGTCGTTGGTTAAACCCCACAGACTTGTTTGCATTGACGGCGGTGCAGACGAGAAGTTCGCTCGCGTTCATGCATCCATGCAAGGCAAGCTTTAGCTTCGAGGAGTCGCCGAGCTTGAGGGCCACGTGATAGTTAGCCAGTAGTTCCTTGTATTTCTCTCGATACGACTTTAGTTGCTTCAAACGCTTACCTTCTTCGGCAGGAACGCCATCGCTCTTGGGAAATTCGCATCCCTCCACTATCGTGACGTTATTGTTCACTGATCTCTTCCCGTTACATAGGTTCGGCGCGTGACCGTTCTCGACGCGTTTGGGTCAGAAGTCACTTCTGCCGTGCACGTCAGAAGTGGCCGAGGTGGGCTTACGCTATACGACACAGAGTCTGGGTGCCAACGAAGCCAGTACAGCCCCAACGCTGGTTGCCGAGTGGTTACGCATCGTAAAGGTCAACGATCGCTGACATGGCTGAGATGTTATCCACGGGCTTCCATCAAGGACGCGTTGGAGCAATTTCGCGTCCCGCGCCAGGACAAGGAGAAAGTGGGGACAGCGTGCGGCTCAATCGGCAGGGAGCCGGGTGCGCAGCGGATGAACCGGGCACCATCTGTGCCTTCGTGGATAGGTTCAGGGAATCCGAAAAATGGAGACGGCAGCCACGCAACTCTCACCGAGCCATAAGATCGAACGGACAACGACGGTCGACAATTATAGGTCTGATCCGTCACGCCTGAATTCGACAGATTGAGGTCGAAAGCGCATTTCTGAATGCCTCTCCCCAGCGGCCATGCTGTCAGCTGCAGAACTTGTCCCAGGCAACATTCTCATTTTGGTGGGTGAGCACTTCCGTAAACGGGATGCCGAGGTATTTACAGTCACATTGGAGTTCGTTCCGAACCGCTAAGAGGTGACGGGCGACGCTATGGGGATCGCATTCGCCGAACGCCGCCGCCCAGCATCTTGCTTTAACCCAGATGTCGCCCATCACTGACGTAATGAACTTCTTTGTGCTCGGAAGGTGCATCTTACTTGGCATGAGGTAGGGCTCGTATTTCTTCTCCATTTCATAGATTTCGCCGTACAAAATGTCAGGGTAGGCGGGCATCACCTTGAGCGCTCCATTGCTCAACTCAAAGCGATGCCCGAGGAAAACGAGGCCGTCCGTCACACAGCCGGACGTCAGGACTTTCAATTTGAAATGCCCGCCGGGTAGCGCTGCGACGGCAGCAACCAGGGACTCAGCTTCCGCAGTCACCTGCTCCAGTGACGTTCCCAGGATGAGGAAGTTGTCCACCCAGTTTGCAAGGAACCCCTTCCCTTGCCAACCGAGTTGGGACATGACCTTTGAAGCCACCAGTGGTGACAATGCGGATCCCTGGGGTATTCCCCGGCGGGCCATGCTCAGGATGTCGTGCATAGAATAATCGTGTAGGTGAATTACCTCGCACGGCATGTGGTCGCCCATGATGTAATGCGCGACCACCTTCTTGGGCAGAAGGAGGATGTTGGTGAGGTCTTCTGCTTCGAAGCTCGGGTAGTAATCGATGATGTCGAGAGTGACGTACCAGATCTGTCCCGCGCCGATCGCCTGCTTGGTAGCCGCGATCGCTGCCTGGAGACCCCTCCAGCCGGAACCCTTGGTTTCGTATTGCCAGGGCTCGGGATCGAGCATCAGCGCGATCAGGCTGCGCAGGGCGTAGTCTGCCGCACGGTACTCCATGGGGCGGTCGCAGATGGTCCGAAACCCGCCCTTCGACTTCGGGTGGACGAAGACCGCCACCGGCACCGTGGGAGGGCTCTGCCAGCTGCAAGTGTTTGCGATGTCGAATAACTCCCGCAGCGAGTACCTTTCGGCCACAGGGAGTGCCTTGTTAGCGTCAACGGCCCCAGACACGATGGAGCTATGCGATTTGAGGTACCGGTGTGCAGCGGTGTCAAACCCCTTCAGATTGTGGGCCTGGATGGCTTTTTTGCAGCGCCCGAGAAGACGCCGGTGCGCTCTTCTGTGCTTCTGAAGCTGGTGAACACGCGCC
>Ga0335085_10000897_pt1 | contig 72619 bp, 56 predicted proteins | sample Lox_Sample_45_FD_206712 | JGI IMG/M metagenome (GOLD analysis project Ga0335085, IMG submission 206712) | Soil microbial communities from Loxahatchee National Wildlife Refuge, Florida, United States - Lox_Sample_4.5 | ecosystem: Environmental > Terrestrial > Soil > Wetlands | place: USA... | reverse complement strand
GAAAGGAATGGCGGGGACGACGGGACTCGAACCCGCGGCCTCTGCCGTGACAGGGCAGCGTTCTAACCAACTGAACTACGTCCCCGCTTTTATTTGGGACGGGTTAGCGTGAAACCCGTGACAATCCTGGCGTTTTCGGGGATTTTGACCGAATTCACCATCTCCAACTGATTCCGCTTCAACTGACTGACCTCAACAGCTGAGTGAGGAGTAAGAGAGTCCACGTCCAACGATATGGTGGAACCAGCGGCACCCAACGCAATTCATTCTAACAGATTCAAGCGTTTTGCGGATTCGTACCAGGAGCGCCCAAGCCGAAGAAGCGCCAAGTCTTCATCCGAATATCACGGTGGAGTGCAATTCACAATATCCAAAGCGTACTGTGGAAACCCTGTTTTCCCACTTCTCCTCTGCATGTAAACTGTGGAGCTCTCTATGCCCACGTTTGCTGCCGTTGACATTGGGTCCAATTCCGTCCGCCTGAAGATTGCGCGGTTGCACTCCGGGCGCCTGCACGCTCTACACGAGGATCGTGAGGTCACTCGGCTCGGTGAGGGTGTCTTCAGCTCCGGATTTCTGACTCCGGAATCGATGGCGGAAACCGTGAAGGTCCTGCGCCGTTTTCATCGCACCACTCAACAGATTGTTACCGACAACGTTCGCGTCGTCGCCACCAGCGCCCTGCGCGACGCACGCAATTCCCAGGCGTTTCTCGAGTGGGTTCGGTCGGCCACTGGATGGAAAGTGGAAATCGTCTCTGGGCTTGAAGAAGCGCGGCTCATTCATTTGGGCTTGATCTCGGGCACGCGTATCGATCGCGTACCCGCTCTCATGATGGACTTGGGTGGCGGCAGCTGCGAATTGACAGTTTCGCACCGTGGACACATCCGCGATGCGGTCAGCCTTCCACTCGGTGCGGTTCGGCTGACGAATGAATTTCTAAGCCATGATCCGGCTCGCAAAGGCGAACTCAAGCGTATGCATGGCTTTGTCACTCGCGAGGTGAACCGGATCGTGCCCCGGATTGGTTCTGCGCGGGTGCGAAACGTGATTGCCACCTCGGGAACGGCCGCAGCCCTTGCAGCCGTGGCGGGCCATCTGCGGCGAGGACGAAACCGCCAACGAATGCTCGTCTCGCGTGCGGAGATGAGCCGCATCGCCAAACGACTCTCTCGTCTCCCTGTTGCCGAGCGGAGGAAGATCGAAGGAATCGGTCCACGTCGTGCCGAAATCATCGTGGCTGGCGCCGTCGTTTATCACGAACTCCTCGATCGGCTGCGCTTGAAAGGATTTCGCTATTCATCTCTTGGCCTTCGGGATGGAGTTCTGGCGCAGATGGCTGCGGATTACGATCGCAGCACACGCTCAGGCAAACAGATCGAGTCGGAACGATGGGAATCGATACTCAAAGCCGTCGATCGCTATCGCATCGACCGAAAACACGCACTGGACGTTCGTGAGGCCGCCACTTCCCTATTCGCCGCGCTCCGCTCTGCACATCGCTTGCCGCCGGAATACGGCGAGTGGCTCTCCGCCGCGGCAATGCTGTATGAGGTGGGTGATTACGTGAATCGCAGCGGTCACCATCGTCACACGTACTACATCATCTCGAACTCGGAAATCCTTGGTTATACCCCACAGCAGCGGCGGATCATCGCGGCCATAGCACGATACCTGGGAAAATCACGCCCGAACATCGAGGATGTGCCGATGAAAGTGATCGATAGCGCTGAGCGCGCCAGCGTGCAGAAGGCGATCGTGCTGCTCCGTATGGCCCGTGCGCTCAACCTGAGCCGCAGCCGTGCCGTAGAGAGAGTACGCGTTCGCGTGCATGCCGCCGAGGTGAAGGTGACCCTGATACCCCGGCGGCGGACAGGTATGGACTTGGAACTCTGGGCTTTGGAGAAGGAGCGGGACTATTTCCGGGAAGTCTTCGGGCGGGAGCTTTCGATAGCGGCGTCGTAGAGACTGCGCAAGACTTTCGGCGTCACGCACCATTGCATGGTGCCGTAACTGCGGCGCATTTCAACCTTCGCCACGGCACCCTTCTTCAACTCCACCGACGCTTCGCAGCCCGAATCGCTGATCACCGATCCCAGAAACTGGCTAAGGTTGGGATTGTGCCCAATGACCATTACCGCCTCTTGCCGCGAGCACTTCTCGAGGATTTTGCGGAAATCGGCAAGCCCGGCTTCCGGCCGCAATCCCGGATCCGTTTGCATTTTCCCTTCGTATCCAAGTTCGTTGCCCACTAGGGATGCGGTTTGGGTGCAACGCTTCAGCGGACTGGAGATGATCACGTCCACCTGAACGTCGAGCGCCGCCAGAGCACGGCCAATGTAACCGCACTGCTCAATGCCTTCCTTGTCCAGAGCGCGCTTCTCATCTTTCTTGGGATTGGTCAAATGTTCTCCCGCACTGGCGTGGCGTAAGAAGTATAGGATCATATGGTTTTATCGTACTCTTTCCGCAGCCAACTTGCGTTTCGTAGGTTTGCCAGGAACCTCGGGCGCAGGAAATGCGGCCGGCGCTTTGCCCTCAGCCACGCTAATCAGAAAATCCTGAGCATTAAACGCCGCCGCGCCCATCGGCTGACGGCGATTTCGCTTGCCATGTATGGGTTGCCACGCGCGGATATAGCCGGCATCGTGAAGAAGAACTCGCGCCTTGCGGTTATCTGCGAGATAAGCATCCAGAATCTCGTGGCGCACCCGGTTACGAAGCATCTCGTCGCGAAGTGGCACAATCACCTCGACCCGCTCATAGAGGTTGCGGGGCATCCAGTCGGCACTCCCGATGTAGATTTCCTCCTCGCCTCCATTCGCGAAGTAGTAGATCCGGCTGTGCTCGAGGAAGCGTCCGACGATGCTGCGTACTCGGATATTCTCGCTCACGCCACGCACCCCGGGACGGAGGGCGCAAATCCCGCGTACGATCAGATCGATCCGAACTCCGGACTGCGACGCCCGATAGAGCGCCTGGATGACATTCTTATCGAGCAGCGCGTTCATTTTCGCGATGATGCGCGCAGGACTTCCCTGCCTGGCATGCTCAGCCTCACGCTCGATCAACGCGATCGATTTCTCCGCCAGATCTAGCGGCGCAACCAGCAGCGGTTCGTAACTGGGATTTTCGGAGTACGCAGTCAGGAAACTGAACACATCGTGCACGGCGCGTGTGATTTCTGGATTCGCGGTGAACAAGCTGAGGTCGGTGTAAATTCTCGCCGTAGTGGCGTTATAGTTTCCCGTTCCGATGTGGCAATAGCTGCGCGTAAGTCCATCCGGATCGCGCCGAACCAGCAACGAGAGCTTGCAGTGCGTTTTCAATCCGACCAGACCATGGAAGACTTGCACTCCGGCATCCTCCAGGTCGCGCGCCCACCGGATGTTCGACGCTTCGTCAAACCGGGCTTTTAGTTCCACCACTGCCGTAACCTCTTTGCGGGATGCGGCCTCGATCAGCGCCGGGACGATCAGCGAGTGCTCACTCGTCCGATAAAGCGTCTGTTTGATGGAAAGCACCTGATCGTCCTCCGCGGCCGACTCAATGAAATGAACCACCGCATCATACGAATCGAAGGGATGGTGCAGTAGGACATCGTGCGATCGCAGTTCTTCGAAGAGATCTTTTGATTTCGCGGTGAGTCGAAGCTCGCGTGGAGTGAAACTGCGGTATTTGAGATCCGTGCGGTTTACCTGCTCGTAAATATTGAACAAGCGCACGAGATTCACAGGACCATTGACCGGGAAAACTTGCCAGGGATCGAGTTCGAACACCGTACGCAATCGCTCGATAATCTCAGGATCGGCATCAGCTTCGATCTCCATTCGGACGGCATCACCCTTGCGCCGATTATGGAGTTCGGTGCGGACTGACTCAAGCAGGCTACGCGCTTCTTCTTCCGCCAGATATAAATTGCTATTGCGGGTCACGCGGAAGGGCGCCGAGGAAACGATGTCGTAGCCGTGATACATGCGGACAGCGTGATGGGCAACCAGATCCGCCAGGAAGATGAAATCTACGGTATTGGTCGAAGGCAGGCGGATCAGTCGCGGCAATACCCGGGGAACCGAAACCACTCCGGTATAGGTCAGCGCGGAGCGGCGGCGACGACGCAGCAGGAACGCCACACATAAAGCCTTGTTGATGACTCGGGGAAACGGATGCGCCGGATCGACCGTGACCGGCGTCAGCAGAGGATCGAGTTCCCTCTCACAGTACTCATCGACAAACCTCAGGGCGTCAGTATCCAGTTCATGCAGCCCGAGCACCCGGATTCCCTGCTGTGAAAGCGCCGGACGCAAACGCGCGCTCCAGCAGTCATACTGATGTTCCACAAATTCGTGTGTCAGTTTCGCAAGAACATCCCGTTTTGCAGTCAGGGTCAGTCCGTCGGGTCCGGCTTCGTTGTAGCCGTCCTCGATCTGCTGCATCATCGCAGCTACCCGGACCTCAAAAAACTCGTCCAGATTGCTGGCCGAGATCGAGAGGAACTTCAACCTCTCGAGCAGTGGATTGCCTTCGTCCTCGGCTTCCTCCAGTACGCGCCGGTTGAATGCCAGCCAGGACGTATCACGGTTCAGAAAATACTTTGGGTCATCGAGCGAAACGCGGGCCATGACAATTTACGGATTGACTTCCCGGAGTGGAGATCGCAGACACAAGCTTCCCCTTCTTGCGCCGCGGATACCTAGTATAAAGCATCGGCCTCATCAGTGGCAGGTACCCTAGCCGCCGCGACCAAGCAAAGAAAATCGGCGTTTGGAGTTATCCAGACGCCGACATCTAAGCTAACGAAGTCTAGGTTATGGCAGGTAGTACCGGAACGAGGTGAAGACCATGTTGTCGATACCATGCGGTTCAAAGCCCGATGTGCCCGACCAGGCGTTACGCGTTACGTAAGAATACTGCGGGCCAAACTGAAAGCGCCCCTTCGGTCCGTTGTAGAAGCGATACCAGAAACCGGCCGTGCCTTCAATCAGCACACGCGTGTCCGCAGTACAGCTCGATAGGCCCCCTGGCACGAATCCACTGTTGTTGGCCGGAGCTGTCTCCGTAAAGCACCCCGAGTTGCTGAACGCCGGCGATCCGTATCCCACGGCTTTCTTCTGGACAGGATCGTAGCTGGCGGTGCGGCTGGCGTACTCCGCTCCTGCATTGAAGTAGAAATCGAGTTTGGATGTGCGCAACTCGAGTGTGGCAAGGCCCTGCGAACTGCGGATGAGGTGCAACGTTCCCAGGTCGGTGATGGAGGCATCCGCCAGACCGCTCGCGCCGTAACGCCCAATACCGCTGCCGTACAACGCGTGCAATCCAAGGTCCAGGCGATTAGTACCCTTCTTGTACATAGAGAAACGGGCGTTCGCACCGAACCCGCCCCCATCCTCGGAAGCATTGTGCGCCAGGATCGGACTAGGGCCGGTTGTGCCGGCGCAGGGAGCCGTCGCCGAAACGTTAATACATGGGAAGACACGATCGCGGAACCGGCTGTAGATGCCGAACACCTCGTAGTGCCCGAATCCTGGCTCAAACGCGGCCTTGGCAATGAGATCGGGCGATGCATTGAACGAGTAACTGGCTGCCGGGGTACAAGTGGTGACGGGCGCTCCGGCGGCGTTGAGGCTGGTCGAGCAGGTGGTGATGCCACCGTTGTAGACGCCACCATTCGCCCCTGCCGAGCCAATCAGGAAATTCGCAGCATTGTTGTGCGTGGTGACCGTTTCCTGTGAGTTTTCCACAGAGACGCCGAACCAAACCTTATTGTTGAAGTTCTTGACAAGGCGCAGACCAAACTGCCGAGCCCAACTGAAGCCTGCCGTGTATGCTGCGTCGATGGTCATGGGCAAGGCTTCGGTGCGGTTGTCGAGCCCATGCGTGGTTTCGGTCACCAGGCTCCACATCTGGCCGCCGGTAAAGCTCCACCCGTTATCAAACGCAGCTTGGCCCCAGAATTGCCGCTGCCGTAGGGTGTAACTGTTGCTCTGGTTATTGTTGGAGGTAATACCGGCCGAAAGGAAGTCAGCCTCGACGTAGCCGCTGAGCTTGGCGCTTTTAAGCCGTCCCTCAGCCAGCATTCCGATTCGCGACTGACGTCCGGAAGCGAAGAATTCCGACATGGCGCTTTGCGACGCACCCGGCATAGTCAGGGAATTGAAAGGAGTGTTGACGTCGGCGGCCAGAGCGCGCGAGCGACGTGCAGTTTCTGCCGCGAAGAAACCTACCGGAATAATCGTCACTCCTTTGTATTTCAACGCCAGTGGCGACTCGGAGAGACTCTTCTGAGTTTCCTGCAAGTTGACAACGGTGTTAGCGACCGCCCCTTGCAGGTCGGTCACATTGCCTTTCAACTCGGTCACCGTCGCCTGCTGCTGTGTAGCCACAGCTTGCGCGGCATCGGCCTTCCCAGCAGCGTCGGAAGCCGCCGTTTGCGCCTGCTGAACAGCCTGGTCTTTGCGCCGCAGTTCATCCCGCAACTCCTGGATCTGCTGTTGCTGCTGCGTTATGGCCGACTGCTGCGCGGCAATCGCGTCCTTGAGTGCTTGCACGTCAGCCGCGGTAATGGTGCCGGCAGCTGCCTTTTTTGTCGATGTCTTTGGCTTCGTGCTGGTTTGCGCAACCAAACACGTCGCCAGCAATAAAATCGCACACAACGTCCATGCGGACTTCATTCTCTTCTTCTCCTTTTTTGTTCCCCTCGACAAATGACGCCTGGGCCGGGGTTCTACTTGACCTGCTTGATGGCTTCTTTAACTTTGGCCACTACGTTGTCCGGCAACGACGCGTACTCCAGAGCCGAGGTCATCTGTTGGCCGTCGCTCACCATCCAACCAAGAAACTCGCGCAGAATCTTCCCCTTATTTGCGTCCTTGGACTGTGCCGGAATCAGCAGCCAGGTAAAGCTCGCAATCGGGTAGGCGTCTTTGCCCGGCGCATTGGTGATCGAGACCCGAAAATCAGCCGGCATCTTCGGTGCTGAAGCGGCAGCCGCGCTTACGCTCTGCAACGACGCTTTGACAAAGGTCCCTGCTGAATTTCTGACGCTGCCGAAAGGAATCTTGTTTTGCACGGCATAAATCAGCTCCACATATCCAATCGAACCCGACATCTGGCGGATCAGCCCCGAAACTCCTTCGTTGCCCTTGGCCCCCATACCAACCGGCCACCTGACGGAGGTGTCGGCTCCCACTGAAGTCTTCCATTCCGGACTCACCTTCGAAAGGTAGTCAGTCCAGATGAAAGTAGTTCCACTGCCGTCTGAACGATGAACGACGATGATTTCCTTGTCTGGAAATGTAACATCAGGATTTGCTGTCGTGATCGCTTTATCGTTCCATCGGGAAATTTTGCCCAGAAAAATTCCGGCTAGAACTTCGGGCGTGAATTTCAGTTCCCCGGTGACTCCCGGTATGTTGTAGGCGGGTACGTCGGCGCCCAGCACCGTCGGAATATTGAGAATCTTGGCTTTTGCATCCTGCAGTTGCTTGTCGGTCATCGGCATGTCGCTGGCGCCGAAATCAACGGTGCCCGCCGTAACCTGGCGGATCCCGCCGCCGCTACCGATCGATTGATAGTTGATCTGTATATCCGAGTGCAGCTTCGAGTACTCGCTGAACCACTTCGAATACATAGGGTACGGAAACGTCGCACCGGCTCCGTTCAGCGTGGTTTGCCCCATTACTGGCAGAGCCAGTAGCACACACACGACCAGAAGCACAAGTTTGCGCATCGCTGGATAATTCCTCCTTTTGTGGATGTAAGAACTGGTTCTATCGGCGCAGTGTTAAAGGACGGTTACAAAAGAGTAAATTTCTGGTGAATGGACAAACCAAACAGTGGATTTCGTGAACCGGCCGTGCTTGCGCTGTGAGGAACGATCTCAGCGAGAGCCGCGCAGATGCGCGATCTCGCGTGGAAACAGCGTGTTCCCGGGAAACTCGCGCTGCAGTCCGCTCAGCAATTCCACAGCACGGTGCTTATCTTTTTCGCGCACGTAGGCGATCGCCAGCAGGATACGCGCAAATGGGGCAAGATAGTGCCCCTTAGCGGCAGTCGTCTGTAGATCGGCGATGCCGCCTTCCTTGTCCGCTGGAAGACCACCCATTCGCAATATCCAGCGCACCGGGGCTGCCATGCTCCCAATAATATATTTGCTAAAACCGGTTGCTAACAGCGCATCGTAACAGTCGTGGCAAACCGCGAGCAGCTGCTGCGCGGAGGTGGAAGCCTGTTTTGTGAAATGCAGCGAGGCCAGGTTTCGCTTTTCGATCAATGCAGCATAGTCGGCCTGCAAACCAGAAGACAGCGTCAGGGCAAACAACGCATCCTTATCCGTCGGATTTGTGGCCAACTTCGCACGAGCCAACGTATCGCTACGCGTAATCGCGTCCCGGAAGCGATCGCGAAGAACCGGATCAGGACTCAGTTTCGGGCGTTTGTCGAACGCCTCGTCGTCTTCGTAAAACTGCGCCTCCAGAACTCCCAGCCGGCTAAATTCAGAAAAGAGGAACCCCGCGGCTTCGCTGACCGGCCCCATCGGATCCTCCGGATGCATCTTCTGCCAGTCCGCAAAGTGTTGTTGGGCGCCACCAAAGTCAAGGTTATACAGACCCGCAAATCCACGATCGAGTGAAGATGCAAGCGTCGGTGCGGCAACGTCTTTGGCGTGTACACTGGGACATACGGCACAACCCACCGCGAAGATTGTTGCCCACATCCATCCTCGTGCATCTGGAGGTTTACGCATGGTCCCCACGCCCGTGCGGGTCTATTATCTTTCAACTCACTCTGGCTGCAATGGAAATCTGTCGTGGGCGCTTACTACTTCGATGATAGAGGGAGTAGGAACTGCCGCATCGTTTTGTAAATGTTATGTCAAAACAGTCTGGGAACTGCATGACTCTGGTGACTAAGACTCATGGCTGAAATCCGCCACGCGCCCGGCTGGCCGGGCATTTCTCCGCGCTGGACATCCAGCGCAAAAACCGGCCTGGGCACGGCGCTCAACCAGCACAGCAAGGTCTGGTTCACGCTCAGCCACGGCATTCTCAATGAAATCTACTACCCGCGTGTGGATCAGGCTTGTACCCGCGACATGGGATTTCTTGTCACCGACGGCCGCGATTTCTTCTCCGAGGAAAAACGGCATTGCACCTTCGAGAACCGCCCTTGCGAACTCGGCGTCCCTTTGTTTCTGCTGACCAACACGGAAGTGTCCGGCAGGTATCGCATTCACAAAGACGTGCTGACCGACCCGCTGCGACATGTCGTGCTCCAGAAAGTTCGCTTCGAACCGTTGCAGGGCGCCCTTTCCGACTATCGCTTGTTTGCGCTGCTATCGCCGCATCTAGCTAATTGCGGATACGGCAACACTGGCTGGATCGGTGACTACAAAGGTTTCCCGATGTTCCTCGCCGAGCATAACGGTGCCGCGCTGAGCATGGCTTCCTCAGCTCCATGGAAGAAAATGTCCGTAGGGTTTGTCGGCATCTCAGATGGCTGGCAGGACATCTCGCAACATTTCCAGATGGTCTGGGAGTACACCCGCGCCGAGAACGGCAATATCGCGTTTACGGGCGAAATCGACCTCGCGGCCTGCAACGGCGAGTTCATGGTGGCCCTCGGTTTCGGTGCGATTTGGGCAGAAGCAGGCCAGCAGGCTCGTTCCAGTTTGTACGAAGATTATGGTGAACTTCGGGCCCGCTATGTCTCCCAGTGGCGCGGTTGGCAGCAGAAATTGCTCAAGCTCGATGATCCCTTGCGCGAGCACGATCTGTATCGTTCTTCGACAGCGGTATTGCGCACCCACGAATCAAAGGATTTTCTCGGCGGGATCATCGCCAGCCTCTCGATTCCCTGGGGATTCAACAAGGGCGACGAAGATTTGGGAGGATACCACCTCGTCTGGCCGCGCGATCTGGTCGAAACCGCTGGCGCATTGCTCGCTGCCGGAGCAACCCCGGATGCGGCTCGGGTACTTCGCTACTTGGAGGCAACCCAAGAGGCAGATGGCAACTGGGCTCAGAACCTCTGGCTTGACGGCCGTCCCTATTGGAGCGGTATCCAAATGGATGAGACCGCCTTCCCCATTCTGCTTGTCGATCTGATGCGCCGCGAGGCCCCTGAGGCCCTTGGCAGGCTGGACCGCTGGTGGCCGATGGTGCGTAACGCAGCGGCCTTTATCATTCGCAACGGCCCGGTCACGCAACAGGATCGGTGGGAAGAGGATGCCGGATACTCTCCGTTCACCTTGGCGGCAGAAATCTCGGCGCTGCTGGCGGCGGCTGATATTGCAGATCTGACGGGCCATCCAGAACAGGCGCAAACCCTGCGCGATACCGCCGACGCATGGAACGACAACGTCGAACGGTGGACCTACGCCACAGGTGGAGATCTGGCGCAGCAACTCGGGATCGGGGGATATTACGTGCGCATCGCGCCGCCGGATATCGACGGCGCAGCCTCACCGACGCAAGGATTCGTTCCGATCAAAAACAAGCCTCCCGGACAGGATGGAGAACGCGCGTATCACATCATCAGCCCTGATGCGCTGGCGCTTGTGCGCTTCGGATTGCGCGCGCCCGATGATCCGCGGATCCTTAATACTCTGCGCGCCATCGATGCTCTCCTCGCGGTCGAAATGCCGCAGGGTCCCTGCTGGTACCGCTACAACGGAGATGGTTACGGTGAGCACAAGGATGGCTCGCCCTTTGACGGCAGCGGTATCGGCCGTCCATGGCCGCTGCTGGCCGGAGAGCGCGCTCACTATGCCCTCGCCGGCGGCCACGCCGATGAGGCTGAGGCCTTGCTCACGGTGATCGAGAATTCCACCGCCGGCGACGGGCGCCTGATTCCCGAACAAGTCTGGGATGCTGCCGATATCCCCGAGTTGGAATTGTTCCGTGGAAAACCTACCGGTTCCGCGTGCCCACTAGTGTGGGCACATTCCGAGTACATCAAGCTGCGTCGTTCGCTGCACGACGGCAAAATCTTTGACCAGCCACCGCAAACGGTACAGCGATATCTGAGAGACAAACACGTCCGCCAGATCTTCGGCTGGCGGTTTAACAATAAAACGCGCAGCGTGCCCCGCAACAAGACTCTGCGCATCGTGCTCCTGTCCCCGGCGATGGTGCACTGGAGCATCGACAATTGGAAGACCTCGCACGACACCAGCACACGCGATACCGCCCTCGGCATTCACACCTTGGATCTTCCGACGGCGTCCCTGCCCTCAGGCGGCGAAGCTGTGTTTACCTTCTATTGGCCGAACGAAAATCGCTGGGAAGGAACGGATTTTCGGGTGAAAGTGGAATGATGAACTGCTCCATCGGACTGACTTTTTAGCTGAACCTGTCAGGGGCACGACTGAACGTCGTGCCCCAATGTGCAGCATTCTTTTGCTCCATTAATGAACTTCGCTCTTTCGTGCCCCTACATCTTGTCGTATACGACGATTAGTGGCTTTGGTTGTCCACTTTCGTGAATCGTTAGAGTCAACATCTTCCCATCGGCAGAGACTTCGAATCTCGTATGATCCATCACCTTGCCTTTAATCTTGTCAGTAAGTTCCAGAGTGTGCGCATCCACTCGTTTGCCCGATGAGGTCGAACCCGGCGCAACATTTGGGCCTTTCTCTTCATAATCTTTGCCATCGAATTTCAGACTGATCGTGTCCTGATAAGCAGGAGTGTAGAAAGTCAGCCCGCCGCCTTCGAATGCAGCAATCTCCCACTCGTCTGGGGAAGTGAATTTTACGTCGGTACTCTCCCATGTGCCTCCCCAGCCAGAACCGCCACTGACCTTCTTCAATACCACGTTGAATTCTGACGTCGTGCCATCCGGCTTGGTTTCGGTTCCCTTGATCGTCTGTGTTTTCCCGTTATCTGAAAGCGTGTGGGTCATGGAACTGAGAACTTTATTGTCTTTCTTGATCACCATCTTCCACTCATTCGTTCCTTCCGGAGTGATGGATACAGTTCTGCCGAAGTGAACAGGCTGGTCAGTACCGTCGGCAGTCATCGTGTCAGATACATTGCCGGAGGTCCATTTATACTTATTGCCGCCGAGGTCTTCAATTTTCGTTATTTCACCAGCAAATTTGCTCTTCTCGGTGTTCAGCTTCCATTTCCCGACAAAAGACTCGTCGGCGCCCCAGAGAGAACCGGCAAGCAAACATGCAAGACCCAATAAGAAGCAGAAGCGTTTCATGGTCGTTCCTCCGGGTGTCCTGTCCTGGACGCACGACACTCTACGTTTCTGAACTCGCATAGCACAACTCCACCACGGTGCAGTCGTCGCTCAGCGGATTGCCAGCGCAGAACTCAGTCACTGCCGAAAAGATTCCTTCCAGCGTCGGCGACTTGGCAGCCGCCAGCTCCAGCCGCGAATCTTCAAAGAAATCTCCCAGTGCGTTCTCCGCTTCAGTGACCCCATCAGTCACCATGATGAAGCGGTCACCCGATTTCATCTGGCAGGTTGCACTCTCATACTGCGCCTCGGCGAGCAGTCCTACCGGGACATTCCCATGCGTGGGACGAATCACCTCGCCGCCGCATACCAGCAGGGGTGGCACGTGCCCGCAGTTCACATATTCCAGTTCGCCGTCGCGGCGCAGGCGTGCCAACAGTACGGTTGCATACTTCTCTCCAACCAGCTTTTCCGTGAAGAAACGATTCACCGCCGAAACCACGTGGAGCAGCGGCATGCCTGCCAGAAGATGCGAATAGATCATCCCCTGCAGCGTCGAAGCCAACAGGGCCGCCGAGACTCCCTTCCCGCTGACGTCCGCCAGCACCACAGTCAATCCTTCCTTCGTATTGACGGCGTCAAAGAAGTCTCCCCCGATTTCCTTACAAGGCAGATTGCGCCCGCGCAGCCGCGCAAAGGGCACCTCGGGAATCTTCACCTGCATCAGCCGCTGCTGGATGCTAGCCGCGATGCTCAACTCCTGCTGGTATCTCCGCGCCTCTTCCTCAGCCTGTACCAGCCGGGCGTTTTCGATCAACGAGGCGGCTTCTGTCGCGATCGCATGCAGAATTTCGTGGCTCACTCCGCTGATGTCGCGCGAAGCAAAGCGCGAATCTACGTACAGCACGCCCATCGCCTGAGCCGCAGCAACCGGCCCTGCCGGCGCTTGTGCATCCCGGGCAGATTGCACCTGCAGCTTGCGTAGGGGGATGCACACCACTGTGCGCAAATCGTAGGCCACTATGCTCTGGCGTCCCGAGAGATCCAACGATTGGCTGGTGTCGGTGAGCAGGAATTCGGAATTCGCGCGCATCGATTCTTCCAGAATCGAGTGCGAAATTGTCTTGTCGTCGAGCAGTGGTTCTTTCTTCGAATTACGACCGGCCTTGAGAACGAGATTGCCCTCCTCATCTTTCAAAAACACATAGGCGCGCTCGGCCCGCGTCAACTGCAGTGTGACGTCCAGCATCGTGATTAGGATTTCCTCAAGCACACCGGCAGTATTTAGCTTGCGCGCCGCCTCCAGGAAGAGTCGTAATGTTTCCAGTTCGCTCGTTTCAGTCTTGATGCCGCTGATGACCGAAATCTGGCTGAGGAATTCGCGGGCGGTATTGGAAGTCTGACTTGCCGGATTAAACAGGACATAGGCCGAATCCCTCGCTCCGAATTCCAGCCGGTCGCCCCGCTCCAGTTTCTGGCGCTGGATGCGCTCTCCATTGACGAACGTGCCGTGCTTGCTCCCCAGATCCTCGATGAAGAAATCCTGCCCCTGCTGCATGATCTGCGCATGATCGCGCGACACGCGCGGATCTTGGATCACCAGGTCTTTATCCACCTTCCGCCCGACGGTAAACGGAGTGCGATTCAGAACGATGTTTTTCTGTTCACTGCCTTGCACAAACACCAGGGCCGGAAATACCCCCGAGCCGGAACTGTGGTGGCTGTGATGGCTGATTGTGTTCAGAGCCATGGGTTGAGAGGGCAAACACCTTCCAGCCGCGCGGTACGCTGCAACGCGACCGAGGCTGAATCTCGGCAACCAGACTACTCTGACGCCGCTCCACGCCGCAAGGTGCGCCCCTTTTCATTTTCGTCCCTCGACCAAGCGTCCTATGCATTTTCTCAGTGCGCTTTGGTGGCTAAGACCTTTGTTCCGTCGGGTTAGATGAGAGGTCCGGCAATGACACAAACGGGGTGGCTACGATACCGTCTGCGGTTCTTCAGTCACAACGTCTTTTGCGACCAGCAACAAGGCATAGGTGGTGACAGGAATCGCAAAGCTTGGGTATAGCGCCGGCAGCCCCCAGGCTTTCTGAATGGTGTAACCGGGTAGAAACGCCAGTGCAACCACCAGACCGGCAGCAGAAACAAATGGCCAAAAAATCGCAGATACGGCTAAGGAATAAAAGAAACGTAAGAAGCGACCCCGCTCCCAGAGTTGACCCCTCGCGCGGAGCGCAATCATCGCTGCCGGCAGTAGGAGAAGCTGGTTATAGACCGCGTACGTCGGAATAATCAATAACGTCGTCACGAGAGTCAAACAGACAGACCATTGGAAGGTGGCTGTTCTGCGATCCCAGCCACGATTCCGCCAGGCAAAGACAAGCAGCACGAGAAACAGAATTAAGGAGATGATTTTTCCACCAATCGGCGAGAACGCGACGTCGAGTATGGACAGCCCCCCACCCGTATAGCGGTAGTAATCCTTCATAGCCCAGCGGAATTCCCTGATCCAACCGGGCAGCAGCAACTCACCTGCAAGCATCAACACCGACATACTGATGCCAAAACTCCACAGCAGCCGCTGCCTCTCCCGCCAGTCGCCAATAACCCATATGCAAATCCATAAAATAAGGAGAAAGACTAACTGCGGCTTGATGGTGGCCAAGGCAAGCAATATCCCGGCCACGACATACAGCTGACGCGATATTGCATACGTGCACCCCGCGATGAGCGCGGCTACCAACAACGTCAACTGCTGTAGCTTGAGACCCTGAATCGATGGAAAACAACTTAACGTAAGCAGCACCCACGCCGCCAGCGACACTTTCCAGACCCGCCAGCCGAGCATTCGTAACCAAAGCGGCACCGAAACTGCCGTCAGCGCGGCCAGTAGCCAGAACGCGATCCGATGCACTGTCGTAAACGACAATGTCACCGTTGGAGCCAGCAGCAGAACCACATAGATCGGATAGGCAAAGCCTTGCTGATCTTTGGGATCATTCGGTAGCGTGGGGTCAAGGGGGCGTCCGTAATATCCGATCTGAATCTCTCGCGTGATGTCAGCCCGATAAGGATCGCGACGATGTAACAGCAATTCCCGTGCTCCCCACCAGCGGGGATAAAGATCTGACAAATTCCCTCGCGGTCGGTCGAGTTTTGCAGATTCAGCCGCCTGGTGCGGCACCACGATGGACTGTACCCAAATCCACATGGAAAGAGACATCAGCAGCACACCAAAGAGAAAGATACACCGTTTAAACATTCGCGATCACGGGTGACTCAGGATTTGGCGATTCCGTTCGGTTTCCCAAGCGCCGAATCTCGGCGACCAGCACAAAAAGCCACCACAGCAGGAAAATAGCCATCACGTTGGTTCTCTGCCACCCCATCCAGAGGAAAAACCACAAAGGGCTTATCAGCAGCGGGATGGCCGGAGCAAGGAGTCCTCTGACATCCCGAGGCCCTGTCAAGACGCAATTTGCCACGACCCCGAGTGGCACCATCAGCAACGAGAGATCGTAAGTATTCACGCTGTATCCCACAAGAACGGCCACCACGACCGCAGCCGCGAAGCAGAAGCGCGATAGCCCCCTGCACTGCGACCACCTCCGTAGGCTGACAACCGCCACCAGTAAAGCGATCGAGCCCGCGGCGACGGCGACTTGCATGGTTGAGCTGATCGGCTGCGACCAATGCCACCCCACCAGCAATCCGAACAAACTCGGAAGCTGTCGAGGTGGAATTCCGCCGAAGCCCGGACCGGAAATCACGCGCCAGACGTAGACCGGATATTGCGATGCCCCCTTCCAGCCCACCAATCCCAACGATACCAACACGGCGGCCGAACCCGTCGTGGCAAATCCAAGTATGAATCGCCTCCCGCGCCAACATGCCAGAATGAAGGCAAGTGGAAGGATCAAGTGATATTTGAACAGTCCGAATCCGAGCCAGCATCCCGCCAGGAATTCCGCATCGCGGTCAAGCGCCCGAAAGCTCAGTATCACGACCAGCAGCAGCAAAATCGCATCCTGCCCCTGGTGGAAATTCGCAAATATCGGAAAAAACGCCAGGCTGAGCAAGACCATTTGCCAAACCGGAACGGATTGCAACGACAAGAGCGATTGCCTCAGCAGAACGGCCACCCCAAAGAGGATCCCAACGTTAATCAAGTTCCAGGCTGCGAATGCCTGTGAGTACGTCAGAAATGTCAGTGGCACGAAGAATAAGGCTTCATACGGCGGATGGACATAAGGAAGCGGGCCGCGGCGTAGATCCGAATTTCTAGCAAATTCCGCCTGAGTTGCCATTTGCGCTCGCGCCGAGTAGAGCTGTGTACCCTGCCCTTCGCGCAGCATCTTTCCCGCTGTATAGAAGACCGTGAAATCGGGGTCGCCGCGGGCAATCCGATCGCGAACCCGCCACAGGAAGAAAAGATGGATCGTGATCATGCCGGCCGCAAAACACCACAAGAGCGCTCTTCGGCGGCGCCAGAGCCTCAGGCCCGACTTTTCTTTCGTGTCCAGCGGTACGCGATTCTAACTCGCAACAGCCACATCCCGCCATGACCAGTCTCAGGAATCTTTGCCCGGATCTGCGGAAATGGCTGGGTTTTCGCCCCATTCCGCCGGTTTCTGCCGTTAACGAGACTTATAGGCCCAGCATTCACCCGGTTACCAATGATTACCTCCGGATATGCAAGAATTTGTCACTTTCGAGCCCATTGCAGGTTATGATTAGCCTAGTCGAGTGATGGCGCGAGTCGCGTTTAGAGTCCCGGCATGGACTCGGAAGAGCAGTTCCGATCGACCATTCAAATACGGGTAGCAGGAGACAAGGACATGTTCAAAGAGCTTGCGTGCAAGCTTTGGTTTGAGCAGGAGGGGCAGGACATCGCCGAGTACGCCGTAATGCTGGCAGTGATTCTCGTTATTGTCGTGGGTACAATCCGTCTGATTGGATCCAACGCCAACAACGTGTTCTCTAACGTTGCCAGTTCGATACAGTAGCGAAATCGATAAGCCTTAGGGAACAATATCGTCCAGCCGCCGCGTAGCGGCCGTGGGCGAGTGTCTCGGGGACTTGGTATGAATCGTTCACGTTTGCTGATGATCGGAGTCTTGGCGCTCGTGGCGGGGCTCCTCGCTGCACTTTATGTTTACAAGAACCTGCAGCCAAGAAGCGGACTGCCCGCGGACATGGCCCAGGTTATGGTCGCGGCCAATGACCTGCAGGTGGGCGCCCGGGTCGAGGAACGCGACATAAAGGTCATCCAGGTTTCCAGCACTGAGTTGCCTCAAGGTGCGCCGCGCAAGAAAGCCGATGTGGTGGGGCGCGGCGTGATCATTCCGATCCTTAAGGGTGACTTCATTCTTCCCAATAAGCTGGCCGGTGAAAATGCTGGGGCGGGTCTCCCCGCGCTGATTCCGCCGGGCATGCGTGCCGTTTCGGTGCGCGTCAACGAAGTCATTTCGGTGGCCGGATTCGTTACACCAGGCACTCGCGTCGATGTCCTGCTCACCGGTTCGCCGGGCGGATCTAGCGAACAGGAAACTACCACTGTTCTACAGAACGTGGCGGTGCTCGCCTCGGGTCGTACATTGGAACGGACTTCCACGGGTGAAGCGCAAAATACTGCAGTCATAACACTGCTTGTTACCCCCGACGATGCTCAGCGTTTGACGCTCGCCAGCAGCCAGGGGAAAATCCAACTCTCACTCCGCAACCCGCTCGATACCAAGCAGGACGACGTACCAGCCTCGGTTTCAAGAGGACTTTTCCGCGGCGGCCCTGCTCCGTCGCCAGTTGTTCGTCCGGCCGTTCACCGCATCGAGACAACTCCCAAACCTCCCGTCCCGGTCGCCGCACCTGGCGTGAACGTTGAGGTGTACCAAGGCGACAAGAAACAGGAATACAAATTTTCAGATGAGGGCTCGGGAACACAGTAATGTCCAAAGCTCCAACGCTCATACCCACCTCGATCGACGCCAATTTTCCATTTATGGAGACCCATCGCAAGATGACAGTTGGCAAGACTCTCTTCGGGTCGTTGTTGCTCGCGGTCGCATCTTTTGTACCGGCCCATTCTGAAATCATGCAGTCGACCGAGAGCGGACCTCAGGCGCAGAGTCCGCCGCCAAGCGGTACTCCGACGACCACTCTTCCTGCTCAAAGTCAAGCCTCACAAGGCTCAGCTCCGCTGCGTGTCATGGTGGGCAAGTCGCTGCTGATCAACACCACAGAACGCCTGAAGCGCATTTCGGTTACTGATCCTGCGATCGCCTTCGCCCAGCCCATCACGCCTACCCAGATTCTGGTTCATGGCAGAGCTCCGGGGGAAGTTTCGCTGCTGATCTGGGACGAACTCGAGCGCTCGCGCAGCTTCGATCTGCGAGTGGATGTCGACGTCAGCGCCTGCGCGGAGGAAGAACACCGCGTCTTTCCTGACGAGCAGATTAGCGTGACGCCTTCCCGCGCCGCCATCGTTCTCTCCGGGCATGTTTCAACCGAAGATGTGGCCAAGCGCGCCGGAGAACTCGCCGCGGCGTATTCGCCCAAGGTAGTGAACGTACTGACCTTCGGTCCGGTGGGTGCCCAGGAAGTCCTCCTTCAGGTCAAGTTCGCCGAAGTAGATCGCACGGCCCTCACACAGTTGGGTATCAATTTATTGTCGACAGGTGCCGCAAATACGATCGGAACCACCACAACCGGCCAGTTCGGAGGATTTGGCCCTCAGACCCTCACTGTAAATAAGGGGCCCAATGGAACCACGACCACCACGACGGGCGAAACGCTCAACAATGTTCTCAACCTGTTCCTGTTTCGCCCCGACATCAATTTCGGTGCGGTAATCCAGGCTCTCCAGACCAAGAACCTCCTGGAGATTCTCGCCGAGCCAAACCTGATCGCCGTCAACGGCAAAGAAGCCAGCTTCCTGGCCGGTGGCCAGTTCCCTTTCCCCATCGTGCAGCCGGGCAATGGCTTTACCGCGGTGACGATCTCGTTCAAGGAATTCGGCGTTCGCTTGCAGTTCACGCCCATAATTACGCCGAACGGCAACATTCACTTGAAGGTCGCGCCCGAGGTCAGCACACTGGATTTCGCCAATGCCCTGACAATTTCCGGTTTCACCGTGCCCGCCTTGAGTACGCGTCGCGCGGAAACGGAATTCGAACTCCAGGATGGGCAAAGCTTTGTTATCGCCGGATTGATGGATAACCGCGTCACAGACATCTACAACAAGATTCCCGGGCTGGGCGACATTCCGGTCCTGGGGAATTTCTTCCGCAGCAAGAGCCTGCAGAAGAGCAACTCCGAACTCATGGTGCTATGCACTGTGAAGCGGATCTCTCCCAGCAACGAGCAGGTCGATGGTCCGAAGTTGGCGAAGCCGTACCTAGATCCCACGAAGTTCGATAAGAATAATAAGTAGTTTGTAGGCACGACATTTCTCATGCAGTAACAGGTTTCCATGCCAGAGCTGTCCGTCGTCATTGTCGCTACCGATAACGAACAGCGCGCACTCTTGCAGGTGCTGGTCGATGGCACCAGCGTCGCGCGCACCGTGCATACCTGCGCCAACTTCCCGGTCTCCGGCGCCGATCCGGTGACGCGGCGCGTCCGATCCGCCAGCCCGGATGTGATTCTGGTTGACATCCCCGCCGACAACTCTCAATTCGCCCTGCGGGCAATCGAACTTCTCCACCAGGAGGTGCCCGAGAGCGCAATTTTCGCGATCGGCAGTCTCAGCCAACCGCAGGTTATCGTTAACGCGATGCGCGCCGGCGCACGCGAGTTCGTTGAACGGCCTACCACCACGACAGACCTGCTCGAAGCCTTCGTCCGGCTGACCACCGCTCAACGCAGAAGCCGGCAGGAAGGAGTGCGGGGCAAAGTCTTTTCGGTTATCAACGCCAAGGGGGGAAATGGTGCGACCACAGTGGCCGTAAATCTCGCCCTGGCCCTGCAAGCGGCGTACGGACACACTGCGTTGGTCGACCTCGCGCCGCTCGGCCACGCCGCGCTGCACATGAACCTCAAGCCGGCTTTCACGGTAGCCGATGCCACCCGCAATCTCCACCGCATGGATGCTTCCCTGCTCGAGAGTTTCATGACGCGCCACAGCGGCGGCTTGCAGTTGCTCGCCGGGACTAATATTCCGGCCGCCATGGATCCATCGACCGCTGAATTCGTCCGTCTCTTTGATATGCTGGTCTCGCACTATCGCTACGTGGTCGTGGATTCTTCCTCGCGCTTCGATGCTGCCACCCGACTGATCGCCAGCCTTTCGGAAAATGTCCTGCTGGTAGCCTGTAGTGACGTCGCTTCGCTTTGGAGTGCGGCCCGGGTTCAACAATATCTTGGAGAAACTGGAAGCCGCGAGCGCGTTCACCTGGTCTTGAATCGCTTCCGCAAAGTACCGGGCTTCAGCGAAGCCGATGCCGAAGCGGCCGTCGGCGCCAAGGTGCTGTGGCGCGTGCCGAACCAATACTTCGCGATTTCCAGCGCCATCGATCGCGGCACTCCGGTTATGGATCAGCGCAATTCCGAGATCGCCCGCTGCTTCGCCGGATTAGCGCAGGAATTAACTCGTGACGATGCTGAGGTTAAGCGCGCCGCTTGGTCGTTGTTCAAGTCAGTGTAGAGTCGTAGGATTCCATGCCGAATATTCAGCATTTCGAGCGTACCGATATTCCGCAGGTCAAAGCTGACCTCCACCGAAAAGTCCTGGATCGCCTTGACCTGGAGAAATTGGGCAAGACCTCCGGCGACTCAGCCCGCGATGAAGTCTTGGTCGTTATCCGCTCGGTGGTCAACGGCGAAGCCGTGCCCCTCAGCTTCACGGAGCGCGAGAGCATTTCCCGCGAGATTCTCGATGAGATTTTCGGTCTTGGGCCGCTCGAGCAACTGCTGAAGGATCCCAACGTATCCGACATTCTGGTCAATCGCTATGACCGCGTGTACGTGGAGAAGGCCGGAAAGCTGGAACTTACGACCTTAACGTTCAAAGACAATATTCACTTGATGCAGATCATCGAGCGCATCGTTTCCCGCGTAGGCCGGCGCGTCGATGAGTCCTCGCCCATGGTCGACGCCCGCCTTGCCGACGGCTCTCGTGTGAATGCGATCATTCCCCCACTGGCCATCGATGGGCCCTGTCTTTCTATCCGCCGTTTCGGCCGCGACCCGGTTACGTTCCGCCAGATGATCGAGAATCATACCCTCACCGAATCGATGCTTGAATTACTTTCCTCCATGGTGAAGGGCCGACTGAATATTCTGGTATCAGGTGGCACCGGCGCCGGAAAAACGACGCTGCTCAATGTGCTGTCAGGCTACATTCCGAACTCGGATCGCATTGTCACCATCGAAGACGCCGCCGAACTTCAGTTGAAGCAGGAGCACGTGGTGCGTCTGGAAACGCGCCCCCCCAACATTGAAGGTAAAGGCGCTGTTCGCCAGCGGCAACTAGTCATTAACAGTTTGCGTATGCGTCCTGACCGAATCGTGGTCGGCGAGGTGCGCGGCGAGGAAGCTTTCGACATGCTTCAGGCCATGAACACGGGCCACGAAGGTTCGCTGACCACGGTGCACGCCAATTCCCCTCGCGACGCCATGGCGCGTATCGAGAACATGGTGTCGATGGCGAACTTGAACATCCCGGAGCGAGCGGTGCGGCAGCAGATCTCGTCTGCCGTTCATGCCGTTATTCAGATCGCGCGCCTTTCCGACGGCACCCGCAAGGTGATCACGGTCTCGGAGATTGCAGGGATGGAGAACGAAAGCATCACCATGCACGACATCTTCGTCTTTGATCGCACCGGCATCGACGAAAATGGCAAGGTCCGCGGAGTCTTCCGGGCTACGGGGACCCGCCCGCGCTTTGCCGATCGTCTTGCAACTTCGGGAGCGAAGTTGCGGCCGGCCCTGTTCGAGTCGAGGAGTGAGGTGTAGCCTTCTAATATGGCCGCCAAGCTAATTGCACTCGCGGTTCTTTTTCTGGTCGCGCTGGCAACGTTCTTCCTGTTCTGGCTCCTCGACCGGCGTAATTCGCGTGCCCGCATCCTCAAAGAGCGTCTGGCCGCCGAGCGCAAAACACCCGAGCGAACCGGCGAAGAGGAACTTGCGCTTCTGCGCGACGAGCAACTCAGCGAGATACCCGCCCTCGATACTCTGCTTCGCCGGTCTTCGCGAGTCTCCGAGTTGCAGAAGATGTTGTCCCAGGCGGATATGTCCATGCGCGCCGGTAATTTTCTGGGACTATCCGCGTTCGCGGGGGTCGCCACCGGCATCCTTGTCTACGCCGTCAGCAAGCGCGTTGAGGTCGCATGGATCGGTCTGCTAATCGGCTTCGTGTTGCCATACTCCTACGCCTCCATTCGCCGCAACAAGCGCTTTGAAAAGTTTGAAGAACTCTTTCCCGAAGCCATCGACACTCTCGCCCGTGCCGTCCGTGCCGGACACGCCTTCACCACCGCGCTGGAAATGATCACGGCGGAAGTGGCTGAACCCGTGGCCGGAGAATTCCGTCAACTCTACGAAGAACAGAAATTTGGCATGCCGGTTCGCGATGCGCTGATGAACCTGACCGACCGCATGCCATTGGTCGACGTAAAATTCTTCGTCACGGCCGTGATGTTGCAGCGCGAGACCGGTGGCAACCTGGCGGAAATTCTCGACAATCTCTCCTATGTCATTCGCGAGCGTTTCAAGATCCAAAGGCAGGTTCGTGTATATACGGCTCAGGGACGGCTGACCATGGCATTGCTGATGGGGATGCCCCCCATTATTGTCACCGCGATGTTGCTGCTGAATCCCAGTTTCATTCGTCCTCTGTTTGCTGATCCTATCGGCCATTTTTTGCTGGTTGCGGGAATCACGTTGCAGACGGTGGGATATTTCGTGATCCGGAAGATCATTCGGATTCAGGTGTAGTGCAGCTATGGGACAGTTGGTACTCGCAATCATCGTGTTCGTGGTTGTGGTGGTGGTCGTGTTCGCTTTTATCGCGGCCGCGGTCACCCCTAGTTCGTTGCTCGGCGCACGTCTGCGCGCATTAGGCAGCCAACTGCAGCGGCCAACTGAGAACAAGCCGGCGATTCGCGACCGCATCGAGCAGGCCCTCGATCCTCTCAGCAAGGCAATTCCGCTATCCCCGGCGGATGTTTCCCGCACCCGCCGAATGCTCATCCAGGCCGGATACCGCGATGCCATCGATGTGAACTACTACTTTGGCGCCCGTATCCTGACGGCAGCCGTTGGATTTCTGGGCATCGCACTGTGGATCGGATTTGATGATCTTCCACTTCTCATCGGCGTTACAGCGCTGGGATTTCTCCTGCCTCGCTTCATCCTGAAGCGTATGATCCGCGACCGGCAGAATCGCATCCGTCTGGGATTGCCCGACGCCCTCGACCTGACGGTCATCTGCGTCGAGGCAGGCCTTGCCCTCGATCAGGCTCTCATGCGCGTGGGGCAGGATCTCCATCACGCTCACCCCGACCTCAGCGATGAATTCCACCTCGTGAACCTCGAAATGCGCGCCGGCAAGCCTCGCGCTGAAGCTCTCCGCAACTTGGTTGATCGCACCGGTGTTGACGATATCCGCGCTCTGGTTGGTACACTGATCCAGACGGATCGCTTCGGCACGAGCGTGACTCAGGCGCTCCGGGTGCATTCTGACTCCCTCCGCACGGAACGCAGGCAGCGTGCCGAAGAGCAGGCCGCGAAAACTACCATCAAGATGGTTCCCCCGCTGGTAATCTTTGTCCTGCCGTCGATCATTTTCGTTACGATCGGTCCGGCAGTGATCGAACTCATTCGGCAGCTGGGGCCGGTATCAGGCGGCCGGTAAGTCGCGAGTTTCACTCACGGTGTAGCAATGGCGTTTTTCCCCTCCGACGGGCAGGCATTTAATCGCACGCGCCAGGCGCATCTGGCTACGGCTCTCGCCGTCGCCAACACGCACTGGAAGCGCGTCCGCGGCCTGCTCGGTTTCGCGAGCAATGATTTCAGTAACGGCTCGGGTCTCTGGATTGTTCCCTGTCACGGCGTCCATACCCTCGGCATGGGTTTCCCCATTGACGTGCTCTATCTCGACCGTGGGTTGAAGGTTGTGGGTATCCGATCCGATGTGCCGCCATGGCGCTTTACCCCGGTCCTGCGACACGCCGCATCAGTACTGGAACTCCCGTGCGGCACCGCGGCCGAAACAAACACCGCCCTGGGCGATACAATTGAAATCACCCTCTCCAAGGATTGCGTACAGAGCCCCGCATGAGCCCGATTCTCGAACTCGAAGAACGCGTCGAGGCTCCCCACTCCACGCCGAAGTTGCTCGTGGAATGGTCCTCGCGCTGGGATGAATTCGTGGGCTCAATCAAGCCTGCCTTGGCTCGCTCCCAAGCCCGGCTCGCCGGAGAGGCTCCGTTCGGCCTGATCCCCTTCCGGATCATGATCCCCTCCTACGTCATGGAGGCTTTCCTGATCCTGTCTGCCATCTTTGTAAAGGTGAAGATCGATCAATTGCGGCCCGTGGTTGTCCCGACATTTTCCAGTCACGATGTGATTTACTACAGCGGGGACGATCTCCCGCGCACGCAGGATCTGGGCGGCGCAGAGGCTGGCCGAACCGGTCAGGCGGGCGGCGAAGAGGCGCACCATCGTACCCAGACCATCAAAGTTGCACGCGGAGGATCGCTCGTGCCTAAGGTGGTCGATGCGCCGAATCTCAAACTGCCTTCTTCCCACGAGGCCGTCGCCAATCTGCTCGCCATCCGGCCCGATCCCGGTCCGCCGCCAGCCGAAGGCATGCACTCGTCGCGTTCCGCCCCGAATCTGACGACGACCCTGATTGCTCCCTCACCAGACGTTATTCGCGATTACACGCGCAACGGAATCAAGTTGGACCCCGTCCTCGCTCCCGCACCTTCAGTGGCGCGTAATCAGCCGCTCACAGCACCCAATTTCAACACCAGTCTGGTTCCTCCGGCTCCGAACGTCGCCAGCGATCACACTCTGGTCGCTCCCGCACTCGCGCCCAACGTGGTTCCGCCCGCGCCCACCGTTTCGCGCGATCATCCTCTGATGGCGCCATCTCTCGACACGTCAGTCGCCCCCCCCGAGCAAAACCTCAAGCGCGACCCATTCCGCGCGGCGCCCATGCTATCTGCAAATGCAGTCCCACCAGCACCTGTCGCCGTAAATCACCAATTTTCGTCTGCACCCGTGCAGACCATGGACCCGGGAGTAGTCCCTCCGCCGGTCTCGGCCCCCGAGCGGGCGGGCGTCCGTAATTCAAAGTTGACTTTGCCCGCCCCCGCTACGGTCGCGCCTCCGCCCTCGACCGACATCACCGCGGACATACATCGCACGAGCGGCAACATCGCCGCCGATCCCAGCAAAGCTGTCGTACCACCACCTCCCTCGCCGTCGGCCAGTGGATCACTCGTTAGCAACCTGATCGGCCGTATCTTTGGTCCGGCGGAGGTGGTTGCTCCACCACCGAGTTCGGTTAGCGCCAAGAGTGGTAGCAGCGCATCGCGGCCGACGCTTACCGACAATGTTGCGGCACCGCCGGTTTCCGTAAGTACCACCGAAGGCGGCGGAAGCCCACATGGGAATCGCAACGGAGCGGGCGCCACTTTAGGTAACACCGTCGCTCCTCCACCCTCAGTTGGTCTAACCGGAGGAACCGGAACATCTCGCACCTCGGCGGCACCCTATCTTGGAAATCCAAGCGTCGTTCCTCCTCCTCCCTCGCTCGCCGGAACCGGTGGCGGAACAGGAAAGACAGGTGGCACAGCCGGAGCTGCAGGAGGACAACTACTCGCCGGCAACATAGTACCGCCTCCTCCCACGATCGGCGGCGGGCCCAATGCAAGTGGCTCCGGAGCCGGCCGTAAGGGAATAGGGCTGGGCGCACCCAGTGACATCGGTTCTGGAATTGCGCTCCCCACTAACGGCGGAAGCGGCAAAGATTCTGGCACTGTGATGTCGAACCAGCCCGGATCCAAGATTGGTGTCCCGCCGGACCCGAAAACCGGATCTCTCGCCATGTCTCCGGCCGGTGGCAGCAAGCCTGGCTTGGGGGGGAGTGGCGGAGGCAGCAGCATCGGACGCGGCAATGGCCCCGGCAGTGGAATGACAGGCTCCGGCACCGGTGCAGCCAACACTGGCGCCGGTCACGGCTCCGATCCCAACGCTCGCGGCGGAATCTCCCCCGCAAACGGCCCCGGTGGAGCTGGCAACATTCCTGCCGGCAAACCAGCCGTTCCCGGTGTGGATATCAGTGGCGGCAGCAACATCGTCACTTTACCCAGCTTCGGTTCCGATCCTGCAGGGACCGATCCCGCGGCTCCGGGCCGTTCGTCGCTCAAGCAGCACAAAAAGACCCTCGATGTTACCGTTGTAGCCACAGCCAATTCCGGTGGGGCGTTCGAGCCCTACAAGAAGCTCTTCCGGAGCGAGACGTACACGGGCTATATCGACACAACCCTAGGCACGGTTGTCATGGAATTTGCCGATGAGTCCGACACAACTCACGCCTTCGGCAGAACGCTCACCGCTCCAGTCGCACTGAGCAGCGATCTTCCGGAGGGACTCCCCCGCGGACGCATGCTCGTGGCCTGCACTCTGGATGCCTCCGGCAATGTAAGAAATCCAAAGGTGCTTGAGCCCGGTCCCGCTCAAATGACGGCGAAGGTTCTGGCCGCCCTGCGCACCTGGAAATTCGAGCCCGCGATGCGCAACAATCAACCCGTCGAAGTCACCGCTATCCTCGGCTTCGGCATCGATACCAGCGACCGCTACTAACTCCCTATCACCCGCCCAGCCAGCGACTTGCAGCGGTTAACCGGACTGACATCTGTTTCTCCTCTTCACCGGTGCGCTCTAGTCCGCACGCATTTTCCGCAAGGAAAGTGCCCGCAACGCCAGGACCTCTTTGGAAACTTGGCCGAGAGAGGCCATCGAACTGAGCGACCTACAAGTCCCTAATCTTTGCCGGGCTTGGTTACTAATGTGCTCGATGGCTGCGATGCTGCCGGTGACTTGGCGAAGTAGCGCACCGTCACATCCTCTCCGAAGTCAACTTCCTTCGCACCACTCCGAACTTGGGGCTTAGCGTGCCGAGTCTCGAACATTCGGATCGTCACATCTTCGGTCACGTAATCAATCTCATTCGGTCCGATCCGAACCCGCTTAAACCCTGGGTTGGGAAGTGAAATTTCTTTCGATGGGTGACTGAGAAGCTTCGGGCTCTCGGCGTCGAACACCGGCTTTACAGGAGCTTGCAGCTGAATATCGTGTGCTCCCGAGGTCTGTAAATCGATGCTCGCCTGACTGGAACTACCCCGATGGAAAATCCAAAGACTCGCGCTCAGTACGAGCGCAGCTCCGATCGCGCCAGCCGCATCCGGGAAGTTAAAACTCAGGGGCCGAGCCGGCATTCTCCACACTACTCTCTTCAGCGTTTTAGCGATGCCGCCCGTCGCTCGGCCGACGATCCATGAATAGCCGCGGGCCGATTTCACTCCAGTCGCCACTAAGCTTTCGGCATGGTTCGCCGAAAAGTCCTGAAAGGTATTTTGCAGAACAGCATCAGCAAGTCTTGTGGAGGGCTCGGGTGTGGGTTCGGCGGATCGCAGGTCTTGAGGCGAATGGACGGCTTCGCGTATTGGCTGCACAATCTTTGGCTCTGGTTTCTCGATCCGCTGTGAAGAACGTAACATCCCTTCTTCCATGGCTCCCACCATCAGTCGGTAGGCGCGAAGTTCGCGGTCCTCGAAGGTGTGTGCTTTCTCAAACAGCACCTGCAGCACTCCCAGCAAAGCATGGTTTCTGTAGATTGGCAGCATGAGCAGCGACGTGGCCCCGAACTGTCGGCAGATCTCAGCCTCGATCCGCTTGTCGGTCTCGGCATTCTCGACCCGAAGAATCTCACGACGCATTTCCTGTGGCAAGGAGACACACAGCACGGCAGGAACACGGCGCCCAACATCCTGTGCTGCACATCCGCTTCCGGTCTTGTAAACCAGCTCATTTCTGTGCGGTTCGAGTACGCCGATGGCAGCTCCACTGGCCTGCGCCACTCTCGCCGCGCGGTCCGCGATCATGCGCATCACCTCATCCAGATCGAATTCCCGGCTCGCGATGTACTGCTGTATTTCGAGCACAGCGGAGAGTGAGCGTCTGTCTAGTCCGCTTTCTTGCACTGCAAATGCGTTCGCCAAGAAAGTCTGAAACAATTCCGGATCAACGCTGTACCGTTTACTCATAGTCTTACCCCGTCTTACCCCATCTGCCGTTTAAGGTATGCTCCGCTGCGGCAATCCGTCGATTCCGCCGCAATTCTTCAGCCACTTCCAAGGATATTCAGGAACGTCAACCGATGATCTATACACAATCCTTGTTTCCATGGAAATACAGGGTTTTCCGAGTGAAACACTATGACAACACGTTTGGACCTGTAAGGAGTATCAGGCGCTCTTCCGAAGTTTTCCACAGGAGCGTACGAGGTAACATCTGCCTCTCCGTTCCTCCGTAGGTGGGGAAGATAATCTCCATGCCGCCGGACCTGAATGCAGAACATCGGGGTAGGGAATTTACAGCTAAGCTCCAGCGGCTCACTAACTTACATCTGCATCACAGAAATGCGATGTTTATTGTTTTGTTTCACGGCCCGCGGCCGCTGGCAGCGGACTCAGCCCAAACGAAATCTATCTCGATGGATTTCCCAACCCGCCAACGCTACTTTGCGCTTCGCCGCGTTCGGCGCCGGGTCGGTGGAATGATTCCCTTCTCCGGAACTTCGCGCTCAATCTTGTCTGTGAGCTTGTGCTGGGGCTTGTCCTGAGCCGACGAAAGCTGCCGACCCGACGTCTTCACGCTCAGTCCGCTCGCTGTATAGGTCGCTTCCTGGAATGTCGTGGCGCCCTGATTTGCAGTCGCCGCCTGCGCGACTGCAAACACGCCATGCGGAACTCCGTTCACAAACGCGGTCGCAATGTAGTCTCCGACCATCAATCCGTTCTGCGATGTAGGAAGCCAGTTGAGCTGCATTGGAGCAGCTGTCAAAGTTGTCGGAGCATTCCAGGTCGAACCACCATTGGCGGAAGAGATGTAACCGACGAAGAGCTGGCACGTCGATGCGCTGCAACTCGCTAGCGGGTAGAAATAGTAATGCAGCGCAACGTGGGCGCTGGCGCCTGACGTTGCCGGATCAATGCCAATTCCCGGAATGAAATGATCGACGGCACTCGAAGTGTCATCGATCGGAATACGCGTCACCGCGCTCCAATTCACTCCGTCCGTCGATGTGCTGTAAACCAGATCGTTGGTGGAACAGCTCGCCCGAAAACGACAATCCTGCCACACTGTCCAAATCGTCCCACTGCCATCAACAGCCACGGAAGGCAAGGGTCCGCTGCGGATCCCTCCCGCATTAGCATGGAACTGGATGTTCGAGATCGTCGCTGGAGCCGTCCAGCTCGCGCCGCCATCCGTCGACATGAACGATGCCATAACACTCGTCTCGATCGGAACCACCACGTTCCCGTTCGGTTGCACCAGCGGTTGTCCGCCAATTCCTCCAGCCGAGTTCGCAGTCGGCATGGCTGCTCCCCAAGTCAGACCGCCGTCATTCGACGTACTCATCAGGATCTCGTCGTTGTTAAGCGGATCATCCCATTCCATGTAGCAGTTGCCGTAATGCGAGCTATTTGGCCAAGAGTCGCAGGCAATCCAGTTCTTGTCGGAACTCACCGATGTCGAGTCGACACTGACGGGATTGCCCCAATTCACGCCATCGGTGGACCGGCTGACAACGACGGCCGGTGTTTGTGAGGCACTCGAAAGCGGGAGCGAAGCGATCATCCAGACATTGTGCTTCGCGTCGTACGCGACAACTGGATCGCTTGCTGCGTCGTATGGACCACTTCCCTCCCCTTTAGTCAGTCCTGATAACGAACCATGAGTCCACGTCGCGCCGCCATCGGTCGAGGTTGCCCATCCGATATCGGTCGCTCCGCCACCGACGCCCGCGCTCTTGGGAATCCTCCCTATCTGAAAGGTCGCCACCAGCGTCGCACCATTTGAGACAAGATGCGGCTCGACTTGGGTCGCATGCTGTCCGGGTGCGACCGTGAACGAATCAGAACTGATCTGCACAAGATTCGAACCAACAGGATTTTCCGGCGGAGTTGATTCGCTCGGTGGGGAAGAAGAACCACCGCAAGTGGCCAGCGCGAGCGTGAAGGCAAACAGGGCACACAAACGCCATCCCTGCGAGTAGAGCCTAAGCTTCTGGGGCATACGATAGAGGCAGACTGGGACGCTCCTATGATCTTGAGAATTGGATGCGCCCGCAACCGAATTCACTGCCTGGAACCCTTATCTGCATCTGGTATCCGCACGCTATCCCGCATAAACACTACTGCGACTTCATCGGAATAAACGGCATTCCATCCGGCCGTCTTGCTTAGGACCGCACTTAGTGCCGCCTTCTTAGGAAGAACCAAACATAGGTGCGAATCCAGGAAATGTTCCCAATCGGGTTCCACATGCATCGTCGTCAAATACATCTTCAGGAACGACTCGCCATAGAAGTCGTGCCGGTCATCGATCACAACCGTATTATGCGGATAAAGGCTGTACACCAGATATCCACCCCAGTAGTCCGGACCAAGCACAGGACCTGTGATCGCAGCCTGCTTGACGAGGCTGACGGCGTGCACCGGCATTCGCTGCTGATCGAAGTGCGCATCCATAAGGCGTAAGGAACTTACATTCCCGCCATTCAGGGCAACCATCAGTGTTGCCAGCGCTGCGACAAAGGGCCAGAGATGACCGCGCAGCCGCGAATCAATGCGTCCCATCTTCCCGCTGAATCTCGAAAAAGCGGTGAATGGAACGATCGAGCCAATGATCAGCGCGAGAAATATGGAAGAGACCGGAATGTTCCGCGACGCGTACAAGCCCGCATAGACGGAGAAAAGCACCAGCAGAATCTTGCTGGCTCGCAGGTTACGGCCCCCTGCAGCCAGCGCCGCCACGACAATCAACAGGAGCACGAGAAAGCATCTCTGCGCGATGCCGTGGAAGTTGGGCGACTGGAACTCGTCGACGTGATCCATGAAGAAGCGGTTGGTGAGGTAGGAATAGATGTGCGTATGCAGATGCCAGCCGTAGGGATTCACCAAGCTCGCAGCCGTGGTAGCCAAACCCACCAGCGTCAGATCGCGCACTCGCCTCCCGGCTGCAATTTTCTGCAGTGATTCCTCAATTCGCCCTTCCTTAAGGCGCAGCCACATCCATAGAGCGCCCACCCAGAAGACCGCTAAGAGCACGAAACCTAGCAGAAACCCACCGTGCACATTCACCCAGATCAGCATCGACGCCGGAAGCCACCAGAGCCGTCGATTGCTTTTATCCGCCGTGGATTCCACGGTTTCGAGGATCCAGAACCAGATCAGGGCGAACAACCAACTCAGCAAGTGCGGACGCGCCAGGAAGTGGATCGTAGAAGCAGACATCGCCAGCAAGGTCAGGAGCAGCGCCACAACAAAGTTCGCGCCTCGACCGACGAGAAGCTGAAACAGTCCCGCGAAGACTGTTGCGATCACAACTGCGCTAAACCACACGACTCCATTAAGCTTCGCATGGCTATCCAGCCATCCCACGATCACGTCATAGAGCCATTCCCACGCAATCCACGGTTTGTCGATTTGCGAAGAGAACGGATCGACTCGTGGGATCGCGTGTGTTGCGAGAATCAACTGCCCGGTGCGAATGTGCCAGCCGATTCCAGCATCCCCCAGCAACTTCCCCGATAGCGAAGTGCACAGTAACGAGGCCAGCAGGGCAACGAAGATCAGGTCCGCCACCGATGGCATCAGCCAGCGTAGTAAAGCGTTTTCCTGGGTACCCGTGATTGAAGAACTTCTGGAACCGTCTGCCATCGCGTGAATCTTATAGAGGTAAGGCTCAAGCAGCAAGGTGGGGACAGCACAAATGACCGACAAGCCTCGAGTTGTTATCGTCGGCGCGGGATTTGGTGGGCTGAATGCCGCGCGCACCCTGGCAAAAGCGCCGGTGCAGATCACAGTCATCGATCGCAAGAACTTTCATACTTTCCAGCCGCTTCTTTACCAGGTCGCGACCGCCGGGCTCTCCCCGGGAGAGATTGCGGAACCCATCCGGTCGATTCTTCGGCACCATAAGAACGTGGAAGTCCTCATGGCGGAAGTAACCGGATTTGATCTCGATCGCCGTATCGTGGAAACTCCGGAGCTGCAAGTTCCGTACGACTACCTGATCGTGGCCTCCGGCGCGACCCATTCGTACTTTGGACACGAAGAATGGGAGGTATTCGCTCCAGGGCTCAAGACAATTGAGGATGCCCTTGAAATCCGCCGGCGCGTACTGCTGGCCTTTGAACTGGCGGAACGCCAGGCAGCTGCAGGCGAAACCGAAGCGCCACTCAACTTCGTCGTTGTCGGCGGAGGCCCGACAGGAGTGGAGTTGGCCGGCACGCTTGCCGAGATTAGCCGTTACGCTCTCGCTCATGATTTCCGGTCGATCAATCCGTCGCGAACCCACATCCTCCTGATCGAAGGCGGACCGCGCGTCCTCCCGACCTATCCCGAGGATCTTTCGGGCAGCGCGGAAGAACAGCTCCGCGGCCTCGGTGTGGAAGTGCGCACGTCCGCCATGGTGACCCAGGTTGAAGCTGGCGCGGTTTATATCGGCGAAACGCGGCTGCCTGCCACCGTCGTACTTTGGGCCGCCGGCGTTGCGGCATCTCCGCTCGGCAAGAAACTCGGCGTTGCTATCGATCGCGCCGGACGGGTTCCGGTACAGCCAGATATGAGCCTGCCCGGACATGCGGAAGTATTTGCAATTGGCGATCTGGCCGCGGCAAAGGATGAGCAAGGCAAGCCCTTGCCAGGCGTCGCTCCGGTCGCCATTCAGCAGGGAAAATACGTGGCGAAACTCATTCGAAATGAGGTCGAAGAATCGACCGGTAGATGTCGTTCCCTACAGCCGAGACCGCCTTTTCATTACTGGGATAAAGGCAGTCTTGCGACGATCGGCCGAGCCGCAGCGATCGCCCAGTTCGGCAAGATTCACATCTCAGGATTCATAGCGTGGCTCTCATGGCTGTTCGTGCACATCTTTTTCCTGATCGGATTCCGCAATCGCCTGCTTGTCTTCATTCAGTGGGCGTGGTCGTACGTAACCTACGAACGCAGCGCGCGGCTGATCACCGGCAGCACGTATCTTCCGGGATGGACCCCGACAGATAGCGCTCCGGTTACCTCTGGAAAGGACATGACCCAAGAAATTCCATCCGGCGCACCAAAATAGGTGGACAATATTGTTGTAGGCCAAAGACCTGAATTCGACCGGCGAAATATCGACACCATGAAGAAATCTGTCCTCATCCACGCGTTCCTGTGCTGGATTGGCTTAGCTATGCATTGCGTACCCGCCTCCGCTGAGATTCTCAGAGTTGTCGTCAATGACACGATCCAGCCCATCAGCGAGGAGTACATCGGCCGGGCGATCGACGAGGCTGCGAGGCGCAAAGCTCAAGCCGTATTGATCGAGATGAATACTCCGGGGGGAATGGTCAGTTCCACCCGGGAAATCATCGAAAAGATTTCCACCTCGACTGTGCCCGTCATCGTGTATGTAACACCGACTGGTGGACATGCTGGCTCCGCCGGAATTTTTATTCTCGAGTCGGCCGATGTTGCGGCGATGGCCCCGGGGACCGCTGCTGGTGCGGCGCATCCAGTCGTGCTGATCGGTCCCGTTCAACTCAAGCCGGACGATGAGATGAAACGCAAGATTGAGAATGACGCGGCGGCTCTAATGCGCTCGGTAGCATCGAAGCGCGGACGCAATATTGAAGCGGCCGAAGGAGCGGTTCGCGAATCGAAGTCGTTCACTGAGCAGGAAGCTCTCGCCCAGCACTTGATCGACTACGTCGCGTCGAGTCCCGAGGACCTCTTCCGGCAGATGAAAGGAAAGACGTTCAAGCGCTTCAACGGCGAATCTGCCACTCTCGATCTGGAAGGGCAACCCATTGTTCCCTTCGACATGACATTGAAAGAACGCATCCTGGATGCGCTAATGGAGCCGGATCTCGCGTTCTTGTTGCTGGCGATCGGCGCCCTCGCTCTCTACATCGAGTTCAACCATCCGGGTGCCGTGATTCCGGGGACGGTAGGCGTAGTCTTCATTCTCGTGGCCGCGTTTGCGCTGAATCTGCTGCCGACACGCTTTGCCGCACTGGGACTGATTCTCGGAGCATTTGCTCTTTTCGCGGCAGAAGCCAAGTTCGCTTCTCATGGAGTCCTTACGGTGGGGGGAATCGTTCTGCTTACTCTCGGCGGGCTTCTCCTGATCGATTCGCCAATCCCCGAAATGCGCGTCCATTTCGCGACCGCGCTGGCAGTGAGTATCCCTCTGGGAATTATCACCGCGTTCCTCATGAGCATAGCCCTGAAGGCGCGGCGCAACAAAGTCGTCACCGGAGAGCAGGGTCTCGTCGGCGAGAACGGTGTGGCACAAACGGCACTCTCACCACAGGGTAAGGTGTTCGTGCACGGCGAACTGTGGGATGCTATAGCCTCCGCGTCTTTGCCGGTCGGACAGTTGGTAGTTGTTCGCCGGGTCGAGGGCCTCACACTCCATGTGGATCCATCGACCGTTCCATCGCCCACGCCGGAGCACCATGCACTGGTTTAGCTCACGAAAAGCTGCAGCAGAAAGGCCTTGATCCGCCCTTGTGCCCGCAATGGTGAATCGTCCCTTATTTCAGATTAAACAGAGCATTCACGTGCGCCGTCACAGTTACGTTCTGAGGAGTGAATTCCTCGGTGGGGGCGGGAGTAGCGGCGGGAGCGGCGGCCATCGCCCGCATGCGGGGCATCACGATGTGGGGATTCTCGAATGTGTCTACGGAAGCATAGGAAAGATCCCCTAAGGTTCTTCCGCTGGCGTGAGCTAGTGTCTCGGCCGAGTTTCGCGCGCGCCGGTACGCATCCTCCACAGCATGGCTCTTGGCTTCATCCATATTCTCCAGGGTGTAATTCAGGGTTTGCGTTTCGCTGACGTTCGCTTCGGCCAGTTGCTGCGTGATCGGACCGATCTTGGAGAAATCTTTCAACTTCAGCGTTACGTCGGTGGTTACGCGATATCCAATCACCCGCTGCTTGGGCTTCCACTCGTAAAGCGGCTGAACTGAATAGAAACCGATGGTGGCGACTTTCGGATCCAGTCCATTGGCGCGCAGGACTTGCCGCACCTGATCTACGTTTTTCGAGGCGCGCTGATACGCCGCCTGCGGACTATCGTCCTGCACGGAGACGCTCATTTGGATTTGAGCGGTATCGGGTGCGGCTTCGTACTTTCCGTCTGCGCCAACGTAGACTGTGTTGGGTTGCGCCGTGACCGCGGGATGTTCCTGAGCGAAGCCCTGCACTGACATGACCAGAACTGCGAAAAAAACGATGGCGTATTTCATGGCGTTCCTCATGTTGGGGATTATCGAATATAGGCAAGAAAATCGAAAGCTCATCCTCTGGCAGAACGCGGACCGTGCCAAATCTTGCGCTCGAGCGAAACGATTGTCGTCACCACCGATCTATGCGCCGGAACGAGGACCGCTTACGGCAAACATATCGACTCCCAGCGGTGAAGCATGCGGGCGGGCAACGGTGGCGGCCGGAGAGTTACTCCGGGCAGGCAGCATGCCGAAAGCGCAATTCCTACCAGCCTGCTTGGCACGATTCAATCCTCGATCTGCAATGGTCAGGACTTCTTCGTAGCTCACCGCGCTGGGATCCTCCGGAAACCATGGAAAGGCAGCCCAACCTATCGAACAAGTCCTCCGCATGCACTCGCCGGCTGGTCCCACGGTGAATGGCGTGTCCGCCACCGCGCTGAGCACGCGTTGTGCCAGGAACTCGGCCTCCCGGCGATCCGTGTAACGAGAGACGATGAGAAACTCTTCTCCGCCCCACCGCACCAGTACGTCTGAGTGGCGAATCGAGGAACTGAGACGCCTCGACAACTCGATCAGCAGCATGTCACCGACATCATGTCCATACTGGTCGTTCACTTCCTTGAAGTTGTCGGCATCGATCAGATAGAAGACCAGGTCGCGAGTGTGGGCATCGTGACTGTCGGCGTGGGAACGCAGTGCCTGACCCACGTCCGCCTCGATGGTCGCGGAAAAATAACGCCGGTTGCGCAACCCAGTAAGCGGGTCGGTCAGAGATGCCTCCTGCAATACCAGGTTCGTGCGGCGCAATTCCTGGTTTAGACGGAGATGCTTGATAAAGAGCAGCGAGGCCATCAACAACATCGTGGCCAGCGAAACCACGACGCGGAACTTGGAAACCTCCCGCGGCAGACGGGAATCGACAATCGAGACCAGCGCGATAATCGGCAACGAGAGCACCGCCAGCATGGCCAGGTTTGCGAGCCATGAGCTGTATGATTCTTCACTCGCACTGGCTGGCGTGGATACTAGGTCCTGTCCGGAGACGGCTACAGCCGCATAGACCGAGAATGAGGTGCAATAGGGAATGTCATACCAGCTCCCGGTGTAGTACACACCTCGCTCCAGTGCCTTGTTGATGACGACGAAAGCGACCGCATTAAAAACCGCCGCACAGAAGAAGAATCCGTAAAACCTCTTCCATCGTCCCGAGCTCCGCCGCCAGAACATCAGTGCGATGCCGGAGATGATCACTCCTTGCACATCAGAAAGCAGGTCGAAATTCCTGCTATAAATGGGATCATTGGGCGACGGATACTGCCAGGACACCACAAACGAAACATAGAGATAAAACCACCACAGCAGCAGCAGAAGGAAGTCAAGTACACCCAGGCGAGCGCTGGACTCGGCAGGCTCGCGGTGGGGCCTCAGCAGGAATCCGGCAATCATCGGTGCCCCGGCAAGAAACAGCAGAGCGTCGGCGGGTAACATCACCGGCATTTGGCGCTTCAGGACCAGGTCGTAGATGGTCCACACAAACTGGTCGGCGAGCCAGAGGAGCCAGCCTGAAGCCTGCAGCATCCAGAACCAGCGCAGGCGGCCTTTGCTGGCAAGCCCATTAGCAGCGAAGGCCACGAGCGCAGCCAGCATGAGAACAGCACCGCCGATGTCACTGATGACAGTCTGTGCGAAACCCCGGGGCAGGATTAGGCACGACGATGCAAGCACCACGGTCATCACCGCGGTCGCCCAGAGTAGGATTTTCAAGGAAATGCGGCCCTGCACATTACCACCTTCGGAGTGAGTTAGCCCTTGGCCCCTGTGGAATATGCTGCCCGGCCGGTCTGACCGTCGATTTCCTGCCGCAGATCTTCCCAGATCTTGTCCGGCATTTCTAAGAACACTTTCACGATTTCGGGATCGAACTGCCTTCCCGAGAAGCGGTGGATCTCCGCCCGTGCCGCCTCTAACGACTGCGCTTCACGGTAAGGACGATCCGAGGTGATCGCATCCAACGTATCGGCAATCGAGAAGATCCGGGCTCCGAGAGGAATCTCCTCTCCCCTCAACTTTCGGGGATATCCAGTTCCGTCGTACCACTCCTGGTGGGAGTACACAATCAACGAAGCTTCGGCAAGAAAAGGAATCTTCTTCAGAATCTGGTAGCCACGGTAGGCATGTTCCTGCATGATATCGACTTCGTCGGGATCAAGCTTGCCCGGCTTGTTCAGAATATGGTCAGGGATGGCCATCTTGCCGATGTCGTGCAGATACGCCCCCCGGGCGATAACAGCGATCTCTTCGCGCGGCACACCCAAAGCCTGGGCGATGGCAATCGTGAATAGGGTCACGCGCCGGGTGTGGCGCGCGGTCTCGGCGTTTTTCAGGTCGAGAGCATCGCCCAATGCCTCCAACGTGATGTCATAGGAGCGCTCCAGATTCTGAATTGCAGTCTGAAGTTGCTCGGTGCGGGCCTTGACCAGCGATTCCAGGTTGGTCTGGTAGGTCCGGTTTTCCATTTTCAGCCGCCGGTTTTCCAAGGCGCGGCTGACCGTATTGAGCAATTGCTCGCGCTCGAACGGCTTCAGCAGATAGTCATAGGCTCCATTGCGGATGGCGGCGAGCGCGACCGAGATGTCGTGCACGGCGGTAACCATCACAACCGGCATATCCGGGTATTTCTCCTTGGTGCGCTCAAGCAGGCCGATACCGTCCAGGTCCGCCATCATCAGGTCTGAAAGCATCAACTCAAACACTTCCCCGGAATTAAGAACGGCTAAGGCTTCCATGCCAGAACCTGCCTGCTTGCAGAGATATCCGGCGGTGCCGAGCATGGACGCAACGATTTCCCGAATCGGCTCTTCGTCGTCAACAACAAGAATGCGATCTGGCATGGTCTGCACGAAAGGCTATCGGCGATTGTACCCTTTCGACGAGATTCCGAAAGTAATCATTGAGGGTCGGAAACTCCATCGAGTTTGCGGCCCTACATGATATTCAGAGACGAGGACTCCGTACGCCCGGAACGCGATGAGCGCACCCCTGTTATCGATCTGGAATTCGTTGCCAAAGCTGGGATTGGCCCGGCCCTCGGCCGCCGAATGGACCTTGCTCATCCTGCTGGGAGCTTCCCTGCTGGCACTGCGTGCATTTCGCGAGAATTACTTCAAGGTCTGGGTTCTCGGCTGGGCGGTTTTCGTGGTCTCGCGATTCTCCGAGCACTGTTTCGCACCTAGAATTCCCACTCCGTTCGACTCCGTGGTCGCGCAGGGGACGTTTGTTCTGGCAATCGGACTTCTGGCCGGAGCGGTGCTGCTGTATGCGCGGGTTCGCGACCTAGTCGTTCCGCTAATGGTCATCACGCCGATCCTGGTAGGTTTCGCCGGGGCCCGTGTCCTGCTTTGGCCCGAGTCGCTGCCGCTGCGCTTCGCCCTGGAAATCAGCTATCGGCTGGTGCTACTGGGCGCATTCATCGCCCTCTTGCGTAGCCGTCGCGGACGTTGGCACTTCTCGGCATGGTTGTTGGCCTTGTGCCTGCTCTCCCTGCATCTTTCCTGGGCTCCTCTGCTTGAGCAAGTTCCGTCGGCAGTGCTGGCGGCACTTGAAATGGTGCTGCCTGTCGCCATGTTGCTGGTGATCCTCGGCGAATTGCGCGCGCCCACCCGCCGTCTTGAAGCGACGCATGCGATCACCGCGAGCATTGCCAGCGCTCAGCAATACGGAAGCGTGGTGCAGTGTGCTGTAGAGCAAATTCACCGTGTCTCTGGCGTCCGCGCCTGCTGGTTCCGGCTGGTCGAAGGCGGCCACCTGGTGGCCACACACGCCGCCGGACTCTCGTCTGAGTTCCTTCGCGATGCCGGCTTCGCCCAGGTCACTGACGATGTTTCCAAACTCTGGGAAAAGCGTGTTCCTAAAGTCGAGAAGTCAGAAAAGACCGTCATCGAGCCCACCGAGTGCTTGGCGAGTGAGAAGATTCGCCAGCTTGTGATGGTTCCAGTTGTCGGCAGTAAGGCACCCGTCGGTCTACTGACCGTCGGACATTCTGGTTCCCGCCAGTGGACTCCGGACGAACTACAGTTCCTCGAGAGCTGTGCCCGGCAGCTCGCCCTCGCTGTCGAGAACTTTCGCCTGCTGGAGCAGGTCCTGCGCTCGCAGCGCCAGTGGATGAACACATTTGACTCCATCCACGATGTGATCGTCGCCCACGACTCCGACTTCCGCATCATCAAGGCCAACCAGGTATTGCTCGAGCAGCTTGGCCAGGCAGCCGCCGACGTGATTGGCAGCACCTGCGAATCCGCTCTGCCGCACACTTATGGCGAGTGGACGGGCTGCCCGTACTGCGCCAGGGGCGGCGACGAAGAATTCACTGAGGGTGCCGACCCCTGCTTTGGCGGTTTCTCGGTCGTCTCGACGTCTTCCTACACAGACCAGGGCACGCAGCAAAAAGGAACGATTCATGTCGTTCGCGATATCACCGACCGCCGCTCGGCGGAAGAGCGCTACCGCCTGCTCTTCGAGCAGGTGCAGGAAGGTGTTTATGTTTCCGATCCGAAGGGCCGGCTCATCGATTGCAACGACGCATTCGTGCACATGCTCGGCTACAGCAACCGCGACGAATTGCTGGTGCTGAATCTGGATCACGAGATCTGTGTCGATCCCAAGCAGCGGGAAACTTTCCGGCTAGAAATTGAAGCCCACAACTATGTCCGCAATTTCGAAGTGACTCTCCGGCGGCGTGATGGCACGTTGCTGCTGGCTGCCGAAAGCAGCTTCGCCACGCGCGACGCGACTGGGGCCATCGAACGCTACCAGGGGTTCGTGCTGGACATGACGGAAAAGCGGCGCGCTGAAGATGAGATGCAGCGGCGCAACCGCGAACTAAATGCGCTCAACGCCATGGCCGTGGTCGCGGCGCAGTCGTTCGACCTGGATGAAATTCTGAACCTGACCTTGCGGCAAGTGGTCACCCTTTTTGGCGCCGAAAGCGGAACCGTATATCTCTCCGATATCGACAGTCCCACGTACAGACGTCGCGCGTCGTGGGGTCCGCGCAGCCGCGACAAAGGACGTCCCGCCGAGATCTCCTTCGCCGAGGGCTTTGGCGACCTGATAATCCGCTCGCGCGCCGAGGTCGTGACGGCCGAGTATTTGCCCCACCTGCCGCCGAATGCCGCCGATTTCCTGCGCTCCGATTCCGACCGTTCGTGGATCTGGGTGCTTTTCTGGGCCAAAGACGCGCCCGTCGGACTGATGGGGCTGTGCAGCAGCCTTGGATACCAGTACTCCTCGAACGACGAGAATCTGTTAGTAGCCATCAGCCGCCAACTGGCCACCACGATTGAAAAAGTCCGGCTGTACGAAGAGACGTGCCGAGCGTACGAAGATCTGCGAAAGACGCAGGAACAGCTGCTGCAGAGTGAAAAGATGTCGGCTGTCGGCCAGTTGATTGCGGGTGTGGCGCACGAACTCAACAATCCGCTGACAGCCATACTCGGCTACGCTCAACTGCTCGAGACCGAGGGTTTGAACCCGCGCGCGCAAGACTTTGTGGGCAAGCTCTTCAAGCAGGCGCAGCGGACGCACCGGGTCGTGCAGAATCTTCTGTCGTTTGCCCGGCAGCGAAAGCCGCAGCGTGACGAGGTCGATCTGCGCAGGGTGCTGGAAGAGACTTTGACCCTTCGCGAGTACGACCTGAAAAGCAACAATATCCAGGTGAAAACCGAACTGCCGGCAGAGCCTGCCATGGTTGTCGCCGACCCGCATCAAATCGAACAGGTATTCCTCAACATCATCAATAACGCCGTCGACGCGATACTTGAAACCGGCCGCACAGGCAGTCTGAAGATTCGCATCACGTCGCAGAATGGGCACGTCTGCACACAGTTCAGCGACGACGGTGCTGGAATCAAAGATCCCAAGCGCATCTTCGATCCCTTTTACACCACCAAGAGCGTGGGCAAAGGCACAGGCCTGGGGCTCAGCATCTGCTACGGAATCGTGAAAGAGCATGGCGGAGACATTCTCGCCAGCAATAATCCCGACGCCGGCGCGACGATCGAGGTCAAGCTGCCTGCTGTAACCGCAACTGCCGCCACACCCGAACCCACCCAGGCAGTTCCACGCATCCACGAAGGCGTCATTAGCGGCCGCGTGCTGCTAGTCGAGGAAGAAGAAGCCGTCCTTGAGTTCGAGCGCGACGTGCTTTCGGGCGCCGGCGCCGCCGTCGTCACTTCTTTGAAGGCTGAGGACGTCAAGACTCGTCTGCTCTCCGAACCGGTTGATGCCCTCATCATGAGCGGCAAGATGGCAGGCCAGTGGGACGCCAAGGAATCCTATGGGTGGCTCAAGGAAAACTGCCCCGGCATGGAGAAGCACGTTCTTTACACATTCTCTAACAGCGTCGAACCGGGCGAAGGGCGCAGCTTCCTGCAGGAAAACAGCATTCCCTATCTCGTGAAGCCGTTTGAAGTGGCTGAACTCATCAGCCAAGCCCGCAAACTGCTCCAGAAGACGCAGGCAGCAGCAGGCGGAGCGGATTAGCCGAGCAAAACCAAATCTAAGGAACTAGTTCCCTTCTACTCCGAAGGCGAGCAGCACGTTTCCGGGCACACCACCCCACTGACCATACCCGGAGTACACGTACACCATGCCAGCCGCGATCGCTGCACCGCCCCCATCAAGTGCTCCGCCGCGTGCTTTCTGTCCATTCACCGTATCGTATTCACGAGCCGTGTCGAAATCCCAGGTGACTTCTCCAGTAGCCGTCGAATACGCCCGGAAATGCCCGTCTACGGAACCGGCGAAAATCGCGCCGGGTATCCCGGACACTGCGGAAGGCTGCGCTGGGCTGCAATTCTTGCGCGTCCCGCAGGCGACGGGAGCCGCGCCCCACACCTTTTCGCCCGTTCGAAGGTCAAGCGCGTATACGCCGCCACCTTTCGTTGGATCAAGCTCACCTTTCTGCGTGCCGGGATGCTCCGGATCGGAGACTTGACGAAACGCAATATCGGAAAGGGCAACATACATGTTGTGTTCGTCCGCGGCAGACCCCCACTGCAAGCCGCCGAGAGCCCCACCCTGCCCGACGCGCGTCTGCCACAAGATCTTGCCTTTGGAATCAGGATCCAGTGCGTAGGCAACGCCTGACTTCTGCCCGATGACCAGCATTTCCTTTCCATTTTGAAGCGATGCCAGAATTGGGGGCTGTCCGAAATCGAAATCAGGCCCGTTCGAATCAGGGCAGTTCGTCTTCACCGGTTGGAGACAGTCGACAGTAAAAGCGTCGTTGACCGTCATCTGCCGCGACCAGAGAACGGCTCCAGTAGCCCGGTCGAGGGCCAACACTGCGTCGCTTGTCAACGTCGCGGGATTGGAATAGTTATCGCCTGTGGCGACGTAAACGACGTTTCGTTTTACATCGATCGTGGGCGTTGACCAGACGGCCGCTCCAGAGGGACCCCAGCGCTGCACTCCCAACTTTGTTTTGGAGACCGCCGTTGGCGACTCGGCGATTGTGTACGTCTTCCAGATCGTCTTGCCTGTAGCTGCATCTAGCGCCACAACGCTGCCTCGAAATTTGCAGCACTCGTACTTCGGATCAGCGCCGAGGAACTCCTCGGCCGAAGAAACACCTATATACACCGCGCCCTGGTAATAATTCGGGGCGTCAGTGATGACCGCGGCAGGGTGATCGTCAATATGTACCTTCCAGAGGAGTTTCCCAGTAGCTGCGTCGACAGCATACGCGTTCGCTCTCGCATCGCCGAAAAACACTGCCGGGCTAGCGCCATCGCTCACCATGACACCGGAGCGGAGGGGCGCCTTTGTTTCGAAGTCCCAGTAGATGCACCCGCTCTTGGGGTCTAAGGCGTAGACTTTGCCGGCGCCCGAAGTAATAAACAAGCGACCGCCAGAGATCACCGGCTGCCCGCGCGCATTGGTCACGTCACCAAGTCCGAACGCCCAGCGAAGCCTCAGCTTTGGTACATCCACAACATTGAGGCCTGCGGCAGCGTTACTTTGGAATCGTAAATTCGTAATGCTGGCTCCGAAGCCATTCCAGGTTGCTGAGGATTGTGGCACGCTGACATTCGCATTGCAGCGAGCTGTTGTAACAACTTGGGACTGAGGCTCTTTTTCGACTCCGCCGGAGAGATAGCGAGCTACAGCCAGTCGCTCCTGTGGGCTGAGGTCCTTCGCCTGTTCCCGCATTAATCCGTTTTCAAGGGAACGAAGAATTGCCCCATTGCTCATGGACCGCAATGTGACAACAGAAGGAGTACGCCCTTGCGGCGAATCATGGCAGCTGGCGCAGTGTTGCGAGTAAATCGCGGAGCCATCCTGGGCAAGACTGGCACAGGAAAGAGAAAGCAACAGCAATAGAGGAAATTTCACGGCCGCCTCACGAGCGCTATTCGAGCGGCGTAATTATAGCCCGAGAGCTTGGAAACGCTGTGTCAGGGCGTGCAAGAGCCTCCCATTATAGGGTGCACCATGTCTGGCTGTTTCTCCGAGACATGGAACACCCGTTGCGAAACTAGCGCCAACGGCCTTGAACATCAACCACGGCAGGACGATCGATCGGTGCTGATTCACGCCGACTCTCCTTGCCGATCCTTCCACTCGGCTCCGCGTTTCGTGAGCGGAACTCAATCACGACTCCTCGCGGCGCGTGAGCCGGGCGTTCCGGTGCGCGAAAACCGATCGGTACGTAAAACTCGATTAGCTTTGCCACGGCAATTCCCACCCCTTCAGCCTGCTCGCCTCCCACACAACCGAACTGTGATCTGGAACGCCTTCCCACTCCCAGCCGCACTGGCAGCGCACGGAATCGCACAGACGAAATTTTCTTAATAAAGCCTTGCAAATAGCACAGGATCGCATCCACATTACCCACCACCCCAAACCCCACTTCCGGTCTACAAAAAGATGGTGGTAATCTCTTGCCGATCGTTTCACATTGCGCTGCAAGAGCACGATATCCACCCGGAAACGCACAGGCGTCCACATCCGTCCTCCGTTCACCTTGCGATAGACTAACTAGGTCCCATGTCGCAATTCGTCCACCTGCACCTGCATACCGACTATTCCCTTCTGGATGGCGCCTGTGACGTCGAAAAGCTCTGCCAACGCGTGAAAGAGCTGGGCATGCCGGCCGTGGCGATGACCGACCACGGCAACATCTTTGGCACGGTCCACTTCGTGAACGCGGCATACAAGCAGGGAGTAAAGCCGATCGTCGGGTGCGAGCTCTATATCTGCAAAAAGGACGATCACAATATCGAACGCACCCCGCCCGAAGGCGACACCTATAACCATTTACTGGTGCTCGCCGAAAACGAAGAGGGTTACCGGAACCTGGTCAAGATCACCTCGGAAGCCTCGCTGCATGGCTTTTACTACAAGCCGCGCGTGAGCAAGAAGTTTCTGGCCGAACATTCGCGAGGACTCATCGGGCTCTCCGGATGCCTGAAGGGCGAAGTGGCCGAGCGCCTGGTCGAAGGCAACTACGAAGCAGCCCGCGCGGCAGCCGGGCGATTCGCCGATATCTTCGGCAAAGAAAACTTCTACCTCGAAATTCAGGATCAGGGACTCGACCTTGAACACCGCATCCATGCCGGGCTGTTCAAGCTGGAGCAGGATCTTGGACTTCCGCTCGTGGCCACGAACGACAGTCACTACCTCTGCGAAGATGACGCTCACGCCCAGGACGTGATGGTCTGCATCCAGACCGCAAAGTCGATACGCGACACCGGTCGCATGAAGTTCGAAGGCACGCAATTTTTTGTAAAGAATGCGGATGAGATGTGCCGCGTATTCAAGGACTCACCCGATGTTCTGACGCGCACGCTGGACATCGCCGAGCGATGCCACCTGAAGCTGGAGAAGATTCCAAATCCCTTTCCCCAGTTTGAAGTTCCCTCGGGATACACGATTGACAGCTACTTCGTGCACGTAACGCGCGAAGGCTTTGCGCGCCGGCTGGAGGCACTGCGTCCGCTCAGTGAACGGGGCAAGCTGAAGCATTCGCTCACTGATTACGAGCACCGTCTCGAGCGGGAGTTGGCAATCATCCAGCAGATGAAGTTCCCGGGATATTTCCTCATCGTCTGGGACTTCATCCGGTATGCGAAAGAGCGCGGAATTCCCGTTGGGCCGGGTCGCGGATCCGCTGCGGGATCGCTTGTCTCATACGCGCTGGGCATCACCGATATCGACCCGCTGCAGCACGAATTACTGTTCGAGCGCTTCCTGAATCCTGAGCGCGTGTCGATGCCCGATATCGATATCGACTTCTGCATGAACCGCCGCGGCGAAGTCATCGACTATGTCACCCAGAAATACGGCCGTGACAACGTCGCGCAGATCATCACCTTTGGCACCATGGCGGCAAAGGCTGCGATCAAGGATGTCGGCCGCGCCATGGAAATTCCTTATGCCGACGTGGATCGAATTGCAAAACTCGTCCCGACGCAACTCAACATCACGCTGGAAAAAGCGATTGAAGAGTCGCCGCCCCTGCGCGAGGCGATCGAGAAAGACGGCCAGATCCGGGAACTCTTCCAGACCGCCAGGAAACTGGAGGGTCTGGTGCGCAACTCCGGTGTGCACGCCGCTGGCGTCGTAATCTCGCCGCGTCCTCTGACCGAACTCGTCCCGCTGCACCGCACCAAGAACGACGAAATCGTAACCGCCTTCGACATGGTCGCCATCGAGAAGATGGGCTTGTTGAAGATGGACTTCCTCGGCCTGACCACGCTGACGATTCTGACCGACGCGCTCAAGTTGATCGCGCAAACGCACGGCAAAGATGCTGGCATGCCTGTTCTGAGCACTGAGGAAAACTGGCCTAAGCCGGTTCCTCTTACGCTCGACGATATTCCCCTCGAAGACCAGAAGACCTACGAGAGGGTTTTCCATAGCGGCTTGACCTCAGGCGTGTTCCAGTTTGAATCGCATGGCATGCGCGACGTCCTGCGCAAGTATCAGCCCAATTCGATCGAGGACCTCACCGCTCTCAACGCCCTCTATCGGCCGGGTCCGATTCAAGGTGGCATGATCGATGACTTCGTCGACCGTAAGCACGGGCGCAAGAAGGTCGAATACGAGCTGCCGGAATTGCAGGAAATATTGCAGGAGACCCTGGGCGTAATCGTGTACCAGGAGCAGGTGATGCAGATCGCGAACCGGCTCGCCGGATACTCGCTGGGTGAAGCCGACCTGCTCCGTCGCGCCATGGGCAAGAAGAAGCCCGAGGAAATGGCGCAGCAGCGCGAACGTTTCATCGAGGGCGCGACGCAACGCAAGTACCCGCCGAAGAAGATCGAGAAAATTTTTGATTTGATGGCGCAGTTCGCCGGGTACGGATTCAACAAGTCCCACTCGGCGGCCTATGCCCTGCTCGCCTATCACACGGCGTATTTGAAGACCCACTATCCCGTCGAGTTCATGGCGGCGCTGCTTACGTCAGTCACGGGGTCAACCGATGATGTCGTCAAGTACATCAACGAGTGCCGTGAAATGGGAATTGCGGTAGAAGCCCCGGATATCAACGTCTCTGACGCGAACTTCACGCCCCATGGGGAGAACATCCGGTTTGGGCTGGCAGCCGTGAAGAATGTTGGCGGCAATGCGATTGAATCCATCGTTGCCGCGCGTAAAAAGCTGGGGCGGTTCAAATCGATCTTCGAATTCTGCGAGAACGTCGATTTGCGGCTTCTCAACAAGCGCGTCCTCGAGTCTCTGATCAAGAGCGGCGCGATGGATTCACTTGGCCGACGCGCCCAACTCATGGCAGTACTCGACAAGGCCATGGAACAGGCACAAAAGGCACAACGTGACGCTGAAAACGGCCAGCACGGCCTGTTCGGCGTCTTCCAACTGGAAGAACCCGAGGCCGCGAGTGATCGCCTGCCCAACGTCCCCGACTGGGACGAGCATACCCGCCTTGCCGCGGAAAAAGAGATCCTTGGATTCTTCATCACCGGGCATCCGCTTGAGAAGTACAAAGACAAGCTGCAGGATCTGCAGGCGCTCACTATCGAGGAACTCTCTGCCATGACGAAGTCCACCGGCAAAGACGAGACTCTCGTGACGGCAGGGATTATCAGCAATGTGCGTGTGCTCAAGTCGAAGAAGGGAGACTTCTACGCGCAGGGCATGCTGGAGGATATGTCGGGCTCGATCGATATGATCGTCTTTCCCGAGGCGTACAAGCGTCTTTCCGACAAGGTGAAGCTTGAGGTTCCCGTATTAATCAGAGCTGGCGTCCGCATCGAGGAAGGTGCCAATCCCAAGATCACCGCCGCCGAGATCATGCCTCTCGAGGACGCCAAAGTTCCTCTACCCCGCGCTATTCGCGTGCGGATCCCGCTTGAAAGCTCGGCCGAAGAAACTGTCGACAACTTGCACAGCCTATTTGTCGAGCGCAAAGGCGAGGCCAAAGTGTTGTTCGACGTGGAACGCCAGGGGGATTTCATGGTGGTGATGGAGGCGGAAGGCTATAATGTCGTTCCAGACCGCAATTTTATTGCCCGCGTCGAACAACTGTGCGGGCGCGGTAGCGTCCGCATCATCAGCTAGACAGGGTGCCCGTGCTTGCCCTGAGCGGCCGGCCCGAAGGACTCTCGCCGATTTTGCAGACATGGGAATAGGTATCGATGGCAGCCACCGAAAAAGAACAGCAGGAACTGGAGCAGATCGAGCGCCAAGTCGCCGAGATGGAGTCGAACGGTCCGGACGAGGCCACCCGGCGCCAGATTGCAAAGTTGCAGGAACGCATCGATCACCTTCGCCGCGAGATGAATGCCCCTCCTACGGCGTGGCAGAAGACGGAACTCGCACGGCATCCGCAGCGCCCTCAGTCGCTCGATTATATCGAGCGCGTATTCACAGACTTTAGCGAAATTCACGGCGACCGCGGCTTTGGCGATGACGCCGCCATCGTCTGCGGCATGGCGCGCTTTCACGGCGAAGAGGTCCTCGTCGTGGGCACGCAAAAAGGCCGGGACATGAAGCAGCGCGTGTTCAGGAACTTCGGAACACCCCATCCCGAGGGATACCGCAAGGCCATCCGCGTTATGCAGATCGCGGAGAAGTTCCGCCGCCCTATTTTTACGTTGGTTGACACCGACGGCGCCTATCCTGGCGTGCAGGCCGAGGAGCGCGGCCAGGCTGAAGCCATCGCCTACAACTTACGCGAGATGGCGCGGCTGGAGGTGCCGATTATCACGAGCGTTATCGGCGTAGGAGGCAGCGGCGGGGCATTAGCGATTGCAGTCGCGGACCGCGTGCTGATGATGGAGAATTCGATCTATTCCGTGATTTCTCCCGAAGGCTGCGCCGCGATCATGTGGCGCGATGCCAGCAAGAAAGAGCTGGCTGCCGAAGCCATGCGCATCACAGCTTCTGATCTAAATGAGCTTGGCTGCATCGATGATATTGTTCCTGAGCCTGAAGGCGGGGCCCACCGCGATCACGAAGCCGCCGCCAACCTGCTCGATTCCAGCCTGCAGAAACATTTCGCCGAACTGAAGAAGGTTCCCCCGGCCGAATTAGTCGCATCACGATATAATAAGTTTCGCAACATTGCCCAGTTCTTCAAGATCGAATCGTGAGTCCGCGAACATCTCCCTCGTTCGAAATCAGGTTCCTCCGGGCTCCAGACGGGGCAAGTGACGCGACTTGGCGGCCGACGCGGCCTTATAATAGATAGGTTTCTTCCTCCGCAATCATCAGACAGGGCGATTGGGTTCACCCTTTAAATGAAGGAAGGTGTTGGGATGGCCACAACCGATGTCGTGCCCCGGGAATCCGCCGGCGGCATGAGCAAGCAGCGCATTGTCAACGACATGAGTATCCAGGTCGCGACGGTGAACGGCTCAGGTTCGCAAAGTTCAAATACGGTTCTTCTCCGGGCAATTTTCCAAATGGGCGTGCCGGTCTCCGGCAAGAACATGTTCCCTTCGAATATCGCCGGATTGCCCACTTGGTACACGATTCGCGCCAATAAGCATGGCTACATCGGGCGTAAGAAAGAGATCGACTTCCTGGTCGCCATGAATCCCGAGACGGCGACGGAAGACGTCATGTCGCTCGCACCCGGCGCTTCGGTCCTGTATGACGAGCCTCTCGCCCTGCACAAGCTCCGGGATGATCTGATCTTCTACTCGGTTCCTTACGACAAAATCGTTGCGCAAGTTTGCCCGGAAGCCAAGCTGCGGAAGCTGGTCAAAAACATGGTGTACGTCGGAGTCGTGTCGAGTCTGCTTACGATCGACATGGCCGAGGTAGAGAAGGCTATCCGCAAGCAATTCGCCAAGAAGGTGAAGGCGGCCAATCTGAACCTGGCGGCAGCGCAGGCCGGCTTCGAATACGCCAAGGCGAATCTGGAAAAGCGCGGCGTGTTTTACATCGAACGCATGGACAAGACCGCGGGCAAGATCATCATCGACGGCAACTCTGCCGCTGCGCTGGGCTGCATGTTCGCCGGATGCACAGTGGTGACCTGGTATCCGATCACGCCGTCGTCATCGCTCGTCGAAACGATGATCGAGTACATGAAGGAGTACCGCATCGGTCCAGACGGCAAAGCAACGTTTGCCATCGTACAGGCCGAAGACGAACTGGCTGCGATCGGCATGGTGATTGGCGCCGGCTGGGCAGGCGCACGCAGCATGACAGCCACAGCGGGACCCGGCATTTCACTCATGGCCGAATTCGCGGGTCTCGCATACTACGTCGAAGTCCCTGGCGTGATCTGGGACATTCAGCGCGTTGGTCCATCGACCGGCTTGCCCACCCGCACCTCGCAGGGCGACATTCTCTCGACGGCCGTTCTCTCGCATGGTGACACCAAGCACATCATGCTGATTCCCTGCTCTGTCGAGGAATGCTTCACCATGGCGCCTGAGGCGTTCAATTTGGCGGAGCAGTTTCAGACATTGGTCTTTGTCATGTCCGATCTCGACCTCGGCATGAATAACTGGATGTCGGACCCATTCCCGTATCCCACGACGCCAATCAACCGCGGCAAGGTGCTGAGCAAGGAAGATCTCGACCGTCTCGGCGGTTTCGCGCGCTACAAAGACGTCGACGGAGACGGCATTGGATACCGCACGCTTCCCGGGACGCAGCATCCTGCTGCCGCCTACTTCGCGCGCGGCAGTGGACACAACGAGAAGGCACAGTACAGCGAGCGCGCCGACGACTTCGAGAACAACATGGAGCGCCTGAATCGCAAGTTCGAGACAGCTCGCTCGTTTGTTCCCCGGCCCGAGATCATCAAGGGCAACAACGCGGAGATCGGAATCATTGGCTACGGCACTTCGCACTGGGGAATCACCGAGAGTCGCGATCAGCTTCGCTCCGAGTACAACATCGAAATCGACTATCTCCGCCTGCGCGCCTATCCCTTCACGCGTGAAGTGCACGAGTTCATCGAGCAGCATGAGCGTGTCTACGTGGTGGAGCAGAACCGCGATGCCCAAATGTTGAGCCTGCTCAAGCTCGACGCAAAGCCGGAACTGACGCCGCGCCTGCGCAGCATCGCCCACATTACAGGACTGCCGCTTGACGCGCGGTCCATTACCGACGAGTTGACCAGCATGGAGGGGAAGTGAATGGGAACCACAACGGTTGAACCCGGGGCCGCGACACCGGCTCCCAAGACCAATCGAATCGGCCTGACGGTCATTGACTACAAGGGGGGAAAGACCACCCTCTGCGCCGGATGCGGCCACAACGCGATCTCAGAACGCATTATCGAAGCCATGTACGAGATGGGCGTCGAACCGGAGTTTGTCGTCAAGCCAAGCGGGATCGGATGCTCATCCAAGACGCCAGCCTATTTCATGAGCCGTTCTCATAGCTTCAATGCGGTACATGGGCGCATGGCTTCGGTCGCTACCGGCGCGCTCCTCGCGAATCGCAAGCTGATCTGCATCGGGGTCAGCGGCGACGGCGATACCGCCTCCATCGGCGTCGGCCAGTTCGTGCACCTTATGCGCCGCAATCTGCCGATCATCTACATCATCGAAGATAACGGCGTCTATGGCCTGACCAAGGGACAGTTTTCCGCGACCGCCGATCTTGGCTCGACGCTCAAGACTGGCGTCGTCAATGATCTGCCCCCAATCGATACCTGTGCGCTGGCCATTCAACTTGGCGCGACCCTGGTGGGACGCTCGTTTTCGGGTGACAAGAAGCAACTCAGCGCGATGCTAAAGGCGGCCATCGCGCACAAAGGCACAGTAATGCTCGACGTTGTCTCACCGTGCGTGACCTTCAACGACCACGAGGGCTCAACCAAGTCCTATAAGTACGTTAAGGAACACGAAGAGACACTGCAGGACGTCAGCTTTGTGCCGCATTTCGAGGACATCAATGTGGAGTACGACCCCGGCTCCACAATCCAGGTCACGATGCACGACGGATCCCGTCTACACTTGCGGAAGCTGGAGGAAGACTACGATCCCACCGACCGTATTCGCGCATTAACCCGGCTCACCGAAGCGCATGACAAGGGCGAAGTGCTGACAGGCGTCTTTTACGTCAATCCCAAGGCCCCAAACTTCATCGATCTGCTGAATGTTGGCGATCAGCCACTGGCGACACTGCCGGACTCAATGACGCGTCCGCCGAAGGAAGTGCTCGACGCCTGCATGGAAGAACTTCGCTAACCAACCGGAAAATAACAAAGGGCCTCAATTCGAGGCCCTTTGTTCTCTTAATTCCCACTTCATCATGCCGTCTTGCGCTCCGACTCGCCGCTATGTTCTGGATTCTCGCCGGGCTCGGGAAAATCCGTGTCCGCGCCCTTGAGCATCGGATCCTGATCCCGATGGCCCAGTTGCTGCTGCATACCGATGTTACCCGGGATCTTGTGATCTTCGGTTTCTGTCGCGCCCTTCCGAGTATCCTGGTCGGTCTTGGTCTGTATCATGATTCCACCTCTTGCAATTGATCGGGGCTTGGGATACGAGCAGAAGAGCCGCCCCTTGAAACGAGTCTATTCCTGAGCAAGCTCGAATAGAATGTTTTTCTCAAAGGAAGGTTGTCGGAGCATGAAAAAGGTTCTCTTCTCCCTGATTATGATTTGCGGGTTCACTGCCCTGGCCCTGGCTGACGTAAGCCTCGCGCGGCTGGAATCGGTGAAGCACCGCCGTCGGCATCACCATACCAACCGTCACGCCAACCGGGCAGAGCACCACCACGCGCAGCACCGACGTCACTATTCGGTTTAGCCATTGAACGACGCAAGCTATCGGCCTGTGCTGCTGACCCCGGCCTTACGCAGCCGGTCCCTTGCCTGCACGGCTTCTGGCGAGTGCGGATATCGCTGGATCAAGTGTCGCAATTCGCTGACTCCCTCATCCTGCTTGCCGAGTTCGAGCAGGGAATAGCCTTTCTTTAGCTGTGCCGAAGCAGCTTTGTTCCCGCTCGGAAAATTCTGCAGTACCTGATCGTAGCTCTGCACCGCCTGCTGAAAATTTCCCTGCTTGAACTGGAGTTCCCCGAGATAGAAGTAAGAATTTCCAGCGAGATCAGTGTTGGGATAGAACTTGACGTAGTCCGAGAATTCCTGGCTTGCCAGATCGTACTTGCCGCCATTGTAGTCCCGCAAACCGTTGTTGTAGAGCACGTCCGGCGGCGGAGCCTGAGCGGCCGCGTCGGCCGCCGCCTTCTGCGAGGCCTGCTGCGCTGCCAAACTCTGTTGCGCCGACTGCATATCTTCCAATTGCTTGGTCACCTTCCCCAGGCGCACTTTGATCTCATCCATCGTGTCATTCAGCGCCTGAATCTGGCCGGAGAGTTGGTCAGCCTTCGATCCCTGGTCGCCCTGTTGCTTGGCGAGCGTCTCTTGCAGTGATGTGATCGCTGCGGCGACTTTGTTCACCGCGTCCGTGTCTTTCTCCACCAGATTAGTCATTACGCCCATGCGTGCATCAAAGGCGCTCTTCATGGCGGTCATCTGCTCCGACAGTTGCTGCACCTGCGTCTGCAACTGCACCATGTCCTTGTTGGCGCCGAAGGCCGGCGCGACCGCGACCCAAAGGATCAAAAACAAAGCAACGAACGCCGAAATACGGTGTGTTTTCATAGCATGTATCCTGGAAACGTATTCTGTAATGCTCTGATTTTCCCACACGGCCGGGGAGTTTCGGCAATCCGAAAGGACGCTGGGAGTCGGAAGATTCAACTGGAAATAGATCAGCTTTATCCCCCCGCAGGGTTTCAGGCGAAGGGGAGGATCAGACGCGGAGCAAACAAACTAGTACATCGTCCATCCCCGGCTGCACTCAGTCGGGGATGGATGACACAAAAGAAAAAGTGCAACCGCAAACTACTTCTGATACACGAAGTGCCCGCGGCGATTTTGCTGCCAGCAAGCCTCGTTGCTCTCCGTGCAGAAGGGCTTTTCTTTGCCGTAGCTGATTGTCTTGACACGGCTGGCATTGACTCCAGCAGCAACCAGAGCGTCCTTTACGGCACTGGCGCGACGATCACCCAAAGCCAGGTTGTACTCGGTCGAGCCGCGCTCGTCGCAGTGTCCTTCGATCGTCACGTTGATGTTCGTGTGCTGGCCCAGGAACGACGCATCAGCCTGCATCGATCCTTGCTGGTCAGCCCGAATATCGGCCTTGTCGTAATCGAAATAGACATCCTTGATGTTCTGGCTGAACAAGTCTTCGTCGCTGATGCTCGGCGGCGGTGGCGGTGGCGGCGGTGGCGGCTGCGTCACCGTCAACCGGGCAGTGGCTTCCTGCGTGCCTCCTGAGCCCTTGGCGGTCAGGTGGTAGGTCGTCGAATCCGACGGCGATACACTTTGCGAGCCGTTGGGCTGCACCGCTCCGATACCGTCGATCGAAACATCGGTCGCATTGCTCGTTTGCCAAGTCAGACTGGCGGATTGACCGGCCTGAATGGTGCTGGGACTGACGGAAATCGAAGCCGTTGGCGCCGGGGGCGGCGGGGGCGGCGGTGGTGGCGGCGGCGCGACTTTCTTCTTGCACGCGCCGAGCAGGAGAAGAGCGCTAAGACTGAATATCAGCACAAACCACTTCATACTCGATTGCTTCACTTTTGGTTCCTCCTACGACCCCAAAGGTGCTGCCAGGGCCAGACGAAGTTATTTACTATTTCCAACTCCAATTCGGTTGCGAATTATTGCCGGTAAACGTCAACTGCTGAGCCTTCGTCCCATCCGCCAGCATGCTCCACAGCTGCAGGCTTCCGGAACGATTTGACTGAAACACTATATGCCGTCCATCGGGCGACCACGAGGGAAAATCGTTTTTCCCTCCATCATGCGTGAGCTGTACCCACTGTTTACTGGCAATATCCATCAGATAAATATCCAAGGCGCCAGGATCGCCCGGTCCGTATTTGCGAACCCAGGCGAACGTCAACAAGTACCCACTCGGGGACCAGTTCGGCGAAACGGCGTATCCCTGATCCGTCATGCGCGTCTGATTCGTGCCGTCAGCCCCCATGGTGTAGATCTGCGGCAGCCCTGTGCGTCCGCTCACGAAGGCAATCTCCGAATTCGTCTTGCGGTTCCACACGGGGGAAACATCCGGCCCCTTGCCGGTCGTCAGGTGCTGCATATTTCCGCCAGATGCGTCCGCCACAACGATCTCTGACCGGGTTGAGAATGCCAGCTTCGTCCCGTCTCCAGACCAGGCCGGCGACAGATTCGTCCCGCCAAGATGGGGAAACGTCACTAGCCGGTTCAGTTCGAGGGAATACATCATAATCTCCCAACCGCTTTTCGTCAGCGCGCTGAAAGCGAGCCGCGAGCCGTCGGGCGAAATCCGAGGCGATAAGGCGATGGAGCCAAGGTGCGAAATCTGGCGCTGGTTCGAGCCGTCATAGTCCATCGCCCAGATTTCCTTGTGACCTGTGCGATCGCTGACGAAATAGATCTGCGTTTCGGCGATCCCCTGAATTCCACCTCCTAGACGGAAGATGATCTCATCGGCAAACCGGTGCGCCATCAGCCGCGCTGCGGCATCGCTCGCCGTGTCTGAGTATTGCTTACCGAGAATCTGCGGTGACTGTGTGTTCTTTACGTCGAACAGCCACCCCTGCGCCGTCAGTTTTCCGCCGACGACTCCCAGATTGCCGAAAGCCAACATCGAGGCATTTGGCGGAGGTGCGCTCCAGGCCAGGAAGTTGACTTCAGGCGGCTGGCTGGGAACCTGGAGAGGATAGAAGCTCTTCGAAACGAGTTCGACCACGCCCGACACGTCAAGGTCGTTCCACAGCGTGTCATTGAAGGTCTTGAGCAGCGCTGCGTTCGCCGGATCCTCCGTGGAAGGCTTGAAATCTGAGACCGCCAGGCGGACCCTCTCCACGCCCAGACTGGTGCCGGTCTTCACCCAGTCCTGTGCTTGAGTTACGGCGGACAGCCACCCGCAGCTGACGACTAGAACGATGGCATATACAACAACCTTCGCTCTAACTGCCTGAAGACCTGATCCTGATCTAGCGGGCTCGTCCATTCGCTTCCGGAGGAATGATTTTATATATGCCAATATCGTATCCCGATCTGATTCATTTCCCAAGGTTTATTCGCGGGTGATGCTCTTTTCTTACATCCGCTTTCACTTCGTGCCCTGTGACACGCTCAGCCTGACCGTGTACCGGGTTGATCACTCATCAGAGGTACAGCAACCTCAACGTTTGTAGTCGAACCAATACTCGACAGAGATCTTGCTGCCCGAATAGTCTGGTGGCAAGGGGCCAAAGGTGTCGATCCGCTGCAACGCGCGCGTTGCGGAAATATCCAACGACGGCACGCCGCTCGATTGTTCGACACGAACATTCGACGGATGCCCGTCTCGGGCCACATCAAACGTGATGTATACCCGCTGGGCCGTCGTGATCCGCGGGTCGACTTCGTACTTCAACCAGTTATCGGAGACCTTCTGCTGAATCACACGTACATACCAGGCGAATCTCGTGCCAAAATCACCGCCGCCTCCGGTAATTCCAAACCCGCCCTTGGCGCCCCCCGCGCTGAACGTCCCGTAGGGGCCGCTGACTGGTCCACCCTCACCGAATGCAATCTGGTTCTCTTCTGGCTCGGGTGCCGGCTGGGGCTTCGCCTTCGATTCCGTGATCTGCTTCTTCTTCGGCTTGATCTTGGCGTTCTTGCCCTGAATCTCAATGGCCTCGGGCTCTTTCTCTTCAATCTTTGGCTGCGACTGCGTGAGGCCTTTCGATTCGTTGGCCAAAACGTTCTGGCCTTGATTCACTGCAAGTGGTACCGCACTCACCAGGGTCGCGCCGATCGCGTCGCCACCTCCACCTGCTCCCCAAGTCTCGCCTGTTCCCCTCTTTACAAACGTGGCATATAAGAGCAAGAGCGCCGTGATTCCAAGGTGGAATCCGGCCGACCATGCCATTGCACGTCCCCAGCGGTCGTGCTCGAAATAGATCTCAGTGCTTGCCACTTGTTTCCAGAGGTTGCGTCACGATGCTTACGTTGGCAAATCCTGCCTGTTTCACCGCGTCCATCACGGTCGCAAAGGCGCCGAAGGGAACATTCTCGTCCGCCCGAACAAAGATCGACTGATGCCTCGGATCGCGAATTTTCTGTCGCAACCGGCCGCCGATCTCGTTGATGTTGATTGGATCATTCCCGAGGAATACGCGCTGTTCCTTGTTGATCGTGATCACCAGCCGCTCTTCGGTAATTTCCTTGACCGTCCTCGTTTTCGGGACGGCGACGTCGATGCCCGACTGCAGCACTGGCGCAGTCACCATGAAAATGATCAGCAGCACCAGAACGACATCGACCAAAGGGGTGATGTTGATGTCGGCGAGACCGGATTGCGTGCGTCCATTGGAGGCCGTGAACGCCATCAGCGCCTCGCATCCGCCACAGCCGCAGCCGAACCTTGCGGTTGGTCATGCTCTACGGCGTTCATGAATTCGAGCGCGAAATCATCGCAGCGTGCGGCAAACTCGCGAATCGAGGCGCCGATCAAGTTGTAAGCAATAACTGCGGGGATGGCGGCCGCCAAACCAGCGGCGGTCGTGATCAAGGCTTCGGAAATTCCCGGAGCCACCGCGCGCAGCGTTGCCGCCCCGGCAGTCCCAAGCCCGTGGAACGCGTCAATGATGCCCCAGACCGTCCCAAACAGTCCGATAAATGGAGTAGCGGCGGCTGTAATTGCCAGCCAAGGCACGTTGCGCTCCAGCCGGGAGACTTCTTCCGAGGATCCGATCTGCATGCCGCGCTGAATCGCTGTGCTCCGCAGAGCGCCCGAACCATAGGCCTGCCGCTTGAATTCCTCGTAGCCACCCTCGAAGACACCTACCAGCGGGCTCGGCTTGAACTGATCGGCAACTGCGGCCATATCCTGCAAGCGCTGCGCTTTGCGAAAGGCACGCACGAAACGCCCGCTCTGCGCTTTGGCACGCCGCAGCAGGGTCCATTTGGTCAGGATAATTGCCCAAGAGATCAGGCTGAAGGCGAGCAGCGTAAGCAGGACTAGCTTCGCTACCGCGCCAGCGTTGGAGAGCATGTCGACGATTTCGCCGCCGACGAACACTGCAAGCAAGGGGAAGAAATGCATCGTTGTTTAAGGAGAACGCCTCCGTCGATTATAGATGAACGACAGGCTTATCTTTTCCATGCGAACCCGATCCAGCAATGAAAAGTTCATGTCGAAAGTGTCCGCAAGGACATGCACAACGCGTGCGCAGCACAGTTACTGTTGCGGGCCAGTCGGAAGGCCCGAGCCCATAACCACGGCCGGAGTGCAATGTGGCACGCGAAGCGCAATTCCGAAAATCTTCCGTCACCATCGACGAAACGCTCCATCGCGGGAAACTCGAAGTCAGATTCATCCGAAATAGCTTTAACTGCTGTGAATTCTCGGCTACGCGCTTCTGCCGACCGAGCGACGGCGGCCGCCTCCATGTCCACCGCCTGCGCGGCGAACGACTCGCGCAATTTGCTCTTCTGTGCCGGACTGGCGACTGCCTCGAAGCTGACCAGCACGCCTTCTCCGCCGTCTATGATTGCCTTGCTGGCATCATTCGCACTGATCACGGTGCGCGGCCGGACGATATCTCCAACTCTTAGGCTGCTATCGAGGGCTCCGGCGAATCCCGCTGAACAGACGACCTTCGGATCAAATGTCGCTATGATAGCTTCGGCCGACCGGCGTGCCGCTGTTGGGCCAATTCCGCCACACACCACAACGACATCGCCATTCTCAAAGAATTTGAACCGTTTTCCGCCGTGCTGTACTTCGCTCACACTCCAGCTCTTAACCAGCGGTCGCACCTCGCGTTCCAGCGCCGCAACGATTGCGAGTCTAGGCATACCCGTTGGCCCGGAACCATTCCGCAGCGCGCCGCAACGCAGCATCCACAGGCACGATCTTCCACCCCAGTTCGCGCTCGGCCTTGGCGGAACTGGCAAACATCTTCTTCTTCCCCATGCGCACAGTGTCCACCGTGGCGCGCGGCTCACGCCGCAGCAGGAGCCCTGTGACGGCCTCGTCCACCACGCCCGCGGCGAATGCGAACAGGTACGGCAACTTGATTTTGGGCGACGGCAGGCCCGTGATCTGGCCGAGTTTGTCCAGAATCTGCTTGAGCGTCAGGTCTTCCCCACCCAGTATGTAACGCTCACCCGTTCTGCCTTTTTCCAAAGCGGCAACGTGACCCTTGGCACATTCCCGAACATCAACCAAATTCAAACCTGTCTCGACATACGCCGGAAACTTTCGCTTCAGAAAATCCACGACAATCCGGCCCGTCGGAGTCGGCTTCACATCCTGTTCCCCGATGGGAGTCGTAGGGTTCACAGTGATGACATTCAGCCCGCCACGACCGGCCTCCAGGGCGAGTTGTTCGGCCATGAACTTGGAGCGTTTGTAGTGCCCGATCATGTCGGCCAGCGACACGGGAGAGTCTTCATCGGCGGGACGCCCATCGGCCCTGAATCCGATCGTCGCTACACTGGACGTGTACACCAGCCGGCGAACTCCATTCTTCCGGGCCGCCTCAAGCACCGCCCGGGTGCCGCCGACGTTGGAGCGGTACATGTCGTTGGGATCGCGCACCCACAGCCGATAGTCCGCCGCCACGTGAAACACCGTGTCACAACCGGAGATGGCTTTCTCCAGCGAGGCAGCATCGCGCAAATCGCCCGTTGCAGTCTCGGCGTTAAGCCCCTGGAGATTCTTCAAATTACTGGTAGGTCGAACAAGCAGGCGCAGGATCGCACCCTGATCGGCAAGAACACGAGCAACGTGGGAACCCAAGAATCCGGTTGCGCCGGTGACTAAAGCTTTCAATGTGGTCTCATCTCTCAGCGAGGCTCCGGGATATGCAACCCTGCTCCGGCAATACTACTTGGTTGCGTAATGCGCCGCTCCAAGGAAATGAAGCGAGACATAGGGCTCATCGCCCACGACCCAACTGTCATGACCGGGAGGTCCCGGAGGGATATAGAAGAGCATGCCGGCGCGCAATTCGTGGATGGTTCCGTCCTCCATGGCCGCAGTCGCGCAACCCGAGATCACCATTCCTACATGCTCAACATTGCAGCGCACTGCACCCACGGTCGGACCGACGTGCTGTGACCACTTCCATCCCGGCTCATAGGTCGCCCGCCCGATCGTCATGCCGCCAATATGCACGATCTCGAACTTTCCTTTTTCAAAGGTTCGCACCTCATCGGGCTGTTCGAAGCGCTTTAGGACCGTCTCAATCTCTTGCATCCGCAACACCGCTTAGATGATGGCCATGACAGCGCTGGGCACAGCTGCAACCGAATCTAGTTCCCGTTCTTCTCCATCACCTTGTGGTATGTGGTTAGCGCCAGGAGCGGGAAATACTGCCGATAGAGGTGATACATCAGGTAGAAGACACGCGGGAAGCCAGTTCCCGTGAAGAACGTCTCACCCCAGGAACCATCTTTCCGCTGGGTGCGCATCAGGTACGCAATGCCGCGAGCTACCGAGTCGCTGCGGGTGTCGCCAGCGGCGAGCAGGCCCAGAATCGCCCACGCGGTTTGTGAAGGAGTGCTGTCGCCCTGGCCGCGCAATGTCGGATCATCGTAGGAACCCACTGTCTCGCCCCATCCACCGTCGGGATTCTGAACCATCCGCAACCATTCCGCGCCCTGCTGTATGCACGGCTCGTGCAAGTCCATCCCGATCGCTTCGAGCCCACGCAGCACGAGGGCGGTACCGTAGATATAATTCACTCCCCAGCGTCCGAACCAGCTTCCATCTGGTTCCTGCTCTTCGCGCAGGAATTTGATCGCCTTTTTCACCGCCGGATGCTCTTTGCTGTACCCGTACGTCGCGAGCATCTCGAGAATCCGCCCCGTGATGTCGACCGTTGGCGGATCGAGCATGGCATTATGATCGGCGAAGGGCACATACTGGAACACCATGCGGTCGTTGTCCTTGTCGAACGACGCCCAGCCACCGTTCTTGCACTGCATAGAGAAGATCCAGTCGATCGCCCGTTGCACAGACTCACGCTGGTATCGTCCGTTGGGATGCTCCACCCGGCTTAGCGCCAAGCAAACCATCGCGCTGTCATCTACATCGGGATAAAACTCATTGTTGAACTCGAAGTACCATCCGCCGGGCTGGCCCTTTCTGTTCTTGACTTTCCAGTCGCCGGGATTCCGTACCTGCTTCTGCAAGATCCAGTCAGCGCACTTCACCATGCGCGGATCATTCGCCGGGACGCCAGCCTCGCCCAGTGCAAACAGTGCGTAGGCGGTATCCCACACCGGAGACATGCAGGGCTGCATGCGGAACGTATCTTCCTCTTCGATCCCGAGCTTTTCGAACTCGTCCAGTGCCCGAATGACCTGCGGGTCATCAAGCGAATATCCCAGGCAGCGCAGCGCGATGATGGCATTCATCATCGACGGATAAATCGCGCCCAGACCATCGCTCATCTCGAAACGCTCCAGCATCCACTTCTCGGCGCTCTTCAGTGCGATGGACCGCAACGGCCGGACATGCACCCGTTCAAACCAGTGGGTAACGCGATCGATTACCAGGAAGAAGTTACGCCAGGAAACCAGCTTCTTCGCCCAATGCAGATGCATGCGCGACTTATGCATCCCGCCGACGAATAACTCTTCCACGCCCATTTCGCGCGGGATCTTCTTGAACGGCTTCTTGGCGTAGCAGATCGAGAGCGGCACCAGGATGGCGCGGGACCAGGAGGAGATCTCGTAAATGTTGAACCAGAACCAATTCGGAAACAGAACGATCTCAGGCGGAATGGCTGGAACGGCGTCGTAGTCGTATTGCCCGAAAAAGCACAAATAGATCTTGGTAAAGGTATTGACTTCGGTCACACCTCCCATTTCCAGAATCTTCTTCCGGGCACGCTCCAGCACGGGATGATCCGTCGAATATCCGGCCAGCTTCAACCCGAAGTACGCTTTCACCGATGCGCTGATATTTGACGGGCCCCCGACGTAAATACTCCAGCCGCCGTCCTCGTTCTGGTGGCGCAGAATCCAGTTTGCTGCCTTTTGGAATCGCTCGGCACTCCCGGTCCCCAGCAAGGTGTGCAGCAGAATGTAGTCGGACTCCAGCGTAGTATCGGCCTCAAGCTCGCCGCACCAATACCCTTCCTCGTGCTGCTGCGAGCAAAGATATTTCCGCGCCGCCGCGATGGCAGCGGTTACGTGACTGCCAAGTTCTTCAATTTTCCCGAAACGAAGCTGCGGATTCGAACCTAGTGTTGCGGAACTTGAATGCGGGGACTCGGGGGAGTCATTGCTCATTCGAAACTCCATTCTTACGACAAAACTCTCATCGCCACGGAGACACAGAAGCACAGAATTTGAAGGACTCTTCTCACAATTCCGCCTCTGGTTCCGTTAACTCTTCATGAAGAAGCTTGCTCCGTGGCTCCGTGGTCGATCGTTGTCATGCTAATTCGCAGGAGCAGCCGCGATTGCTTCCACAATCTCCGGAGGCAGACCGAAACGTACGTTCTCCGGCATCACTTCCAACTCTTGCACGTTGTTGAAGCCCTTGCCGCTGAGGAATGCGATCGTCTCTTCGACGAGATGCTCCGGCGCGGAGGCACCCGCCGTTAGCGCAATCGTCTTGACGCCCTTCAGCCAATCCATCTCGATGTCGTTGCAGCTATCGATCAGATGGGCATTTGTTCCCAGATTGCGGGCGACTTCGACCAGGCGGTTCGAGTTCGAACTGTTCTCAGATCCCACAACCAGCAGCAAATCCGACTCGGAAGCCACCTGCTTTACCGCAACCTGCCGGTTTTCGGTCGCATAACAGATATCCTGCGCCGCCGGGCCCTTAATATTCGGGAACCTCCGCTTCAAAGCCGCGATGATGTCCTTGGTCTCATCCAGGCTGAGCGTGGTCTGCGTGAGATATGCGACCCGATCAGGATCTGGCACTTCCAGCGATGCCACTTGCTCGGGCGATCCAACGACCTGCGTTACGAGGGGGGCTTCGCCCAAAGTTCCAATCACTTCATCGTGATCGCGATGCCCGATCAGGATGAGCGAGTACCCTTCCTTGGCAAACTTGACTGCCTCCACATGGACCTTAGTCACCAGAGGACAGGTCGCATCAATGACGCGAAGCCCCCGCTTGGCACTATGCTCGCGCACTTCAGGCGATACGCCATGCGCGCTGTAGATGATGCGCTCACCGTTCGGCACCTCGTCCTCACTATCGACGAAGATGGCCCCCTTTCCACGCAGTTCCTCCACCACGAAACTGTTGTGGACGATCTCCTTGCGCACATAGATCGGCGGCCCGAAAGCCTCCAAGGCTATGCGCACCACATCGATCGCACGGACCACGCCCGCGCAGAATCCCCGCGGCTTCAGCAGCAGCAAGGTTTTCCCATCACTATTCGTTAAGATCGCAGCCACGATATCGGCTCCCCCAAATTTATGCTAGATCGCATCTCCAGGGCCAACACCCATTTGATGCACATCACCCAACCCCTACGAACAGGGTACACGAACCCCATTGTCGCGATAGTACAAAGGTTACCGGAAAGTACCAGCAGGGTCAACGTAAGCCAAAGAAATAGCAGGAATTATCAGCGAATGGGGAAACACCGCTGGCCAATGGCTGGAGGGGTGATTCCCCCTTCCATACGGTGAAAACGAAGCGCAGCTTTCAGGTGTCGCGGCGATTCTCTTCCGACGCCCACATGCGCTCGGCAAAAAGCGACAGCCGTCGGGATTCAAGTTCCGGCAAGGTCCTGTCGTAAATCTCTTCCGGCGTTCCTGCCGCGGAGACCTGCAGGAGCAAACCAGCCTTCCGATAGAACTCGATAAGCGGCGCGGTACTGCGCTCATAAGTCTCAAGCCTCACTTTGATCGACTCGGGCCGGTCGTCTTCGCGCTGGCACAGCTTGCCCTCGCAGCGATCACACTTCCCTTCCACCTTCGGCGGACGCTCCGTCACGTGGTAGACGGCTTTGCACGTATCACAGGTTCTCCGCCCACCGAGGCGCGAAACGATCTCGCTGGCGGGCATTTCGTAGCTGACAACAGCCGTCAGGCCTAGGCCTTCCTTGTCCATGAACTGTTTGAGAGAAATCGCCTGCGACACAGTCCGCGGGAAACCATCGAGGATGAACCCGCCGGCACAATGGAGGCACTCGCCGCGTTCGCGAACCATATCCCAAACCGTGGTGTCTGGCACTAGTTCCCCCCGGCGCATGTGGGCCAAGGCTTCCTTCATAGCAGGCGTCTGCTCGTCATCGCAGTGGGTAGCTGCGGCGCGAAAGACATCTCCCGTCGACAGATGGCAGGCCAGGAGGCGCTGGTTCAGCAGATCGGCCTGCGTGCCCTTGCCGACCCCCGGCGCACCCAACAGGATGATTCTCCAAGGCAGAAATGCCCCCTTGGGCACGGTTTCGCATCGGGCGGAGGGCCCTTGCAACCACGTAGCACGGCTTGGCTTGTCGTTGGTAGCGCTCATGGTCTGAATCTAGGTAAGGTCGTGATGCCATGCTGTGACGGGAATCACATCCAAACACGCCTGAAAACACACACTTACGCATATAGCCCGGTCGTGCCCCCTCCTACCCTCCACGTGCCATTGTTGGCGAACGCAACTTGTTGCACTATGTTGGCGTCTTCTCGCAGACTCCCAGGTCAGCGAACAACATGATGGAACTAAGCCAAAGACGGACCATCGACCAGCGGGCGCCGATCGCCCCGGCCAATCAGCAGTCCCGGCTGATGATCGCACTGGTCCTGTTGCTGGCTGCCCTGGCTGCGGTTCTGATCAAGGATCGGCAGTTCTGGTTCGGATCTGCCTCAACGATCGTCGATGCCGACGAGTACCAGGCCCCAGCCCCTCAGCCTCTGGCGCAGAACCCTCCGCAGACTGTGGTTCAGACTCCTGCAAAGCCGGCCGCCCCTGCACTACCGCATGTTTTGGCTCCGGCTGTAAAGAAGCAGGTTCCAGCTGTTAACGCTCCGACGCAGCCGAAACCGGCCGAGGCGCCGGCCGTGGTTACCAACCGGACCGTGCTGCCTCCTCTCGACGTCGAGGTAATCGCGGGAGATACGCACAAGAACCTGCGGCCTGGAAACAACGCGCAGAGAGTCCAGATCCTGAAGCCGGCGAACCCGGTCGCGAGACAGGCAGCTCCGGCGACTAATGCGGCGCAACATGAACGCCTCGCCGAAGCGATTCCGCCTTCCTACCCCGCCTTGGCGCAGCACATGAATGTGCAGGGATCGGTTGTGCTGCAGGCTCTGATCGCGTCGGACGGCACAATCCAGAATTTGCACGTGATGAGCGGCCCGCCAATCCTCGCCACGGCGGCGCAGCAGGCCGTCCGGGAATGGCACTTCAAGCCGGTGTATCAGAATGGACAGGCAGTTGAGACCCGGGCGACGATCACCGTAAACTTCACCATCCGAGTGAATGACAGCTCAGCCAATACGACTCTCGCCGACTCCCGCAACAACGAACTGATCATCACTCAGTAATAGCCCCACAAGTTCCGCGCTCCCAGATCCTGCGTTTACAGCTTCCCTCTTGCGTTTGGAATGAACCTCAGGCGTTCGCTTTGATCATCTGTTCTGCATGCTTGCGCGACGTTTCCGTGAGTTTAGCTCCGCTGAGCATGCGAGCCACTTCCTCGGTGCGTTCGTCTCCAGTAACAGGGCGGACGCCGGTACGAGTGCGCCCACCGGATTCCTTCTTCTCGATGACGTAGTGATGATCCCCAAAGGTCGCAATCTGTGGCAGGTGGGTCACGCAGAGAACCTGGTTCACGCGAGCCAGTGATTTCAATTTCTTGCCCACAGCCTCGGCGGCGCGTCCACCGATCCCCGTATCGATTTCGTCGAACACGAGGGTCTTTGGGACACTCTCGCGTTTTCCGTGGGTACCCGAGGTTTCGCTGCTTTTGTGAGACTTGGGATTCTCAGTCGCCACGCTCGCTTTCAACGCCAGCATGACCCTGGACAACTCTCCGCCGGATGCGATGTGCTCCAATTGCCGCATCGGTTCGCCAGGATTAGTCGAAATCATGTATACGACCTGGTCAATCCCCGCTGCCGTCCAGTCTCTTTCCTCTTCGGATGTTGCCTTTTGAATGCGGAAAGTGGATTTCATGGCGAGATCATTAATCTCAGTCTCGACCAATTTTTCCAGTTTGCGAGCGCCATCGGCTCGTTTCTTCGACAGCGTTCGCGCTGCCTTCAAATACTGATCGGCTGCTTTAGCCAAGTCCCCGCGCAGTTGCCGCAGGATTTCGTCTTTGTTTTCTACCTCGACGAGCTTCCGTGAAACGTCCGCGCCGAATTGCGTGACCTCTTCGAGCGATGGCCCGTATTTGCGCTTGAGCCGATCCAGCAGCGCAAGCCGGTCTTCCACTTCCGCCAGATGTTCCGGTGACGCCTGAATCCCACCCGCATAATCGCGCAGCGTAACGCCAACATCCTCGACGCTGATGCGGGCTGAGTCGAGCGCCGCAAGTGCCTCGTGGAATTTCGGCTCATAGCGCGCCAACTCTTCCACTTGTTTCTGCGCGCCACGCAGGGAAGACGCGGTCGAGCTATTGCCTTCGTAGAGCAAGTCGAACGCATTCATCGCCGCGTTGTAGATCTTCTCGGCGTTCGCGAGCACGCGCTTCTCGGCTTCCAGCCTTTCGTCTTCCCCGCTCTGCAGACGGGCTTCGTCGATTTCGCGTTTCTGAAAAGTCCACAAATCCACAAGTCGCAGTTTGTCCTGTTCGCCGCGCTCCAGTTCGTCAATCCGCGTGCGAACGTCCTTCCAGGCAGCAAAGGCCTCGGCCGTAGATTCCAGTTCCACGCCCGCGAATGCGTCCAGTAGCTCGAGTCGCGCCGGACCGTCGAATGAGAGAATGGACTCGTTTTGCGCGTGAATGATCGCCAGATGCGGCGCGAGTTGCTTCAGGACGGAAACCGTCGCAGGCTGGTTGTTCACGAATACGCGGCCCTTGCCGCCTGCGGCGATCTCACGCCGCAGGATTAGCGAACCATCCTCAGATTCGTCCAGCCCGTTGCCGTCAAGAATCTTTTCGAGAGCCTTCTCTGCCGCGCCATCGGCTTCGAAGACAGCTGAAATGACGGCCCGATCAGCCCCGGACCGGATCACATCGCTTGAAGCCTTCTCGCCCAGCAGCAATGCCAAGGCATCAATCAGAATCGACTTGCCCGCTCCCGTTTCGCCGGTGAGCAGGTTCAGTCCATGGCCAAACTCCACGGCGAGGTTATCGACTACCGCATACTTCTCGAGCCGCAATTCCGTTAGCACAAGCCGTCCTGAAACGCAAAAGTTGAGCGCAGCATAGCATGAAAAGGTGGTGCCGGCTGTCCTTGGTCACCATCATGGTGGCGAATCGCATTAATGCCCTCAACAGAATTCGAAAGGGCGTGGGCAAGATGACCCGGCAACAGCCGTGGAGCACGCCGGTACCGCATTCCGTCGCACCGTACTCCCCCCTGCGCCAAACTCTTTGCTATCATCATCTAATCCATCCATGGCCATAGCCGGGCAGTACTCGGTCGAGACCGATTCAGAGTCTATTCCAGCTACAATGCACGCCGCCGTTTACCGCGGCGTCAAAGATGTCCGCTTGGAGAGCGTCCCCGTCCCGGCCATCGGCCCGCGCGAAATGCTAATCCGCGTGCACTCCTGCGGGGTCTGCGGCACCGATCTCAAGAAGATCTCCACCGGTTCCCACTCTGCCCCGCGAATCTTCGGCCATGAGACTTCCGGCGTCGTAGCCGCGGCGGGAAAAGGCGTTACCGAATACCGGCCGGGCGACCGCGTCATGGTGTTCCACCATATCCCGTGCGCCCAATGCTTCTACTGCGAGAACAAAACCTTCGCGCAGTGCTCGACCTATAAGAGGGTGGGCTGCACAGCGGGCTTTGAGCCTTCGGGCGGCGGCTTCGCCGAATACGTGCGCGTCATGGACTGGATCGTGCAGCGCGGCACGGTTCGCATTCCCGACGATGTTTCTTACGAGCAAGCCTGCTTCGTCGAGCCGGTCAATACCTGCCTGAAGGGCGTCTACGCTCTCAACCTGCGCCCGGGAGAAACGGTCCTCACCATCGGACAGGGACCGATCGGCATCATATTGAGCGTATTGGCCAAACGGGCCGGGGCCACTCTTATCACTTCCGATTTGTATCCGGAGAGGCTTAGAATAGGATCGAGTTTTGGATTAGACCTTACAATTGAAGCTTCGCGGATGGATGTGGTGGAACGTATCCGCGAGTTGACCCAGGGACGCGGTGCCGACGCGGTCATTCTCGCAGTCGGCGGGAACTCCCTGATTCGCACTGCGATGGATGCGGCTCGTCCGGGGGGCCGTGTATTGCTTTTTGCGCAGACACAGCACGGAGAGGCGGTCGTGGATCCTGCCGCGATCTGCGTGGATGAAAAGACTCTGGTGGGGTCCTACAGTGCCTCGATCGACCTGCAAGAGGAGTCGGTTGGTTTTGTCATGAATCATGAAATGGATTTGGAGCGGCTCATCAGCCACCGCTTCCCGCTTTCCCAGAGCACGGAAGCCCTGGATCTGGCAGCCCACCCACAACCTTCATCCATGAAGATCGTGATTCAGCCGGGCAGTTCGTGGGAAGGAAATCCGAAGTGAACGGAAAAATGACGGCTGCCGTCCTGTACGGCAAAGAAGATCTCAAGATTGAAAAAGTACCTATCCCGCGTGTCGGCGATGGCGAGGTTCTCGTCAAAGTGCAGGTCGCACTGACCTGCGGCACCGATCTCAAGGTGTACCAGCGCGGTTATCACGCCCGCATGATTGTGCCTCCTGCCTTATTTGGCCACGAACTGGCCGGAGTCATCGAAGAGGTCGGCGCTGGCGTCAACGCATTTAAGAAGGGCATGCGGGTCGTGGCCCTCAACTCCGCTCCCTGCCAGATGTGCTTCTACTGCTCCAAGCACCAGGAGAATCTCTGCGAAGATCTTCTCTTCAATAACGGCGCCTATGCGGAATATATCCGCGTACCGCGCCGGATCGTTGAAGCGAATATGCTGGTAATTCCAGGAAATGTCAGCTTTGAAGACGCCGCCATGACGGAACCTCTGGCCTGCGTGCTTCGCGGACTTCACGAGACCGGCGTGGAGATTGGCGATACCGTCACGATCCTCGGCGGCGGCCCGATCGGTCTGATGTTCGTGCAGGTGGCGCGCGCGATAGGATGCAACGTCATTTCTGTCGTCAAGCGTGATGGTCAGGTCGAGGCCGCACGCCAGATGGGAGCACACGAGATTATTCAAACCACAAAGACCGCGAACGTCGTCGATGCCGTGCGGGCACTTTCTCCGCAGAAGCGCGGGTGCGATGTCGTCATCGAAGCTGTCGGAAAACCGGAAGCCTGGGAATGGGCCGTCGACATGGTCCGCAAGGGTGGAACGGTCAACTTTTTCGGCGGGTGCGCCAGCGGAACCAAGGTGCAACTGGAAACCAACCGACTGCACTATTCCGAGATCACCTTGAAAGCCACGTTCCATCACACCCCCGAGACGGTACGGCGGGCTTTCGGACTGATCGCCGCCAAGAAGATTCGTCCGACCGACTACATTACAGGCGAGGCGCCCCTGTCGCGCCTGCAGCAGGTTCTCCGCCACATGCTGAACCGCGGAGGCGATATCAAGACGGCGATCATCCCCGGACACTGAGCGGACGGATACGCCCAAGGATTGTAATCCTGAGCGAGTCTGGCGACAGCGAGGCGGATCGCCAGGCCGAGTCAAAGGATTCCTACCCCTGCCGTGTTGCCATAAGTCCATCGAGGAATTCTCACGGCGTCCTCGGGGATTAAGTTCAGTGAATTCGTGAGACGAGATCTGGCGTGACATCAGTCATGACGCAAAATCCGCAGCTTTCAAGTTCCGCTGCCCTGGGCTGGAGCCGCCTGCCTGCAGCTTACGCCATCCCAGAGAACGCGCCGTCCCTTGCCGAAGCTCGCCAATACTGTGCGCGTCTGGCTCGTACGCATTATGAAAACTTTTCGGTAGCGAGTTGGTTTCTTCCGCAACGCCTGCGTCAGCACTTCTTCAACGTCTACGCCTATTGCCGCATCTCCGACGACCTCGGGGATGAGGTCGGAGACACTGCCGCTTCGCTCGAACTCCTCGACCAATGGCAGCGCGAACTCGATGCCTGCTACCTGGGCTCGCCAAGACATCCGGTATTTGTCGCATTGGCTGAAACGGTCCGGCAATTCGATATTCCCAAGCACGAATTCTCGGATCTTCTGATCGCCTTCCGGCAGGATCAGACCGTCACCCGGTTCGAGACTTTCAATGACGTACTCGGGTACTGTCACTACTCGGCGAATCCCGTCGGGCACCTTGTTCTCTATCTCTGCGGATACCGCGACGCGGACCGCCAACGGCTCTCCGATTACACCTGTACCGCACTGCAACTGGCGAACTTCTGGCAAGATGTGAGTGTCGATTACGGGAAGGGTCGCATCTACCTTCCGCTTGAAGATCTCCGCCGGTTCGGCGTGACTGAAAATGACATCGCGCGCCAGCAAAACACCCCAGCCTTCCGCGGAATGCTGAAGTTTGAAGTCGAGCGCGCCCGCGATTGGTTCCGGCAAGGCAGGCCGCTTGTGGGTATGGTAGACCGCGAGCTGGCTATCGACCTTGATCTCTTCAGCCGTGGCGGCATGGAAATCCTGAATGCCATCGAGAAGCAAGACTTCGCGGTTCTCGGCAATCGGCCCGCGATCTCCAGATCGCGCAAGCTGGGCCTGGTCGCGCATGCGGCCCTTGTCAAGATATTCGGCCGCTCCGGAGGCCGGCCGTGAGCGTCAGCGCGCAGCAGGCTCCCGTGCCTTGGACTCCCGCCCCGCCCCAACTCATTATGGCGTACTCCGTGTGCAAGGGAATCACGCGGGCGGCAGCGAAGAATTTCTATTACGCGTTCCTGGTTCTGCCCCGACGCAAGCGGGAAGCGCTGTGCGCCGTCTACGCGTTCATGCGGCGTTGCGATGACATTACCGATGACCCGAAGGTTAGTCCCGCCGAGCGTCGTCAGCAGCTCGATACCTGGCTCGATGCCCTGCACCGCGCGCAGCAAGGCGACCCGACCGATGATGCCATTCTGCTTGCATTAACCGATGCGCAGCGGCGCTATACCATTCCTGCCGGGCTGCTCGACGAACTCGCCCACGGCACCGCCATGGATGTAAAGGAAGCTGAAGCCTCCATGCAGACAGGAGCCGGCGTGATCCACTACAAAACATTCGAGGATCTACGCCTCTACTGCTATCGTGTGGCCTCGGTAGTGGGCCTGGTTTGCATTCACATCTTCGGCTATCGAGACCCTGAAGCCGAACCGCTTGCCGAGCGTTGCGGCCTTGCATTCCAGTTGACCAACATCATCCGTGACGTAAAAGAAGATGCAAGCCTCGGCCGCGTCTACCTCCCCGAGGAGGACCTGGCGAAGTTCAACCTGGCGCTCTCCGACGTGATTACGGTTTGCGATCCGACGCGCTTGCGCCCTGTGCTGTCCCTCCAGGCGGACCGCGCCCGCGAGGCTTACGCCTCGGGCGACGCACTGATCTCCTACATTTCGGAAGACAGCCAGCCCGCATTGTGGGTGCTGATCAACATTTACCGCAATCTCCTCGAAAAGATCGCCTCGAAACAATATGACGTGTTCAGCGCGAAGGTCAGTCTGAGCACGTGGGAAAAGTTGCGTATCCTGGGAAAGGGCTTTGTAAAGCGTCTGATGTAAACCCTTGCATTCAGACAGCAGATTTGAGATTGAAGATTCAACGGGCAAGGGTCCGCAAACCTGCATTCTGAAATCTTCAATCAGCAATCTAAAATCTAAGCTCAGTAAATGATTCAGTCTTCTCCTGCAGTTGCCATCGCCGGAGGTGGTCTCGCCGGACTCGCGGCCGCGTGCGCCTTATCTGACGCTGGCTTTCGCGTCACACTTTTCGAGAAACGTCCCTTCCTCGGCGGACGAGCCTCCTCCTATGAGCATCCCGGCACCGGCGAGGTCGTAGACAATTGTCAGCACGTGCTGTTCAAAGTCTGCACGAATCTGGTCACGTTCTACGAACGAATTGGGGTCGCCGACCAGATCCGCTGGTTCGATCAGATGAACTTCATCGAGCCCGGCGGACGCATTTCAGTGATGAAGTCTTCGCCGCTGCCCGCCCCGCTCCATACCTCGCCATCATTCTTGCGGCTCTCGTTTTTGAGTGCTGCCGATAAGCTCGCAATCACACGCGCGTTGGTCCCGTTGACCCTAGCGCAGCGCGACAATGGGCACTCATTTCAGCAATGGCTCGACGAGCATGGTCAGACTCCGCACGCGATCGCCCGCTTCTGGCATCCGATTCTGATCAGCGCGCTGAGCGAGGACCTTGATCGTATT